>SDBU01004728.1_pt1 | contig 16583 bp, 12 predicted proteins | sample 2277071 | NCBI WGS metagenome assembly SDBU01 (sample SAMN10397929, study PRJNA504765) | marine sediment metagenome | isolation source: marine sediment core GS08_GC12, 126 cmbsf | place: Arctic Ocean: Gakkel Ridge, Loki's castle | collected 2008
TGCGCTGCTGGAAACGGAGTCGGCTGAGGGCCTGTGCGACCGGGACGCCATTGCCTCGCAGATCGACGACGACACGGCCGCGGTGATCGTCCAGAACCCGAACTTCTTCGGCTGCATAGACGATGTAACGGACCTCGCCGAGTTGGTCCACAAGCGCGGAGGCCTACTGATCGTTTCGTGCTATCCGATTTCACTCGGCCTGCTGAAGACGCCGGGCCGGATGGACGCGGACATCGTAGTCGGGGAAGGTCAGCCTTTGGGAATTCCACTCTCATACGGCGGTCCTTACTTGGGTATATTTTCGACCAAGGATAAGTATGTCAGGAAGATGGCGGGAAGGTTGGCGGGAGAGACGGTAGACAGTCGTGGCCAACGCGGATATGTGCTTACATTGACCCCACGCGAACAACACATCCGTAGAGAACGCGCTACTTCCAATATCTGCACCAATCAAGGTTTGATAGCCTTGGCAGCTACGGTTTACCTTTCGCTGATGGGCAAGTTCGGCCTGCGCAAGGTTGCTGAACTTTGTTACCAAAAAGCCCATTATGCAGCACAAGAGATAGATAAACTTGAGGCATATTCCTTGTGGAATACGGGGACCTTCTTCCACGAATTCGTAATCGCCTGCCCACGTCCTATTCAAGAGATCAATGATGAATTGTTGGACAACGACATCGTTGGGGGCTACGATCTAGGGAAAGCGTTTGATGAATTATCAAATCATATGCTATTAGCGGTTACCGAAATGAATGGCAAAGATCAGATCGACGCATTGGTGAACGCTCTAAAGGAGGTGGATCATGCCTGAGCCCTTGATATTTGATCTCTCCTCGCCTGGCCGAAAAGCAGTTAGCATGCCTGATTCTGATGTCCCGCATACAGACCTGCCTCAAGAGTTCGTACGGGAGAACCTACCTTTGCCAGAAGTTTCGGAGATTGATGTCGTTCGGCACTTTGTCCGATTATCTCAACTGAATTACTCCATCGACACCGGTTTTTACCCACTCGGTTCATGCACAATGAAATATAACCCGAAAGTGAATGAAGATGCAGCCAGATTGGCAGGGTTTGCATTCTCGCACCCTCTCCAAGATCAGGAGCTTTCCCAGGGGAACCTGGCATTGATGTATGAGGTTCAGGAATGGCTTAAGGAGATTGGAGGATTCTCGGGAGTTAGTTTGCAACCTGCCGCTGGGGCACATGGAGAGCTTACGGGATTGCTGATAATCGCAGCATACCATCGTGATCGGGGCGACCACAAACGCAAAGTGATACTCGTTCCAGATTCGGCCCACGGCACCAACCCGGCGAGTGCAATTATGGCTGGACTTGAGTTAATCGAGTTGCCATCGGACGACCGAGGCAATATTGATCTCGATAAGCTGAGAGAAATTTGTGATGAGACGATCGCAGGTGTGATGCTCACCAATCCCAACACCCTCGGGCTTTTTGAAGAACATGTTCAAGAAGTCGCCAAGCAGGTCCACGATTGTGGAGGGTTGATGTATGGTGACGGAGCAAACATGAATCCTTTGCTGGGAATCGTCCGTCCCGGTGAATTGGGATTCGATGTTTTGCACTACAACTTGCATAAGACCTTTTCAACTCCTCACGGAGGCGGAGGCCCAGGATCCGGTCCTGTTGGTGTGTTAGAGCACTTGGTTGATTTCTTGCCGGGGCCTGTAGTTGATGTAGTTGATCCAGGTGATGAGGAGTTAGCTCCGCTCTTCGGTTTGGTTACCCCGGAAAAGAGCATTGGTCGCGTTAAGGCATTCCACGGTCATTTTGGAATGATCGTTCGAGCATACACGTATATGCGCATGCTGGGAAAATCGGGTTTGAGAGAGGTCGCTGATTTTGCGGTGTTGAGTGCGAATTACCTGCGGGTTAAGCTTAGCGACACGTATCACATCCCTTATGATCGCATCTGTATGCATGAATTTGTTGCAGAGGGTCGCTGGCCTGATGTAAAAGATATTCATGCATTGGACATTTCCAAGCGGCTGATGGATTTTGGAATCCATCCCCCTACGAACTACTTTCCCTTGATCGTCCATGAGGCTCTCATGATAGAGCCGACAGAGACGGAGAGCATCGAAACACTGGACGCTTTTGTAGAGGCAATGCTCAAAATCGCTGAGGAAGCAAAATCTAACCCCGAAGTGGTCCAGACAGCACCTCACACAACCCCCTTTGGACGGTTGGATGAGGTTAAAGCTGCTCGGGAACTTGTACTCTGCTGCCGTCCTGAGGTGATCCAGAAGGCATAGGGGTTGTATTGGATATTCTTTACTCCAGCATTATCGGTTTAAGGGACAACTCTAATTGGGTGTGAACCCCAATTGCTTAGCTCAAATAGCCTCCAGGTGCTTGGCAAGCACCTGGAGAGAAATCTGATCAAGAAAGATTTGATGAATTTTAGGACGAAGCGCCTGGGCAATTAATTGCCCAGGCGCTTCGTCCTAAATGATAACTGCTCCGGTCCCCTCGCTGCAGGAGCCTGAGTTATTATCCTTGTTTTATTTTACTGCATGAAGCTCAATGGAGTCTGAACCTCAGGACTTAGGGTTGATATTGTGCACGCATACTTCTGGGGTAGAATCGATTTGGAGTTTAGTTTTCGATGAAAGAAAACAAGGTTAAATCCATTACAGAAGTCTCGGCGCGAGATACCATTCAAGTCCATTTTCCTGATGGCCGGGTTCTTGAAGGTGCACGGGGAACTCATCTTGAGGAGTTCTTGAAAGAGCTGACGGATGTCGAGGCGCCAATAGTTGGTGCAATTGTTAATTGGGAACTCCGTGAGCTGACCTACTCGATATTGACCGACGTCGAGGTGCGGCCGGTGACGATGGCAGAGTCGGATGGAATGCGCATATACCGGCGTTCGCTCACCTTCCTGCTTTCGACTGCATTTGATGAGTTATTCCCTGGTGTCAAATTAATTGTTGATCATTCGGTATCTTCGGGGGGCTATTTCTGTCGAGTTGTAGATAGATCACCGCTTAGCGAGCAGGACCTCACCAGAATAGAGCACAGAATGAAGGAAATCGTTGAGCAGGATGTCCCATTTGCAAAGATGAAAGTCCCATTGAAGACCGCCATCGATTACTTCAAAGAGAAAGGGTACACTGACAAAGTGCGCTTGCTCGCCCATCGCCGTAAGCCACATCTGGTACTTTATGCTATGGGAGGGATGCAAGATTACTTTCACGGCTACATGGTGCCAAGCACGCGTTATTTGAAATGGTTTCGTCTGGCGAAAACCGTTGATGGTTTTACACTTTGTTTTCCGAGGCGCCATCGTCCGACTCACCTCCAGGATCCTCCTCAGTACCCCACTCTGCTAACAACCTTTCGACTTTACGGAGATTGGCTTACGGCATTAGGAATCTCCAGCGTGGGAGCATTAAACGATGCAATAGACCGCGGCATGTCAAGAAAAGTAGTATTGGTATCCGAAGCATTACACGAGCGACGGATTGCCGAAATCGCCGCACAAATCTATGAGAAGCGTGATCAGCTGCGGGTGGTCTTGGTCGCTGGACCATCCTCCTCCGGGAAGACAACTTTCTCCAAGAGACTTTCGATCCAGTTGCTGGCCCTCGGATTGAGCCCATTCCCAATCGAAATGGACAATTTCTTTGTCGATCGTGAAAGGACCCCGCGGGATGAATCGGGCGAATACGATTTCGAGTCCCTTGAGGCACTCGATGTTGATAGGCTCAATCACGATCTGCTTCAACTGATCGAAGGTGAAACGGTCCAATTGCCGAAATACGACTTCATGACTGGCAAACAAGAAGAGGGGGGTAAGGTCGAACTTCACGAGGGAGAAATTATCATCTTTGAAGGAATCCATGGGTTGAACCCAGAGCTCCTTCCTCAGATACCTTCTGATCAATCCTTTCGAATTTATGTATCTGCACTTACCCAATTGAATCTTGATCGATTTAATCGTGTCTCCACGACCGACACGCGGTTGCTAAGAAGAATTGTCCGTGACGCAACGCAGCGTGGATACACTGCAATGGAAACTATCCACCGCTGGGAATCCGTCCGCAGAGGTGAGAAGATGTATATTTTTCCATATCAAGAAAACGCGGATGCAATGTTCAACTCGGCCCTTGTCTATGAAGCGTCTGCTCTTGGGCCTCTTGCCGAGCCATTGCTACGGCAAGTCCCATATCGAAGAGTAGAACACATTGAGGCAAAGCGCTTGCTGACGTTTCTCGAATGGATTTTACCCATTGATCCAAAATTGATTCCTGATAACTCTATTATGCGAGAGTTCATCGGCGGATCTATTCTCAAGCAATTCACGCCTTGGAGATCACCTTGAGCTCTTGATGCATCCAGGGAGCTTGTTTTATTCTCCTCAACCAAATTTCAATCTGGCCAACATTAATTTCGGAAGATTTTTGATAGTGCTATTCGGTTTTAAGTGGCGTGATGATTGTGGGATTATCCCGATCGACCCTGAAAAACACACATCGACCAAATGAACCAGGCGAAGAATTGGAATGCTAAGGAAGACGAAATCGCACAAAATAATGGATTCGGCTATGCTTAAGTACTCAGTAATATTTTTGTTTTTATCAAATGACATCGAATTGCTGTAAAACTATACGGATAACGATGCTGCTTCTTAATCTTGAGTATCTATTATTCGAATGGCTGGAAAGATGGATCTGATTGGCCATACCTTAGGTCGTTATCAAATTCTTGAAGAGATAGGCCATGGCGGAATGGCTACGGTCTATAAAGCTTATGACCCCAAAGAAGATCAAGAAGTCGCGATCAAGGTCCTCTCACCCTATGTTGCACAAGAGCCCAAGTTTAAGGCCAGATTCGAACAAGAGATCAGGGTGCTCTTAAACTTGCACCACCCCAATATTGTGCCTGTCTTAGATTATGGCGAAATGGATGAATATGCCTTTATTGTGATGCCCATAATGAGCGCGGGCACGTTGAGCAGAAGGCTTCGGAGTGGTCCATTACCGCTAGAAGCAGCTACGAGCTTGCTGCATCAAATGGCCGATGCCCTGGATTTCGCCCATACAAAGGGTGTTGTTCACAGGGATATCAAGCCCTCCAACATACTCATTGACGAAAACGGCAGAGTAATGCTCACCGATTTCGGTTTTGCTCGAGTTGCAGATAATTCCCTGAGCATTACCGGATCAGATTTGATCGGTACCCCAGCATATATGTCGCCTGAACAATGCCGGGGGGAGCAGGCGACGCCACACTCTGATCAGTATGCACTTGGAGTTGTTCTGTATCAAATGACGACGGGAAGCCTTCCCTACGAGGCCGATACACCTTTGGGTGTCGTCATTATGCATGCAACTGAACCCATGCCTCCTCCCAGACAAGTCAATCCAGATATTTCTATAGACGTCGAGCGGGTGATTTTAAAAGCGCTTGAGAAAGAACCGCAGAGACGCTATCTGTCACTCGCTGATTTTGACAGAGCCTTTCAACTAGCATCATCTGGAAAAACCGGTCCGGAATTGACTGAGATCCTTGATCAGCCAACCGAGGTATTTGATGGGATTTCAGCGAGAATCACACGCGCCAAGGTCTTCTACCACAGATTCAAACAGATGAAGGCTGCTCCGGTAATCGTCCTTGCAGTTGTATTTGCACTGGTATTATTGGGGTTTTCAGGATGGTTTGATAACGGGCAGGACAACGGATCTCAAATCCCCGTAACTGGAACAGAAACTGAAATACCCGGCGATTTGTTAGCAACAATTGAGGCTTTGTCGACGGCAAATGCCCCGATTGAGGGCACTGTAATGGCTCCTGGTGAGGTGGAGACGATTGTGGCAGGAACCTTGGAAGCTTTGATGACAACTGCAACTGTCGAATCAGAGGTCGCGACACCTAGTGATCCAGACATTGAAGGTACCATCACCTCAACAGGAACAACGACTCCTACAGCGACCAGCACCCCAACGCTCTGGCCAACAGTCTCCCCGAGTAAAACCCCGACTCGGCGACCGCCACCAGCCTCACCCACACCTACAACAACGCCCATACCTCCAGAAAAGTGTAAAGAACCTGGTCATCCGGTGTTTGGTTGTACGCCTACACCCACACCATAATTTCCTGGTATATATATCCCAGCCCTCTTCTTTCGATAGCCCTTTTTTTCAGTCGAGTCATATTCTAAACAGGGGAATTGATTTCGGGCTTGTAGTAAGCTGGTATGGAAGAAATTAAAATTGAGCCATCGCTCAGTGGGTCTAGTTACTGCGTGGGATAATGGGAAATAAGGATTTAGACTTTATGGTGTTGGTTGCTTCTTCCTGAGCCTTGCTCGAAATCAACTTTGATCATTCCACGATCGAGGATCTTCTAAGGGTTCAATGTGGGTGAAGACCGATGCCAGAGGAACTGCCTTTTGTATATCTTTCTCGATCGTTTCGAGCAAGTCATGCCCCTTTTTGATCGACCAATCACCGGGGGTTATGACGTGTAACGATATGAAGCTATGCGCTCCTGCCTGGCGAGTCCTGAGGGCGTGAAACTCAATTCCTGAACTCTGGTAATGATCCAGGATCTCTTGGATCGCCTGGAGTTGAGTTTCGGGGAGGGAGGCGTCCATCAGTCCCTGAATAGACCGTTGGATGAGACAAAATCCGGTCCAGCCAATTTTCCCAGCTACAATGATTGCGATAACAGGATCTAGAAATTGCCAGCCAGTGATGCTTACTGCCCCCACACCTACAAGAACTCCCAGCGACGTCCAGACATCGGACATTAGGTGCTGACCATCGGCATCCAAGGCAATGGATTTGTGCTCACGACCTTTCTGCAAGAGCAGGCGTGCTACAAAAAAATTCAATGCTGAGGCGATGAGGGCAAGCGTGAGGCCCAGCGCGACCTGTTGGATATCCTCAGGATTTAGAATCCTTTGTATCGCGGCATATGCGATGCTGATGCCCGCTACTCCAATCAGCACACCTTCGAAAAGGCTCGAAAAGTACTCGGCCTTTGCATGACCGTAAGCGTGTTCCTTATCAGGAGGCTTGGCGATTTCTTTGAGGACCCGCACGGCCACGAGGGCTGCAGTAAGGTTGACGATCGATTCAAGCGCGTCTGATAGCAGGCCCACTGAGTGGGTGATATTAAAGGCAACAGCCTTAATCCCCATGGTTGCCAATGCAACTGCCACGGATAGATAAGCGTATCGCACCAAGGAACTGTTTTGCCGAGATTGCATGGGGAGATTTTACCATTGGGTCCGTGGAAACTCCTCAGTGCTTGTGTCTTGACAGCTCAAAATGGTTGGCAACAGATGGATCGATGCAGGGGCGAAGCAAACCCACGATTAATTCGTATAGATGCCCCGATGGGGCGTCTAAGGGTTTGCCAGTCCATTGCCCATGGTTGTGTGATTTCGATGAAGGGGCGAATTTAGCATTGCTTTGCGAATAAAGAGCAGCGTATCCTTGGGATCATTGAGGCGCAATGGCAAGCGAGGAGTCCTTTTATCAAACGACGATCTCGATTTTGGACTGGTTATTCTATCTGCTTCGATGAGTCCAATCTGTCCAGGCCATCACAGTCAAGAGGATATAAAAAGCACGCCAAAAACGGCCATCTTGTTCTGGATGGCGATGAGAATGAACAGGGCATTATGAAAAGAAGATAAAAACCGCTGATGTGACCAACAGGCCACTTTCGAGCGCGCCGAACACGTGGTAACCTTGGACGGTGATTTACTAGAGTGCGGTTAAAGCCGAATCTGTGAAATGATGAAAAGGAAGCCTACGACATACTGATGGCTGGATTAGTGGGTATTACACTGGATCATTATGAGTTGGTCGAAGAGATTGGTCGTGGAGGGATGGCCACGGTTTGTCGAGCAATCGATTCTCGTGATCGCAGCGAAGTTGCAGTAAAAATCCTCTCACCGACGATCTCGGGTGACAATAGGTTTGTTCGAAGGTTTCAGCGGGAAAGCTCCCTCCTCGCGGGAATGAAACACCCTAATATCGTTCCAGTTATTGATTATGGCGAAAGCAAAGGCATGGTCTTCATGGTTTTGCCCTTCATTAAAGGGGAGACACTCCAGTCTCGAATTGAAAAGGGAAGAATCAAGAAACGTGAGAGGGAGCGTTGGATCGTCCAGCTAGCTGACGCACTCCGATATGCCCATGAGCATGGCAGTATCCACCGGGATGTAAAACCATCCAATGTTATGATCGACAAGGCTGGCAATGCCCTGCTCACAGATTTTGGCTTGGCGAGAGAAGTTGAAGGGTCAAATACTCTTACCGGTTCAATGCTTCTTGGCACACCAGCGTATATGGCTCCTGAGCAAGGCCGCGGCGCGAAGACCGATGCACGGTCGGATCAATACTCATTTGGCGTGATCCTATACCAACTGATCACCGGAAGGCTTCCATTCGAAGCAGATTCCCCAATGGGAACTGTGCTCAAACACATTCAAGAGCCGGTGCCCAGACCCAGTAGATTTGTGCGCAATATGTCTCCTGCGCTCGAGCGAGTCATCCTGAAGTGTCTCGCCAAAGATCCTGAGTATCGTTATCCCTCAATTGGTGCCTTTTATCAAGCGTACCGTGCTGCACGCGAAGGCGCCTCGTTGGCAGAGCTGGATCTGGATACTATTGCCGTTTCCGTAAAACCCTCAATTGGAGAAGAATCGGGGACATATGTCCCTTCTGTAGATGATCAACAAGCCCCGAAGCGGACATTCCGATGGTTGTTGTACGTACTTGGTGTTCCGCTCGTCGTCGCCGGAGCGATATTTGCATTCCCGGCTGTCTCATCTCTAGTTGATGGTTTTTTCCCAGAGAACAATTTCCCGACTGTTGTGCCAGTCGTTGATACGCTCGTACCCGTGGACACTACAACACCGGAACCACTACAGACCTTCGCCCCGCCTCCCACTCCAATTTCTATCTCTCGGACGCTGTGTCCAGGAGGACCGGATGTGCAGATTTTTACCCCCGAGGTTGAGGTCAACAGCATGGTATGGCGCATCCATAATGCAGACGATGAAGACGTTTCTCTGGATTTTGGCGTGTTGGAGTTTCCAGCGGTCAATGACGCCTTACTGGAAATTCGCTTTGGAGATGAGGCAATTTGGCAAGGAAGTGCAACAAGCGCGGATCAAGTTCATCTGGGTGATGAGGCGCGTCAATCGATAAAACAAGGGACAATAACGCAAATTGCCATGGAGTTTACTTGGCCACCTGCGAATGATGGATATACTCTGATCTTCAACTTCGGGTCAGGATGTAGATTCGAAGCATCGTGGAATATTCCTTAGATACACATCCGGCAAATTAGCATTCCTTAAGAATTAACATTTCAAATGAAAGTGAGCAATCATAATGGCAGACGCGCGTGTAGAAAGCCTCGCAAAAATATTGGTTCATTACTCAACACAGATTCGCCCTGGGGATCGAGTTGCGATCATCGGATCGCCGCTTGCTGAACCACTCATTAATGAGGTGATGAAATATGTGTTGAGAGCCGGAGGACATCCACTCCCTTTTCTAGGATTGGAAATGCTGCGGGGGATGGAAAGCCTGCAGGAGATTTTCTTTAAAGAAGCAAATAATGACCAGCTTGAGCACGTGTTAGAAACCGATCGGATGATATATGAGAATTTCGATTCAATGATCACCATTCGCAGCCAGGACAACACGCGCTCCCTCACCAATATTGATCCCGAAAAATTCGTGCGTTATAGCAAAGCTAGAACCAAGGTGAAGGAGATTTACATGCAGCGAAGCGCGACCGGAGATTTCCGCTGGTGTACAACGCTGTTTCCTACCCATGCCTATGCACAAGAAGCGGACATGAGCTTATGTGAGTTTGAAGATTTTATTTATGGGGCTACCTACGCCGATACCGAAGACCCAATTGCAATTTGGGATGGTATTGCTCTTGAACAAGAGCATCTGGTTGAGTGGTTAAAAGGCAAGGATCATGTGGAGGTGAAAGGACCGAATGTCGATCTTTCCCTCTCCATCGCTGATCGGATCTTTATTAATTCTCATGGGAAGCATAACATGCCCAGTGGAGAGATTTTCACCGGACCAGTAGAGGATTCAGCAAATGGCTGGGTGAAGTTTACCTATCCGGCGATTCGGGATGGGCGAGAGGTTCATGGGATTCAGTTGCGCTTTGAGAATGGAAGGGTAGCCGAGGCATCTGCAGAAAAGAATGAAGCTTACCTACTTAGCACGTTGGATACTGATGAGGGCGCGCGTTACCTGGGTGAGTGGGCCATAGGAACAAATAAAAAGATAAATCGATTCATTAAGAGTATTCTTTACGATGAAAAAATCGGGGGCACATTCCATCTCGCTTTGGGATTCGGATACCCTGAAACAGGTTCCAAAAATAAAAGTGCGATTCATTGGGATATGATCTGCGACATGCGAGAGGGGGGCGAGATCATTGTGGATGGAGAATTATTCTACAAATCAGGTGAGTTCATGGTTTGATTGATGAGCCTGCGCCATTTGAATTCGTTCTCGCAATGGTGGATGGGAGTAGAAGAGAAACACCACCCACGATTCCGGATCGACCTCAGCGAGATTCTGATTTGCTAGCCTTGTCATTGCGCTTTCAAATGCCTTGGCTTTGTTGGTCACCTGCAAAGCATACCGATCTGCTAAACTCTCGCGCCACCGGGAAATCCCATTCGTGACTGGCATTGTCACAAGCCCAAGGATCCCGAATACCAAAGCAAGAAGAGGCAGGCCGGCTGGATCTGAAGCGCCGTTGAGACCTAATTCAGAAGCGAGGCGATCGAGAACCTGGGCTGCGATGAAGAACGAAAAAAAATTGAAGGCGGACTGAAGCGCTAGCTGAAGAGGAATGTCTTTGTTGACATGATGCGCGAGCTCATGAGCAAGTACAGTCTCAATTTCATCTTCGCTGAACTCCTCAAGCAGGGTGTCTCCAAGGATTATCCTGCGCGTGCGACCAAGCCCGGTTAGCCCAGCGTTGGCAGCGCGAGTACGACGGCTCATGTCGAATGTGTACACTCCCCTAACATGGGTGCCAGCGCGCTTGGCCTGCGCGAGTAATTTTTCAGCCAGGTTTTTGTATTCCTCCCCCAACGGTTTAAGTTTGAAGAAAATGGGCATCAGGATGACGGGCGCCAACACTGCCAGGACCACAGTGAACAGCGTGAAAACGGATGCAGCCCAAATCCACCAGGTGTTGGGTGATATTCGGATTAACCAATAAAAACCAACCAAAAGGGGGATGCCTAGCACGAGTGAGATCACCAGGCCCTTTATCAGGTCAATGACCCATCCTCTCGTGGTTTGGGTTGAGAGATCATAATGGTGGGGCAAAATAAATCCAGAGTAATATGAAAGCGGGAGCATGAGTATTCGAAATGGGATCGCAATCAACCCACTGACAATTAGAAGGGTGATCCACCAGGAGAATCCATTTGTACCTTGACCGTTTGAAATAGCTTCAGTGATTTTCGAAGCCCAACCTGTGAATAGCCAGAGGCTAATATAGATCCCGCTGAGAACCGTATCCGACAGCCAAAATCTTCTTCGTATCGCGGCGTATTCTTTGGCGCGTTCCTGCCGAACGGGATCGAGTTTTTGAAATTCAGTTTCCATGATCCAATTCTACCTGAGAGGGCAGATGAAAAAAGCCGTGTGTTAGGCAGCCTATTTATTGGTGGCGTCATCACCAACCTGATGAATCTGCACGGAGGGCCTTCAGTCTCCCATCACGACCATTGGAATCGGGATCAAAAACCTGCTCAATCCATCCCCCGTACCTCCAAGACCGGATTCATCAAGAGTAGCCCGTAGTTCATCCAAATTCTCGCGCAGCGCCTCGACATCAAAGCCTTGGCACTTAGAGGGTAGAGGATCGAGCCACTCCTTCACTCTAAGTAGCATTTTCATCGCGCCGCGCAAATTGTCTCGTTGGATGTGAAGATAAATAATGGAAACTTGAAGCATTGAACGGATTAGGTAGGCTTCAGCCCCATCTGAGTTCTGCCATGCGAGCTCGAGAATTTCATGGGCCTCATAATACTTTCCCTTGGAGATTAGCTGAAGGCCATGTTTGCCTTCATCTGATAATTCTTCAGCGCAAATCGAAAAAATGGCATCCTGATCGGGAAAACTCGACCATTCAGTGAGAAGATCACCAATGGAAACCTGCAGTTTGCCTCGGGTAATTGTGAGATCAGCACCGGCCTCCTTTGCATCAGCGAGTGCCTCCCGATAGACGTGTGCTCCGAATGCGATGATGGGGATCCGAAGCGTTGCGGCAGATGTCTTGATGACGTGAATCCATTTTTTCCAAGGGATGGATTGATGGGCAGTGTCAACGATGATCAACGCGGGACGTTCATCCACCAAATATCGGATGAGAGCTGCATCTGGACCTTGGAGGGGTTCGGTTAGCGGAACCTCACGCAAAATAGAGTCGCCCTGCACACCTAGTTGCTCACCTTTTACTATCGCCCGATATCGGAAACCGAGCGCAGTCGCAGCATCCTCGATGCGAGGGAGAAAGAAAAGGTCGTCACATACTATGAGCACCAAAGGTGATTTTCGTTGCATATGTGCCTCTTTGACTTATGAATAAGGAGTCATCTTTGATTGTAACCCAGTGCAGAGGGGTCACGACTTGGGCTGGAGAGGTTTATGCATCAATACGCGAGGGCATATTAAGGTGTCTGTAAATTGCTGATGAACAAAAGGATTGTTTTGGATTTCCCTGGATTTTCTCAGACTAAAGACGAGGAAGCTCAATCACCTGTTGCTTCTGGTATTTCCCCTTCTTTTCGGCATAAGAAATATTGCATTCTTCATCTGCCTCAAAGAATAAAACCTGAGCAATGCCCTCGTTGGAATAAATCTTCGCGGGGAGCGGTGTTGTATTGGAGATCTCCAGGGTCACATACCCTTCCCATTCCGGCTCGAATGGAGTGACATTGACGATGATCCCGCAGCGCGCGTAGGTTGATTTCCCCAAACATATTGTGAGAACGCTCCGAGGAATTCTGAAGTATTCGACCGTTCGAGCGAGGGCGAAGGAATTTGGCGGGATGACACATACCTCTCCCTGAAAATCAACCATCGAGGCGTGGTCGAAATTTTTAGGATCTACAACAGCAGAAAAAACATTCGTGAAAATTTTAAATTCGTCGGTGACGCGAATATCGTAGCCATAGGATGAAACCCCATACGAGATCACGCCGTCTCGGACTTGTTTCTCCGAGAATGGCTCGATCATGCGATGCTCCTTTGCCATGCGTATAATCCAATGATCGGGTTTCAGCCCCATCGATATCCTCCTATTATCTTCTCAAGTATTTTCAACACCGTAGGGATCTAATTTTACAGGGTTGGTAAGTTCTCCAATTCCCTCAATCTCCGCAGTTAGCACATCGCCTGATTCTAAAAGTCCAACGCCTGCGGGAGTGCCAGTCAGTATGATATCCCCTGGCTCTAGCGTCATCACTGAAGATGTAAAAGCGATAAGTTGTCGAACAGGGAATACCATGTCCCTCGTTGAAGCCATTTGGCGAATTTGACCATTCACCCAGCATGTGATCAACGCATCAGCTGGATTAAGGTCAGTTTCTATCCATGGGCCGAGTGGGCAGAATGTGTCAAATCCCTTTCCACGCGTCCACTGCCCATCTCTGCGTTGAAGATCACGCGCGGTCACATCAATTGCGACAGTGTAACCTAAAATTGCATCACCCGCCTCTTCCGGCGTAAGCCAGCGGCCACGCTGACCAAGGACGACTGCGAGTTCTGCTTCATGTTCTACTTGAGATGATTGGGGCGGAATTAGAATCGGTTCTCCAGGGCCAATAACTGAGCTTGGCGGCTTCAGGAAAAGTAGAGGTAATTGTGGAACCTCAGCGTCATGTTCGGCGGCATGCGCGGCGTAATTCCGCCCCACACAAATGATCTTACCCGGCACCACTGGCGCGAGCAGTTGAACATCTTCCAAAGGAATTCGGGCTTCTTTGCGCGTGAAAGTGCCAAAGGGTGAGCCATCCAAAACTCCAATTCGTTGGTCGGATAACCAACCCCATGTGGGGGGCGTGTCTTCATTCTGGCGGAACCGCAAGATCTTCATTACGATCTCCAATTCTAATGCAGGTTAGTAAAAGGCTTTCGAGCCCAGGCCAAGTCGTAATCAACCTGCCACGGATTAAGTCTGACGCTTTGTAAACCGTTGCGCTCTAGGAATGCGCCAAATTTATCTCGAGGATGTGATCGGCCTAAAATCCATTTCGCTTCCCACCCCACCCGATTTGAAACGATCAACCAGCCTCCCGGCATAAGGACCCTGATAAGTTCTCGCAGTGTCGCCTCCGGATCAGGGGTGAATTCGAGCACTTCAAGGCTGGCGACCAGGTCGAATGTATCTTCATCGAATGGCAGTGGTACTGCGTATGCACTTAACCAGAGTGAGCGATCAGAGTTGGTAAGTTGACGACCAAGGTTGAGCATCTCCAGCGAGGGCTCAAGGCTGATCACAGCGCCTTTGAAGTTCAATTGCGGCATCAGGGCACGCGAAAGACGCCCTGTCCCTGCTCCAACGTCCAAGATTCGGGCATCCGCTAAGCTCATGAGAATGTCGGTGATGGGTTCCCCGAGAATTCTCTTTTCCCAATCAAAATCGAACCCTTTGATTCCATCATACCGTTTGGCGGTGAGGTCATAAAGCCACACCACGAATCCCCTTCCCAGGTGGGCTCCCTCGCAAACGCGTAACTCCCAAAAGAGCAATGCGCCCAGAGTCAAAATAATAATTGCGATCCAAGTCATATTTGCATTAAAAATTCTAGAGGATACGAATGCCTTGGACATTGCTGACAGCAGGAAGTTGAGCGTTCCCAAATCAATTGCGCTGATCCTTTGAAAGATTACGTTTTACTGCAGCGATCCTCTCCTGGATGTCTTCAAATCGACCGGGACGAGCACGATGGAGCATGCGCATGAAGGCGTAAATTAAGGATGCGACCATTATTTGATCGACGCCGGATTGGGGTGTCTTATATGCTGAAAGGTGCAGATCAGCAAATTGGGCCGCAGTAGAGGAAGGTGATGAAACGATTGCTGCAGTGCGTATCCCCATACTTTTTGCTTGTGATATGGCTTCTGAGAGGTGGGGAGTTTCTTCATCGACCTCAACCACAATAACCATATCTCCCTTGCGTGCTCCAACCAGGGCTCGTGCAAGATCGGATAAGCTGCCGTTGGAAAGATGGATGTTGTAACCTGCTGCTTCCAACCATCCCGCTAGACTTCGTGCGGGGCCGAACGCCAACCCTTCAGCCAGGAGAATAACTCGCTGGGCTTCGTCCAGGGCGTTTATCAATGCCTCAGCCTGCTCCAGAGGGAAGGTTTTTCGTGTGAGGTCGAGGCTTTGTGCGATTTCAGATAAAGCTGCGTCAGCAGCTTCGGCGGCTGATTTTGGTTCGGAAATGGTCACACCGAGCATCTCGCGTTTCAATTTGTTCCTGATTTCTCGTTGTAAATCTGGATAGCCTTTGTATCCAAGTTGTTGGGCAAATCGTACGACAGTCGCCGTATCGATATCGAGTGAATGACCAATTTCCGTTGCTGTTAGCAGGGCGGCTTGTGCATAGGAATCGAGCAGGTAGTCAGCAATGCGCTCGAAACTGGGGCTCAGGCTGGATCTCGTTTGACGGATTCTTTCGACGTAAGATTTCATTTAGCCTGCTCAGACGTGGTTGTATTTCATATCTTGACTTTGGATTTTGAATTCGAGGTCGAACTATAGCATAGGCAAAAATCGCGGGCAATCTAGGGTTGAATCTGGTTTCCGTCGCGACCCGGGCGTGGGAGCCCGGGCTGCTTTAATTATTCAAATTAGGATCGTAGAGACGCCCGGCGGGGCGTCTAAGATACGTTGTGATCCTCTAGATGCTTCCTGCGCGATACCGAGAATGTAATGTAGAATTCCGCTTCCGTTGACGACCTCATTTGCAGATACTATAATCCTCGCATGGGCGGATAGCTCAGTTGGTTAGAGCGCTTCTCTTACACAGAAGAGGTCGCAGGTTCGAGTCCTGTTCCGCCCACTCTTTTTACCTGTAGTATGGAAAAACCTCATCCGGATGGATTATGCTGCAAGCCGGTAGTAGTCGTGGACGATTCCTCCTAGCACATCTCGCCTGACCACGACGCCTGTCCCATTAGGCTCGATTCTGGGGATAGGTGTCTGCTGGTTGATCCCCTGATGGGGTCTGGAACCGTTATAGAATGCCACATATTCCTTCAGCACGTAGTGGAGATGCCTTTCATTCAGGATGAGGATGTGATCTAGACATTCCTGTCGAGCTGACCGTATCCAGCGCTCAGCTTGTCGAACGATCGTGAGAATTTAGTATCTCGGTCATGGATGAGAAATCGAAAGGTTCGCTGTTTTTCCTCCAGCTTCCAAATGATCTGGCGCGCTTGCTGGGTGGTCCAGAAGTTATTGGGATTAGCTGTAATTCCAGCGAAATGCACCCGCCTCGTATCTAATTCAATGAAGAAGAGCACATAAAGTCT
>SDBU01004729.1_pt1 | contig 16582 bp, 20 predicted proteins | sample 2277071 | NCBI WGS metagenome assembly SDBU01 (sample SAMN10397929, study PRJNA504765) | marine sediment metagenome | isolation source: marine sediment core GS08_GC12, 126 cmbsf | place: Arctic Ocean: Gakkel Ridge, Loki's castle | collected 2008
AACAAAAGTTCGTTGTCATACCTTCTACGTGTCTTTCCTGCGGGTATGTTTTTGACAAGCGAAAACGCTTCACCAAGCCAAGCCACTGCCCTCGCTGCCGCACCGAACGCATCAGCGAACCCAGATTCACTATTGCAGGACGTTAAGGGGCCATGGATGAATCGGCAATCAACAATCTGTTCATGAGGGTTGCGGGAACTGTTGGCAAGGTACCCGAGGACGCGAGAAATGTCTTTTCAATATTAGTGTCCTCCACCCTTTGCTACAGGGACCGCTTAAAAGAAGACTTGAGCATAGTTGTGACTGTTGAAGATGTCCGGATAGCCCTGGACTGGTTGTTGGAATCCATGCGCACCAAACGACTGCCCGAAACCAACAATGCAGTGCGCCTGGATCTTCTGAAGATATGGCTTAGAAATTTGAACAAAATCACCTGAATCATTCCCTGTCTGTCCAGTATTTCCTGTACCGCCAAATCCTTCAGAACCGCTATTATCAATTGAAATAGTTCCGCAAATCTCAAACTTATGGTCTGACCATGCCCGAATCTGACCACCAGCACCAACAAACTTGGCTAGGATTTGTCTCTTCTGCTGGAATATAAGCTCTCTGAGTTCATCATCCATTTCAATTCCTGTGCTGGCCTCTATCGACATTTTTACCCATTTTTCTTGCCAGTCCATTTGCCAATCCATTTTTTTCTCCGCAATATATTTGTTCCAAGAGTCCATCCCTTCTCGGTTAGCATTATCAGCAGGCACGTGAATCTTATTTAGCAGTCGAATTGTCTCAGATAGAGCTTTGGCTGCCTCAGTAATAGCTCCCATCGTCTTGTCAGGATGTTCAAGGGATTGTTGGGCATTGTCCCTCTTGCGTTTAGCCTTGTTCAAATTTGATTCTATCTGTTCCTTCTTGTCCTTATATGTAGCTGCATCAATATCGCCTTCAACATATACTTCAGTCAATCGATTTTGTTGACCCTTGAATTTCTTGACATCATTCCAGGATGTCTTGAGCTGCTTTTCAACATCTCGCCTCTTTGAACCACGGACAAATTCCTGTGATTCAACAGCCTTCTGCAATTGCTCAGGGTCAGTCAAAGTAGTAATGAATCTTTGCCACACAGCAAAATCCAATTTGTCAGCTCTTATAGTTTTTATCGTGCAGCGTTTTTTGTGTTTATTGGTACAAACATAATATCTGTAAACATGCCCATATCGACTTGTCAGATATTGAACTGACAGCTTAATCTTGCACTTCCCACAACTGACAATCCGCTGTAAGAGAAAATCATCAAATCTCTTTGGGATATTTTTTGTCTGCTTAACCTTCCTAACAGATAAATGATGATTGACTTCCCTAACCTGGTTTTCAGAAAACATCTTGATGCCTGTGTCAATACGAATCCATTCGTCTTCTGGTCTGAAATATGGCTTTTTTTCTTTTTTCTTTGTCTCCTTATTGACTACAAATTTGTGACCCCATTTATTTCTGATAAGAACTCCGGTGAACATGAAATCGTTGTGCCAAAGTCCATACACAGTGGAGTTGTTCCACTGTCCGCCTCGTTTCGTAGGATGTTTTTTACGGTCACCATTCAAGACATCGCAGACCTTTTCTAAACTATATCCAGAGCAGAACATCCTGTGCATTTCCTTCAACGTATCATATTCAATCTGATTGGTCCTGAACTCACCTATCTTCCTGTCTTTCTCAATCCATACCCATTGCACGCCATAAGGTGCTGCTCTTGTCCCTGGCCTGCCTTGTTTCAAAGCTCTTTTCTGACCATCAATTACCCTAAGAGTTCTACGCCGATTTTCCCTTCTGGCGTCTGACAACATCCGTTCAAAGTCATCCATATCGTCTTCACTCTTTGGATTGAATGACCCATCATACAACGTGTCAACAAAGACCTCATTATCTTCAATCGTTTTTACAACAAAGGTTCTCTTGCTTCGGTCGCTGAAACGACCGACTCGGTCTATCATGTAAACGCACAGAATCTTGAACTCACCTTTCTGAATCCGTTGCATCAGCTCTACAAACTTGGGACGCTCTTCGAAGGCATCACCAGTAATACCATTGTCGACAAATTCGGTGATATCATATTTCTTTTCCTGTAACCATGGCTCCATTTGTTCTCGCTGAGTATCAATATTCTGAGTCCTGGCTTGCTTCTTGCTGGAAACTCTGTAGTAAACAGCTACCTTTTCCTTACCCATATCTCAGCCCCCCTTTTCTCAGTTCCACATACCTTGAATCTTCCCATTACCTCCAATAAATCCGTCAGCAACCAACTGACACAGATTCTCAATCTCTATAGTACGGCATCCGTCTTCATTCCACTGCCGGAAAAAGTCGGCTACACAATCACGGAACAGCTCACCTTGTTCTATTTCTTCAAATGGTCCAACAATATCAAGTGAATCGGTTATCCCTTTCATCGTCATAAACTCGTCAAGTGTCATTACTTCGCTATTGAAGCAAACGCTTCCACTTTCCCAATTGACACCGACGAAGTGGCCGCTTTTGTTGTCTTTCATTTTCATCTTTCCAGTATCCTGAAAGTGAGCTATGTCTGTGAAATCCTTCTGAAAATACCATTTTACCATGCTGATTGACGATTGCAACCGTTTCTTGGGCAATCTAGGAACATTCTAGCCCATCTACAGGCCAATATGGTCAGTATGATGTCCTTTAGATGGCTTTGCCGAGATTTAGGCGGTATTTTGGCCATATTCTTGTGTCAGATTCTTGGGATTTGGCGTTTTTGGGATTGTGTGATAAGGATAGGCCAAATCTCAAAGCTTTGAGGTTCCCGACTATGGCGAAATCAAAGTTAGCTGGTTTTCGATCTAATCAATTATTAAGGTATTTGCGTGTTTCTATCGAAATTTTCAGGAGGTCTTAGCCATGAAGCTTAGTACCATAAGAGTTACAGACTTTTGGTCTATCCACGATTCGAATACTTTTAAGGTTGATGGCATAACCTGCCTGGTAGGTAAGAACGAGTCCGGGAAAACTGCACTGTTGCAAGCTCTCTATAGGCTGAATCCAATCATTGGTGAGGATGGTAATTTTGATGTCACAGATGATTTTCCTCGTGTTGATGTTGAAGATTATCAGCAAGCGATTGAAACCGGTGAGCGTGAACACGCTGTTGTTATAGAGGCTATATTTACGTTAGACCAAGATGATCTAAAAGATTTACAAGATACTTTTGGCTCAAAAGTGCTTAAGAAACCAGAATTAACCTTAAGTAAAGGTTATTCTGATACCCTTCTTGTTGGTCTAGAGGTCGACGAAAAGGAGGCCATAAAGTCATTTATTGCTCAAGCTCAACTTCCTTCTGTCCTTTCAAAGGAACTTTCCAAAAGTACGAATTTTGAAGATTTGCTACTTATGATGGATGACAACGGGAGCGATGAAAATGCAAAACACATAAAGCCATTGAAAACTTACCTCTCAGGGATAACAAAAGCAAAATCCTTCAATATTTTTATATACCAAAGTTATCTTGAGGATCGAGTTCCCAAATTTCTTTATTTTGATGAATATTATTTAATGAAAGGACATGAAAACATTGACGCCCTTAAGGTTCGTATGAATAAGAAGCGACTAGAGAAGTCTGACCACCCTCTTTTGGGTCTTATTAAATTAGCTCGACTCAATCTTGACAACTTAATTGTGCCGAAAAGAACAGAAGGGCTCGTAAATAAACTTGAAGGTGCAGGTAATCATCTCAGTAAAATGATCTTAAAGTATTGGTCTCAAAATAAACACTTACAATTGCGATTTGACGTTCGGACTGCTAGACCAGGTGATCCTGAGGGAATGACATCTGGAATTAACCTCTGGTCGAGAGTCTATGATTCAAAACATTTCGTAACTACGCCACTGGGTAGCCGTTCCCGTGGATTTGTTTGGTTTTTCTCATTCCTTGCGTGGTTTGACCAGGAGCAAAAAAAGAAGAAACCTTTGATCTTATTATTAGATGAGCCAGGTTTGTTCTTACACGGTAAGGCGCAGGGTGACCTTCTTAATTACATTGAGAATGAGCTGCGAGGGCAGCATCAAGTGATATACACTACTCACTCTCCTTTCATGGTCGACTCAGAAAAATTTGACCGTGTTAGAATAGTTCAAGACAGAAGTATGGATACTGAGAAATCTCTCCCTCGTGATAAACAAGGTACGAAAGTAATCACTGAGGTTCTTGAAGCCACAGAAGACAGCCTTTTCCCGCTACAAGGTGCCCTTGGATATGAATTACATCAAACTCTTTTCGTTGGCCCCAATAGTCTTGTTGTAGAGGGTGTTTCAGATTTGCTTTATATCCAAACAATGTCTGGCATCCTTGAAGGAAATAATCGTGAGGGTCTAAGCCAGAAATGGACGATTACTCCAGTAGGTGGGGCTGAAAAAGTCCCTACGTTCGTATCTTTACTTGGTTCCCAAAAAGGCATGAAGGTAGCTACTCTGATCGATATTCACAAAAAAGATGACCAAAATATTGAAAACTTATATAAACGAACATTGTTGAAGAAAACTTTCGTTCTCACTTTTGGAGATTATTGCAGGACAAAAGAAGCTGACATAGAAGATATGTTTGGATCTGAGTTTTATTTGGGATTAGTAAACGCAGAATACGGCACTTTACTTATTAAAACCATTAAACCTCAAGATTTAACGGGCAAAGCTCCAAGGCTTTTAGTTCGTCTCGATGAGTACTTTAAAAAGAATCCATTAAAAAGATCGCTAACTTTTAATCACTATAGACCTGCACGTTATTTTATGGAAAATTGTTCCACCTTAAAAGATGCGCTTTTACCGGAAACGATTGACCGTTTCGAAAAAGCATTCCACGATTTAAACTCACTTTTGTAAATACTTTCTGACAACTATGCCTTTAAATAAGTCCTTTTTCAGCTAACAAAGGTCTGCACAAGGATGCTGTCTATTTTGACCTTTTTTCAACAAAAGATCAAAAAGATAAAAGAGGTAGGCAAACTCCTGAGCGGTGGCTGAAGTTAGTTTAGAAAAGATTTGGAAGGATATAAAGGACCAAAGCTATAATCAGGATTCAGGAAAAGCAGGATGGAGAAAAACTATCACCTGGGGTTTGACAGGGTGTGATTTGGTTCTGATATCTTGGAATTTCGGTGAGTTGTGATGGTTGCTAGATATGTACATGGGAGCCCATTGGGCTCCAAAGGATATAGGTGACCACAATGTCAGGAAGGCCTCAAAGGCTGAGCAAAGGTCAGAAAGAAGAGGTTTCTCGCATCCTGCGCAAACAAGTCCTCGCCGGGGCTCTCATCTTTCTTGCACTATTGTCCGGGATCACTGGTTTTAGCCTTTGGGGTATCAAATCCCGCCTTGAGAACAAGGTAGAGACGCTAGTGGCCGAACAGTTCGAAGAGCCAAGCATCAAAACCATTGTTAGCGATGTAGCACAGACTAAAGCGAAAGAGCTTCTTGTCCAGCAAATCAACCCAGAGGTAGAGCGATTTAAGAAACAAATTGCCTCCCAGCTTTCCAATCTCAAAACACTTGTAACAGAAACACAAGCCCTTAAAACTCAAAGTGACGCTCATGCGAAAGAAATTGAAAAAATCCTTTTCTCATTGAGACAAACTCAAAAGCAAATAGAACAAGCAAAACAGCATATTTTTGGTCTTGAATCTGACTTAGCCAAACTTGAGCGTGGCATCGTCGAAATTCAATATTTTCAGCATAAAGGCAGAAATAAGTTCCCCAACCCTTATCATGATAGAATCATGCAAAGATTGAATCAGCTTCTAACAATTGCCGTTCCAGATCCCGCTGAGCGAGCACAATTTGTTAAGGAAATCCAGGAGTATCACCCTAAGTAATAGTAGGAAAAATGAAAGCCCAACACTGGCTGAACATGGACACGTGTAATAAACTCCAATCAGGACTTGGGAAAAGCAGGATGGAGGGAAACTACCACTTTTCAAAAAACGGGTATTCTGATAAAAAGGGTGCCAGATTATGAGCTGGCCTTTAAGCTGGAACCCTTGTTAGCGAAGGAAAGGAGGAACCTATGAGAAATAAACTGGCTGTGACATTAGTTTCTTTCATGTTGCTGCTTGTGCTTGCATCCCCTACAAGTGCTTTTTTTGGTAGCGATGTCAAGAAAGCAAAGGAGTTCATGCAGGCTGGCATGTATCCCCAGGCTATTGAGCTACTGAAGAAGAGGATAAGCGAGAAGCCGACTGATGCCGAAGCCCACTTTCAATTGGGCATCTGCTATATCAATCAGGGACAATATAGCGGAGCTGATGAGAGGTTTGGTAGTGCTGTTCGCCTCAAGTCAGATTATGGCTATAAGATTGGAACGGAATACAAGAAAGGTGCTGATTCTGCTTTTAGCAAGGGTAATCTGAGACAAGCCGACAGCCTTTTTGAAAAGGCAATCAATTATGACCCGAAGTTCAAAGCCCACGGGTACAACTTCTATTTGAGCCTGGGTGATCGAGACAGTGGTCTGAGTGCGAAGACGTTTCTTGATAAAGCTCTGAATTATGCCAAAGGCACCAAGCAGAAAGAAAAGGTGGGGTATAGGATTTTGAGGGTAGCTGCTCATGAATGGCCACATACATGGTGTGATTCTCTCAAAAGTCAAGCTGCCGGTATAGTGGGGCAGGACAAGGTGGATCAGGTCTTTCCTAAGCCTTACATGAAGACTATTTTTGAACAAACCTATACTGATAAAGATATGGATGAGCATGGCAGAATAAGAACGTTTCCATGGACAGAGGATATAAATCCACGTGATAAACTTGAAATCATCGGCAAAATTCCAGGGGAGAGTACTTTTGATGCTCAAGAGATACTTATCTGGCGAGGAAAAGAGTTCAAACCCAAGTGGCATAAGTCGGAGAATGGATATTTTGATTTTACAGTCCAAAATGTACCAAAAACAGGAAGATGTGTTATCTGGATGGAAAAGGGTAAGGGGATACAGGCAACCGTCAAGGTAAGCAGACATACAATACCCAAGCCCAATATTGCTTTAATTGAGAGTCTAGAAAAGTAACGGCAGCATCAAGGTTAGCGTCATAACCTACGGAGTGAAGAGATGATACTAGAAGTTTCTGAATCACTAATACATTGGAACTATTTTGTGGCTTTGGAAAAGGATTTGGAAGCAACGTCAAGATATATTGAATTCATAGAGGCCAATTTCAAGACTTATTCAATTGAGCTTGCTCATTTGCTATTAGCATCGTCATCGGAAATTGATGTTGTTATTAAAATGCTCTGTGCATTAATTGCGCCTGGTGAAGAAAGAGAGAATATGAATAATTACAGGGCAATTATAAAATCACACCTGCCTGAGTTTATAAATGAATCCATTTTTATTAGCAGGTATGGCATTTCATTACAGCCTTGGGATAATTGGCTTGGAGAAGAAAATCCATATTGGTGGCGAAGCTACAATGCTGTTAAGCATCAAAGAGACTTGTATTTCAATCAAGCAAATTTAGAGAATGTAATCAGATCCATGGGCGCACTTCTAATAACCAACTTGTATTATTATAAGAAGCAATATGAACAAGACCAAGGTGACACTTTTGAACCAAAGATTGTGATTGACAAATTGCAATTAAAATCTCAATTTATTCAACTTGACACAAGTTATTATTATGACGTTGTAGTGGTATAAATCTGTCATTTCCACGCCAACTAATGCATTTAGATAGCTTCTTCTAGGTACATCAAAAACCCACAATTAAGATATATAGCAAGAGCCACTAGCATACAGTTCTGGCCGCACCTCTTGGACTTCACACCCCCTATGCCCTGTCACCGCCCCTAATCAGACATGGAAAATGGGTAGACGTTTACGTAATGGTTATTATAGGACGATGTCACTTTTAGCATATTGTACTTTCGAAAGATATCGGCAGGAATCCTTAGAAATGAATCCCTGAAAACTAGGTCATTATCCCAATCCCAGGATGGCCGTCAAGCGGCCTAATTGGGCATATGCGGCCTTAATCAGGTTCTTGGTATATTAGGACATATTCGTGATTATGGGATTCTAAGAATAGCCAAGGATAAGGCCAAGAAATGGCGATAATGGGACATTGTCTCAAAGTTGGTGGGAGCAGCCTGTAGAAGTTTGTCTATACGGTATTCCTTTTGCCGTTGACGGCATTGCATTCCAGTTTCTATTGCCTTTTGTTGTACTGTATTCATATATTCCATGCTGTATGCATTGTCCCTGTAGATACTCACACACTTTCAATCCTACCTAGAAATGTATTGTTTTTTATTGCCTTAAAACCTATGACTCAATTACTATCATCCTATTTAATATTCACACTGCTGTATCCATTGGCATTTGAACAAACTTAATTTATCTGGTCTGAACCAATTTGTCACAATGCCTCTTTTTTCTTGTTTTATTATCCCGTTGTTTCTTTTTGTTTTCCTGCTCCCTCTTCTGCCTATCAAATTTTCTTTTTCCTCTCATATACATTACTCCCCTTCAGCTAAACTTCTATTTTCTTCTTCCCGCTTTGAATTGACTCTGACCGATTTTTTCCCTTTTGCATTTTCTCCTACGACCAACCCCATGCCCCTTTCATTTTCAAAATCTGCTTCTTCTGCCTGATATTGCGTAATGCCGTCTTGTGTCTGTTTTTCCACTAATTGTAAAATCTTCGGGGATTTCTTTGCAAGTGTTGCTCTCTTGGTTAGCGATGTCAGCGTGTGCGTGTGCGATATAGAACCCTCAATCTTATTTGGGATTGAATACCTCAGACAAATTTCAATTGCCCATTTTAAATTTCTGGTTATTGTTGAGCAAAGACCGGCGTATTCTGTTTTCGTCAGCTTCCCCAGTTTTATGAGTTCTTGATAATAGGGGGGCAATTTACCGTTGAGCATACTCAACATTACGGCTGGTGCCTTGCTTCCGGTGAACATCTGCAACAATCCAGTTCTCGCTTGTGCCGTCATCTTGGAATGATCCAACGTAGTCCGATTTCTTACGCCTGGAGGACGGCCTCGGGGACGTTTTGGCTTGATTATATCACCTTTACCGTTGTGGGTACGCCTCAATTTCTTCATGCAAAAATATTCCCTTTCAATAGTATTGTAGACAGGCCAAACTATTGCATGGCCTGCCTTTACGCTATGCCTGAGTTAATCAGCCCAATTAATGCGCTGGCAGCTCTGCTTCTTTGCCGACAGCCTCAGAAAGTTTATCGACAAATGATGACTGTACTTCTTCTTTTTGCTTATCTGAAAGAGCTGAATGCAGCTCTTCAACAGCCTCACTGTGACAAAATTTATCGACAAGTTCCCAAATCTCTTTCCGGTTCCAATGTCTCGGAGACCTGTTATCTTCTTTCAGTTTCTTCTGCATTAAGCTCCATAGCACTTTCAAATATGTTCCGGTTTCCTGATTAGGAACTTTTACCGTAGCTCTTCCCGTCTTTTTATCCACTGTGATATGTTCCATTTTTCTTACCTCCGTTAAACGTCTTAGGTTAGCCTCATTAGATTTAGGTTCGGATTTATTTTCACGATATCTATTCTTCTGCATTTGTTGAATATCTGCAAATTGCTTAGGTCCTGCAACGACCAATCGACAACCGCACATGAAACATTTATTTCCGGTTCTTCGAATTCCGTGGCAGAATCGGTTGCATTGACTACAATAATACGTCATGCGGTAGCCAGCCTTTTCTTGGCTGCCTTGGACCATCGCTCACGCCAATCAAAATCCTCGTCATCGTTTTCAAAGATGTTGTCGCCATTCGTCTGTCTCAAAGTTCGACTTTCCAGTTGCTTGCGTTTTGCGATTCTCAAAATGGATTGAATTTTTCTTTTCCTGATTTTCTGTTTTCTTGATTCGGTCATTTTTCTATTTTCCTTTTCAACTTATTTTTTAAACCAATTGTAGTTATAGTTCAACTGCCCTCCTTTAACTAAAGAGAAAGAGAAAGAGAGGACGAAAAAAACCGACTCCGTTCGGGTTTTTTCTATTAGTTATAGTCTTCTTTTACTGCCTTATAGTTCTTATACATTATAGATATATCACTTATAGTATACAATGTAACCAAACGGTACATTCTATCAGTGTAACCTTACAGTGTAACCCATGTACCGTTTGGTTACATTCTTTGAGTGTAACCCAATGTACCGTTTGGTTACATGGGGTTACACTGCTAAAGTCCAAAAACCGACCTACGGTAAAACTATCTCTCATATCTCTTTTCCCTCTTCTTCTTAAGGTTTCGTTTGTATCTTTCAATCGAATTTGTCAGTATCTCAATGACGTCTGGGTTCAATCTGTAATAGTTACGCTGATCGTAACCTTTACCGGAGGTAACTTTGACGAATATCTTGTCATAAAATTCCGGCCTTGGTGTCTTGAGAATCTTCAGCCAGCCTGAAACTGTTTTCCTACTCACACAAAGGTCTTCAGCAATTTCTTCCATAGGATAAAAGAACGCTCCCTCACTGTCCAACCGTTTTGCTATTGCATGATATTTTTGCTTATGCATCAATCTCGCTGCCAATCTCGCCGGACCATTTCCCAATGTCATAGTCATCACCCCCGTAATTCTTTCAAATGGTAAATCTTTTTTAAATTCATAATCAAAATCTGCAATGACTTCTGGAAATATCTTATTCCACTTGGTGATTATTTCCGGCCGTTTTCGTTTTCGCTTTCCTTTCCGCTTGCGCTTGGGCTCACGTTTGGCCTTACGCCTTTCTTCTATAATCTGTTCAACAAGGCCATCATGTAGTCCGTACTTCGTAAACAGTTTGCTGATACCGATTTTCTTAACCTTTCCATCTTTCACTTTTCCTTTCCTCCTTAGGTGCTGATTGTTGCAGCAAGTGGTTCGGGTGAGTCAGCACCAGGCGGAGAAGCCCTTCTTTACTCACCTTCACCACTTACCACGTTTGTTCATCCCTCTTCTTGAAAAGGGATTAGGCGACAAACCAGATAGCTAGTCCGGCTTGTCACCTATGCCAATCTCGTTCATCTTCGTGCAGACAATTCTGCATGCAGGTTCATCAGGCCTGCTGAGGTGTCTTCGGCACCTCCGAGATTGGCGGTTTGAAAAGTCATTTGCTCATTCTGCACATCCTTCTCTAGTGGTGTTAATCCCCATAATATAACAATTTGGAAAATATTTTCTGCCTTCGATTTCAGTTTCGAAAAGTGGCAAGATGTGACCTTCCAACATTTTCTCATGATAGTAGCACAACATCGGACTACCATTGCCATTGTGCTGCCCGTCCAAGATTTCACCACAGCATCCGCCGTCCCGGATGATAGCTTCACAGAAGGGCATCACTGCCTGTCGAAGTTCCCGAACATTTTCATAAATCCGTTTTCCATTGCTTCTCCGTAATCTTATCTTCTTTCTTTTGCATCTCATTTGCCATCCTTTCTTTTAAAATAAGGGATGGAGGCGCTATGCGGAGGATTTCTCAGGTTGGCCTTATAAGACCTGAGAAAATTTGCCAGTTGCCTGCATCCCCAATTGGTGCGCTCGGTTCCATATTCGCTTGCAGGAGGTGAGATTGCAAGCAATGCGATATAGTTGCATTAGTGGAAGACCCCAGAACCAAGCGCATGTTGACTCATCTCCGATACTTGAAATATTTATTAGGGCAAGCAACGACTGCCGTATTTTGTCCACTGCTCGCTTTTATCCCTTGCAAGAAGTTAACAGTATTACATTCATCTTTCCTGATACAAATGTCGCAAAGGTTTTGACTTTTAAAGCCTCTAATTGTAGTAACGTCCACTCCATCTGCTTGCTGAATCTTAACGGGTTGAATCCTTGTTTCCATACTTTCACGGTCCATTGATAACTCCTTTACTTATCATATTGTGGTACAGGCATATCGGGAATCCAACATCTGAAACGATTGCGACCCTTTCTCATTCGCATTGTCGCAATTGTCCATTTCATCGTGTTCATGTCTCGGGTTCCACCTTCCAACTGATACCGTTTAAACCATGCAGGGAAGGCACTTTCAAACCACTGCCTATCATCAGGAGTCAAAGCAGCAATTGCTTCTTTCATCTTGTGCATGTGGTCCATAGGCGGACTGTTAGTGGTCACAATCCTTGCACTCTTTTCGAGTTTGTCTTGTCTGATAGAAGATATGAAAGTGTCCATTGTAGTCATTACGCTATGCTCCTTGCTCAAAGATTGGTCGAGCTTTTTCGTCCTTCAGAATGTCATACTCTTTTCTTGGTCGAAAATCTTTTCTCTTCTTCTTCACCAAATCTTTAACAATCCCTTTCATCGTTTTCTCGACATCTTTTGAAATAGTCTTCAATTCCTGTAATAACTCATCATTTGGATACTGCTCCAACCTGCAACGATAAATAAAACGGATTTGTTTCGCACATTCTTTCGACAATCCACACTCCCGCTGTAGGACTCCCACAATTCTTGTGAAATCTTCGCTTGAGTTTAAGCTTGGTGAGTTCTTCAATCGGCTCACTTGCACCATATAATAACCGAGCTTGGTGTACAACTCCATTGGAAGTTTGTTCGGTTTCCTTTCAGCCAGTCGTTTCTTTTCCTCTTCAGTCTTCGCAACATACTGTCTGTATGAAGTAAACAGGAATTCGCCCAGCCTATCAGCCTCGGCTGCTACCTCCCTCAAGTCTACTTGACTCAAAGTGCTCCAATCATGCTTTACGCTTTGTTCGGTTATTTCCCGGATTCGCAAGAAGTCATGTGAAAGGGTATTACTCAAATTTAATCTGATGCCGATAGCTGCCAACAATTCTACGTGGTTCTTTGATGTGTTAAGCTCAAGCTTTCTAGCAATCCCGCCAACCTTACCCTTCAGATTTTGATAAGAAGCCTGAAGCTTCGAAACATCTTCTGGTGAATTGCTTATTGTGTCTATATCTTTCATAACTGTATTTTCCTTTTTCATTGAAGTATTTTTGCTGAGTCTTTCTAACCATGACATTTATCATCACTCCTTTCAGAATTAATCCAATTTGCCTAACGCACCTTTTAAAGCAGATAACACAGTTTCCTTAAATTCTGCACTGTTAGTAATCGTGCGAGCAATCTTTTGTTGAAGTTCGGTTTCGCTCATGCGGTCAGTGTCAATGTAGTCGTCGTCAACAAGGTCTTCGTAGTTAGTGTCAGTGGCAAACCCGCTTCTGACTTTGCGGGTTAACGATTCTACCATGCAGTTAATATCTTCATCATCCTCTATCTCGATGTCGAGTTCTTGGTCACCGTTAAATGTTGGCAATGTGCAATTTATGGGGCCACAGTGACACACGGCTGCATCTATTGAAACGCCAACCAATGCAGCGGGATTAGCACCAATCGCACAGCACGAAATCTCAATCAAACGACTTTCCAGAAAATCACGAGCGTCATGAAAATAACTTTTCTCTTTCTCTGATTCGATAGGTTTGGATTTGATAGCCATAAAACCGATTGAGAACGCTTTTGAAAATCCTCGAACATAACTGCCGAAAATGTCCCTAGCTACTTGCTGACCCTTGTCAAACTGCGCTGTGAACAGGAGTCTCTTGATTCCATCTTTGGTGTCCCTCCAAATTTTTGTCACCTTAGCAATTGGGAATGACCCATAATCATGTCCAGACAGCATCACCGGATTTGCAAAAAAGGACTTCGTGTCTAATCCATCAAGCCTTACAATGTCCCCCTGCAAATCGGCAATCTCGGCACTGGCTACACCTGTCAATTCCATCCGTGCGGTGTTGACGTTCTTGACCTCTACTCCTGTAAAATCAGCAGCCAGAATCTTTTTGCCACTAATACTGACTGGCCTTTTGTCCTTACTCAACGTGTAACTCATTTTACTTTTCCTCCTTAGATTGTTGTTTTTTTATTTTCCTCATAAAAGTTTTGTCCTTACCATAATATTCGGCATAGACATTTTTCATAAATTCCCGAATCATCAGCCTCAGACCAAGTTCAAGGATTCTGTTCCTTCGTTCATCACTTAGCGTGCTGCCAACATCACGCAAGCAATTCGAAACTTGCGGCTGAGAATTATTTGTGATTTTGGCAATTGCTACCTGATTCAAACCAAAGCGGTTGAATACTGCTTTCAAAGGATGTTCAAAAGTTTCCAAAACGCAAATCTCTTTTCCCTTTTTATCAACCAGACTTGTATAAACTGTCTTAGGCATTGCTCATCTCCTGGGTTAATAGAGTTACTGCAACCTTGACTCTTTATTCATTATATAAAATGCATAATAAAAATGTCAAATTTTTTAATTTGGGCCACTGGCAAAAAGGAAAAGAAGTGACTACAACTGCATTTAAACGCTATAAAGGCAGGTTTTGCTCATTTGCTACTGGCAATGACTGCAATATTTGGCAAGTTTGGCCGTTTTGCGGTTGTGGAGGGCCGTTTTGAAATGTGGGATTTGGGGGAGGTTACACGCAGATATTATATCAGGGACCGGGTCTTCTTACCTTTTTCTGAGTGTGCATGTTTATGTTTGGTCTTTTTGCATTTTTCTCTTTTTCCTGTGTCTTGCCATGGTCTGCTTGCCCCTTTCTGCTCTGGCGTATCTTGCCATGGTCTGCTTGCCTTTCTCTGTTTTCCTGTATTTGGCTATGGCTTTTGCCCGGACCTGCTTACCCTTTTTTGATTTGGCATATTCTGCTGTGGTCTTCTTGCACTTTTCTGATTTGGCATGTTTTGCCTGGGCCTTCTTGTACTTTTCTGTTTTCCTGTATTCTGCTCGGGTCTTCTTGAACTTTTCTGATTTTTGATATCTTGCCACGGCCTTCCTGCCCTTTTCTGATTCTAGATATTTTGCCATGGCCTTCTTGCCATTTTCTGATTTGGCATATTCTCTGCCACATGCCTTGCAAGCACTTTGACAATGATCCTTGCTTCTGGCATCCCTACTAAACTCCGAAAGAGGCTGTTTTTTACCACACTTGGTACAGGCTTTGGTCTGTTTGGTCATGTGTAATTAATAACAGGTGGTCGTGAGGATTTCAAGGGTGGAGCCTTGGTATGCGGGAACAAAAAAAGCAGAGCCATTTCTGACTCTGCCTGTTTTGAAGTTTGACGATTTATTTCTGCTTCTTAATCAAGATAACGTTAGGTTGATTCTTTACATCCATTTCAACTTCCTCTGACATGATGACTTGATCACCTAGCTCAACGGTAACTTTGGCATCTACCGTTTCACCGATAAAGGGAAACTCAGAGAGGATGCCAACAGCACGCATTTTGATGACCGTCTTGCCCGTTTCTTTGTTGTATCGTATTTTGAACTTCTTGAGGTCAAAGTCAGGGGGAGGTTGCGCAGAATAAAGCTCCTCAATCTCAGTCTCTGTTAGTGCTCGGTTATAAATGAAGATGTCGTCTATAACGCCAACTAACACCTTCTCAATGTTGTCACTAGCGTCACGGAAGGCACCTATGTAGAAGGGACTACTCGAATCAACATTGCGGACATCGCCGGAGATTGAATCCAAAGGGTCGCCATCTAAATACAACTCCAAATCAGAACCTCTTCTAATCGAGACGATATGGTGCCAGGCCCCATCCGTTATGCTTGCTTCATTGGTAATCAAATGTGTTGCCTGACCGGCTCCGTCAGCAGTACGAAAGGAAAGTTCCCCGCCGCTCTTGTAATCATTTATACGCATCCAATACTTCCCCTGGTCAGGCATATGACCCTTTGAAAAAGCCGATTGTAGTTGATTTGAATCTGCCGTGTTTACCCAAAACGAGACAGAAAAATCCCCCGTTCCAAAATTGAGGTCTGGCGTGTGGGCAACCTCAATGTACTCACCAGTGCCATAAAGCCTGTATGCACTATTCGCAGTTCCAAACCTATCCTCTGTCAAGGTTGCCCCGGAAACTGTTCCATCGTGCCCATTCCCGCTTTCATCATCGGCATTGCCATTGAAAGGGTAATAGGCTACCAATCCGCCCGTTGGATGGGCATAGACTATCCCCGGCAACAAAAACACACAGGTTACCGCCAAAGCCACTATCAGACTTCTTGACGTACGCATAATACACCTCCATTGATTTTGTTGTTTGTAAGCTTGGGGAAAAATTACAATTTCGCTGAGCTTTGAATATGTATCAGATTAGATTGTATCTGTCAAATGGGGGTATTTGGCCAATGGGCAAAAGAAAAAGCCCCTGAAGCGGACATCAAGGGCTTTCAGGATGGAATATGGGGATTTTGGGTAGGGTCTAAGCCATATTGGCTTTACCGTATTGTAAAGTGTACGACATTAGTTTTGTTTAATACGTCAAGCCATGGCTTCACGAGATGAAGCCTTATATGTGAGAGACCCCCTTCAGGGGCTAAAATCTTGCTGCCCAACTTGGCGGCCCAACTGTGACGTAAACAAGTTATTAGCCCCTCCCAAGTTTGATGAACTCGTAAAAAGTCATCAAACGGACGGCAAAGCAAAAAGTTCCAAATTGAAGCCTCCCCGCTCTTCCGAGCGGGGGTTCTGCCTGACGGCAGTGCTTCGCAGCCCGGTAAGGAAGATGGCCATTTCTGTATAGCTCCCCTCGACCC
>SDBU01004730.1_pt1 | contig 16581 bp, 15 predicted proteins | sample 2277071 | NCBI WGS metagenome assembly SDBU01 (sample SAMN10397929, study PRJNA504765) | marine sediment metagenome | isolation source: marine sediment core GS08_GC12, 126 cmbsf | place: Arctic Ocean: Gakkel Ridge, Loki's castle | collected 2008
GGGCTCAGGAACCCCGTTTACGGGGTGGTAGCTCCGTAGCCGTGGCACTTCATGCCACGGCGAGGCCGGTCAGCGAGCACGCTTGGCGTTTTTTCATAAGGCACCTGTCTTAAGTTAGCGCATATGGGGGCTGGGGGTGGGGGCTGCGTCTCGACTTCCCCGCGCATCCCCCATCGAACAAACCTACCAGTTTCGTCGAGGTAATGGTATTGGTCAAATCAAGTTCACTGCGAGCCAGCACTCGAATATAGTTGTCCGTCAGGCCTGACCAGATGCGCTTGTCATCCTGGCCTGGTTTCTCCCAAAGCACCTCCATCCTTCGCCCCAAGAACTTACGATGAAAGCGATGACTGCACTCCCGCGCCAACGCCAGCATGGCCTCACTACGCTGTTTCTTCTCCGTATGAGGCACCTGATGGGGCATCTCGGCGGCCGCGGTGCCTGGCCGGGGCGAGTACTTGAAGACGTGGATGCGGGCGAACTCCATCTCCTCCACAAAGCTCAAGCTCGCGGCGAACTCCTCGGCCGTCTCGCCAGGGAAGCCAACGATGATGTCAGTAGTAACGGCCAGGTCGGGGATTGATCGGCGCGCCGTGGCTACCAAATCAGCATACTGGGATGTCGTGTAGCGGCGTCTCATGCGTTGCAGGATGGCATCGCAGCCGCTCTGCAGAGGCAGGTGCAAATGGCGGCAGAGGCGCGGGTTTTCCCACAGGCGTAAAAGCGAGGGTTCCAGATCCCAGGGTTCGATGGATGAAAGGCGCAGGCGAGGCACCGCGGTCTCGGTCAGGATGGCCACGACCAACTGGCCGAGTCCAGTATCCAAATCTCTCCCATATCCCCCGACGTGGACGCCAGTCAAGACCACTTCTTTGCACCCGGCAGCTACCAGGGCTTCGATCTCTGCCAGAATCTCCTGACGAGGCCGGCTCCGTTCCCCACCGCGCGCCAGAGAGACGATGCAGTAGGCACAGCGGTTGTTGCAGCCGTCCTGGATCTTGACGAAGGCGCGGGTGTGGCCTAATTGGTACACTGGTAGATTGGTAGAATCGTAGATTCGTATAATCGTGGGTTCGTAGACCAGTTCCCGAATTTACGAGTTTACGTGTTTCCGAATCTACGGGTTTACCAGTTTCCCAATTTACCAATTTACCAGCCAGCTCCACCAGTTGCTCCTTGCCCTCGTTGCCTACGATCAAATCCACTCCATCAATCGCCCTTATCTCTTGGGGGGACATCTCGGCGTAGCAGCCGGTCACGACGAGGCAGGCTGTCGGATTGGCGCGGTGCAGGCGGCGGATCAACTGACGCGATTTGCGATCCGCCACGTGGGTCACGGTGCAGGTGTTGACCACGCACAAGTCGGCGTCCTCGCTCGCTTGAGCCAACTGGTGGCCAGCCTGGGCAAAACCACGGGCCAGAGCCTCTACTTCGCTTTGATTCAGCTTGCAGCCCAAACTGTCCAGATACACCTTCACTGGAAGCCCCCTGAGTCGCCCCGGCAATCTTGGATCCATCTGTAAGTATACATCAAAAAAGCCCAAAGCTCAAAAGGGAGTGACGAGTGCGCCTCGTTCCTCGTTGCCCTCACTGCTCTTGCATCCAAAAGCGATTTGAGGTACAATTACGGGGCACAAATTCTGTGACTGAGGAGGATCTCATGGCAAAGCCGTTTCCACTTCCAAGGGTAGCTGTGGTTGCCATCGGCGGCAACTCTCTAATCAAGGACAAAGAGCATCGGACTGTGCCCGACCAGTTCGAGGCCACGCGGGAGACCTGTGTCCACATCGCTGGCATGATCGAGCAGGGGTGGGATGTGGTCATCACCCACGGCAACGGTCCCCAGGTGGGCTTCATCCTGCTGCGCTCGGAGCTGGCCAGCGACGTGCTGCACACCGTCCCCCTGGACTCCTGCGGGGCCGATACCCAGGGGGCCATCGGTTACATGATCCAACGGTCCCTCTACAACGAGCTTGACAAGAGGGGAATTAAAAAACGGGCAGCCACGGTGGTCACTCAAGTGGTGGTGGGCAAGGACGATCCGGCCTTCCAGAATCCTTCCAAGCCCATCGGGTCGTTCTACGAGGAGGAGGAAGCCAAGCGGCTGGGCGCGGAGCGGGGCTGGATCATTAAGGACGACGCCGGTCGCGGCTGGCGGCGAGTGGTTCCCTCACCCATCCCCCTGGAGATCGTGGAAAGGGATGCCATCAAGGTCCTGCTGGACGCTGGCTTCGTGGTCATCGGCGTGGGCGGGGGAGGCATCCCTGTGGTTAGAGAGGAAGATGGCGGTTTGAGAGGCGTGGAGGCGGTCATTGATAAGGACTACGCATCCGGCCTGTTGGCCGCCAGCATCCAGGCCGATCTCTTACTGATCTCCACCGCTGTGGACCAGGTGGCCTTGAACTTCGGCCAGCCTGGGCAGAGGTGGTTGGACAAGATGACTTTGGCCGAAGCGGAGCGGTACCTGGCCGAAGGCCACTTCGCGCCGGGCAGCATGGAGCCCAAGATCAGGGCCAGCATCAAGTTCCTGAAAGATGGTGGCCGGGAGGCCCTCATCACCTCGCCAGAGAATATCGAGCGCGCCCTGGCTGGCGAGACGGGGACGCGGATAGTACCGTAAAACGTGAAACGTGAAGGCGTGAAACGTGATGCGTGAAAACCATTCACGTTTTACGTTTCACGCATCACGTCTACCGAACAAAACTCCCCGTCCAAACCGGCAGGCCCGGCTTCGGCTCCAGCGCCTGCCATGCCTCGTCGGTCAGGCGGTCGCTCATGGGCTGGGTGAACTCGTAGTAGGAGAAGACGCCGCCCTGGGTGGCCATCAACTGTCCGCCCACAGGGGCAATGACGTAGATTAGGAAGGCATCGCCCACGCCCTCCTCCAGCACTTGCCCCGTGTTGACATCGGTGTGCACATCGGCCACAATGGCCATGCGCTCGTCGGCCTCGGAGGTGATCTGCTCCTTCACCGTGGCCGAGAAGGTGGTGATGCCCTCCAGGATGCCCCCGATGTTGCGGACGAGCTCGTACTCCTCCTCGCTCAAAGCCTGCCCCATTAGCTCTTTCTCCGCCATCGTCTTCAGGGAGAGGAGCAGCGACTCCAGCCGCTCCAGCTTGTCGCTGTATTCAGCGTCGAGCAACCCCCGTCCCTCTAAACCTGTTCGCATCTGCCTGGCCAAAGCCGCCAGCCGGGCGTAGACCTCAGGCTGCGGCTCTACGTAGCCCTTCGCTGCTTCTGGCTGCGGCATCATGCCGGTGGCTTTCATGGTGTAGCTCTGCTTGGCGTAGAGGATGGTATCGTGGCGCAGCTCCGTCCAGGAACCGAGGAAGGAGTTGAGGTCCTTATCCACCCAGCCCTGGTTTTGCATGAAGACGGGGTAGCCCTCGCCTTTGACCTCCAACAGGGGGCGCAAAGCATAGAGCCAGCTCCAGTAGAGGTTCTCCACCCATTGCTCCGGCGGCAGTTGGCCGAACTCGCCTCGTAGCTTCTCCATTTGCTCCTGGTAGTTGGCATAGCGGCCCTCGCCGTAGACATCAAGCAGAATCTCGTAAGCTCGCGCCGAGCCCAGGACGGCAGTCACGTCTAGCCCTTTGGGGAAGAGGCGCGGATCGAACTGGGTACCAACCTTGTCGTAGACCAACTGCTGGAAGATGTAGGAATCGGGGATGAAGCGCTGACCCATGAAGCGGAAGCTTTTGGTCACTTCTTCTGGCTTCTCCTGGTCGGTGACGTAGGACGAGACGATCCTGGGCGGGCGCATAGTCAGGGCTCGCTCGATGAACTCATCCAGCTTGACCTCATCCTCCAGGTTAGCCAGCGTCAGTTGGTCCCCGTAGACCTCCTTGACGAGTTGGCCGTAGTCGTAGATGTTCAGGTCGTCGGTCTGGCCCACGAAGAACACCGTCGGCTCGTAGATGCGCTCCCAGACAGCCAGGGCCGACTCTCCGCCCACCTGAGCGTTCTGTAGGGCAGCCACAATGAGGATGGCCTGTCGGGTCTCCATCCGCCCGGCCTCGACTGCCTCAGGGCTTGGTCCAGGCTTCAGGCGGAACATCATCCGCCCGTACCACATCATGGTTTTGAAGTAGCGCTCGAAGGTCTCGTTGCGGGTGTAGTGGCCACGGGGCACGTACTGGCTGTAGTCCTCCCGGTAGCCGAAGATGGGCGATTTGGCGAAGCCCTGGTGGGCTGCGATGAGGTCCAACTCGGCGTTGACATCGTCAGCTACGTCACCGTCTATCTCAGTGTCGGGTTCGAGCAGAACGGAGGCCACGGTGAAAAAGGCCAGGTTGCGCCTGGCAGCCTCCTGCAGCTTACCCGATGCCGGCGAATACTGCTCCTCAGCCGCCTCCCTCATGGCCGCGTTCAGGCCGTTCAAGTCGTTGACGAAGTGCTGGATCTCCGCGGAACGCAGGGTGTAATCGTAGAGGATGTGGTAGGCGTGGAGCAGGGCGTCGGTGGTCACGAAGATGGGGATGCCCCGCTCTTTGGCCGACTTGTAGATCTCGTAGATCTGAGCCGCCCGGCTGGGCGCCACCACGAAGCCGTTCTCCTCCAGCAGAGCCCGCTGCTCATCGCTCAGCCTCGTCAGCAGATCGGGATTAGCCACCTGGCTCAGGTTAATCTCGTAGCCCGGCACAGACGGCCGGGCCTTGACCTGATAGGGCACATAGTCAGCGAAGCCCCCAGGCACCGTCTCGGCGATGGCGTAAGCCACCTGGATCGGCGTCTCGGGTGGCTTGGCCTCCGGTGTGGGCGTAGCCTCTGGCTCCGGCGTCGGTGTGGTCTTTGCTTCCGGCGTGGGCGTAGGCTCCTTGGTTGGAGCAGTGGGTTCCTGCTGTGGCACGCAGCCAGCCAAGAAAGCGATGATAAGAAACAGTGAGAACACAGATCGTGCGTTCATGACATTCCTCCTCCCTTAGTTTTGTCCATATATTGGACGTTTGTGGCCTTCAAAAGGTTCCCTCACCTGCCATCATTATAACCTCTATCTCAAAAGATGTCCAGAGTGCGTACTTCTTGAACAGCCCTGGCTTGAGTGCCAGGACAAGCAACAGAAAAGGGCCAGCAGAACTGAAATGCTGGCCCTTCTCAATTAAGTCCAACAGGGGCATGGGCACCAGCCTGTTGTTTTGCGTCACTTAGGTGGGCTACGAGTCTGCCTAACCTCCTCGAGCTATGTTGCACACGAGAGCGAAGCGCCTGTCGGCTGCAGTAGGTGTTAGACGAAATCCTACTGGCCTACCCGATAGAGGGACGAACCAACATCAGGCAGCGCCGCATCGCCTACCCTTTAAGCCGCTTTACGCGCTTATCGTAGATAGTAGCCGGAAGCAATTTGATACCCAACTTAGCGCATATGCTTTGCCGGAGCCTGTATCCTGATGGATAAATGTAGAAGTAGTGCCAGACGAGATGGCGGAGAAGATGAGCAGAAAACGGATTCTTCCGAGTATCCTTGGCGAGCTTAAGCACTTCCCGCTCGGGGAAACCGCCATAACAATCAAGCTGCACTGAAAGATCGATGAACCTGTTAGAGAGCATGTAGTCTTCCTCAAGGAGCTCCTTAAAGGTCACAACGAGTGCTTCGAGCCCAACCGAGTCCGAAACCTGCTTAACTACGACGAAGGCAAGACCCTCCATCAAATGAAAGATGAAGTTTTCCACATGCGCGACAAGTCGGTCATTGGACCACTTGGGGTAACGCGACCGAAGAAATTCCACAAGATACTCTACTACGTGCTCCTTATGTGCCTCGATTGCATCGAACATGAATTTCAACATGCGCAAGCCTAGCGAATAGGACTCCTTTGCTAGTTCAAGCTTCTGTCCACGCTTCAGAGACCCCGGGAAATTACGGAGCACCTGACCAAGAATCTGAATAGTCTTGAACGCTACATTGATTTGCAGGTGTTCCTGCAAATCTCCATCCAGACCCACTGGTTCATCAAGCATCGCTTTGTCCTCTTCCTGGTCAACCGGAACTACTTCGAGCTCGTCCTTCAAAGCGAGAAGCTTTCGCCGTCTCTCTTCTGGGTGAGATGAGTCGAGAACAAATTGGGGGACGCTAGTCATGAGATCCTGTACCCACTCGGTGTCCTTCACCAGATCACAGTCGGGATATGATGAGAAGAAGTCACTTGATGCCTCTAGTATCGACGAGAGTATGAACGGGTCTTTCGACAAATAGCATAGAAACAGCAAAATGTTGGCAGATTCCGTGTGATGCAGTCGTTTGCTCATCAAGCTAATATGGTTGCGGATCGCTTTCTTGTGAATGTGATCCCTAAAATACCGTCCAACAAAGTAATAATACATATACGAGTATCGAAAGGAGACTGTGTTGTCGTCAATGCATAGCACTGAGGCGTCGCAGAAGCCATCAAGGATTTGTTCGAAGTCAAGGCGCCTACTGTACTCTTTACAGAACCACTGATGCCAGTCAACGGCTTCACCGGTACCGACAGAGTGTGCTCGGCTCTCGAATAGGAAGTAAGCAAACTCAGACAGATAGCTGTATTGTGTATCAAGACCTACGTCTAGCCTGGACGAGCTCGCCAACGCCATTGTCAACAACGACTCGTAAAGGAATCCATACGAACTTGACGTGGATGTGGTGATGAGAGGAGTTCGCGCCTCCATCTGCTGAAGTATAACTAGGATGAAGATCGGATAGGATGGAATAAAATCGTTTCCCAGTACTTCACACACGAGCCTCTCGGCGTGCGCTGCACGCCGAGAAAGCTCACCTTCGTCATGCGTAAAACGGCGACCTAAGAAGCACCACTTCTCTACAAGATCTGCCCTACGAAGGTTTCCAAACTCCTGGATCTCACAGTGAGTGAAGTGCCAAAGAGCGGGCTCTTCCTCCCTTTCACTGATTAGGTCATCGAATCGAAGTTGTTCGTTGCCAAGCAGTACCACGATACCAAAGAGGCTCTCCAGGGTATTGATAATGAGATCGCGACCACGTGCGTTGGCACGGCTCTTGTGAAAATCGTCTACAATGATAGCTGTCTTTGCGTATTCGAGTTGGCGAAATCTGTTAACACTGGGCGAGGTGTATGCCTTCCCGAACGAGCGCTCCACAACTGAATAAACGGATCCCTCTGTGTGGCTTTTGAATTCTGACCCCGATACGTATATTGGTACGAAGCCACTCCTGCGTAAATCCTGGAAAAGGGTCTTGGACAGTGCCGTTTTTCCGCACTTCTCTGACCCAATTAAGAGAACATGGCGATGATTAAGGACAAAGGCCGGCACCTGATCACCACTTACCAACGCTGTGGCCCATTCGTCTTTTTCGCCGGGCAGATTGAGCTGCCGAAGGTCGGGATATACAAACAGGTCGTCGAGGGAGATGCGCTTCTGTTCGGGATGCGTGAATGGGGCTCCTGGGTCTGTCAGAAACTTCTTGAAGGAGTCGTCCAAGATGAACTCCTTCCGCAGACGGTAGCGGTTGCGTAGAAAGGGAATAGGAACAGAAGTGCCATCCGGTTCATAGGCGTCACTGTCCCTATCCCAGGAGAATGTGTGCACCTGTTGCATCTCCTCGTCAACATCAATAACGAGAACGTTAAACAGGCTCTTTTGGGGATTATCGGGGTCCTGCAGGATCGCTCCCTCAACATATTCGGTACGCTCCCCTGTAATGCGCTCCTTATGATAGTAATTCCCGTCGTGTTCGTGCCCTGTGAGGATTATGTCGGAAGTCGCTTCCACTTCGTTACGCAGGTCTCGTGCATTCGTGGCTTCGAACCAGTTATAGGGATGATGTAATATGGTAACGACGAGATTTGCAGCCGGACTTGCCTCGCTATCTGATCGAAGGAGTTCCACTGGGAACAGAAGGCTTCCCTGGCGCTCTTTCTCGGTCGACATCCAAGCAGAATTGATCAGGCGAAACTCGACGGTTCCTCCGGGTAGATCATGCATCTCCTGTCGGTAAACCTTCGACACCCCGCCCAATCGTGCGCTCCCGGCCCTCCAGTCGGTGGCAAAGTCTTCGTAGTTGCTCTGAACCTTGGTGCATTCAGAGTAGACGGCTTCGTCAATGTCTTCAGGAGCTAGGTTAAGTAGAAGAAGCTCTCGGACCTTGTCCGATTGTGAAAAGTCACAATCGTGGTTCCCCGGGACCAAGACGAAATGGAGATCGCATTCAGGCAGTCGAGCACGGAGGCGATCTCGAAGCTCGCTGAAGAATTTGTCAGCGAAAGTGTACTCCGCCTGCTTTCCGGAAAAGGCGATATCTCCCGTGACGACCACAAAACAACAGCTGGCAGTGGGAGCCGTGCTAGCGGCAGCCGCGACAATCTGTTCCGCACGGGATAGAACAGGGTTCTGCCCTTTGGATTCTTTGAAGTGAATATCACTTAGATGGAGAAGAAGGTGTTTCATGGTTCCTCCAAACATAAAATCTGGTTGTGTCGATTTGCACTTTAACTGTCCCTCTCAGATAACAAAACAGCCGACCACGCACCGGGGTTGCTCCCAGGCTTGGGGTCGGCTGTCAATCTTTCATACTACCCTCCTCCGTTGACTACGATTGCTGCAACGAGGGCTGCGACGGTGCTATACTCCGATTTATGGTGCTATCATACCACAGACTGAGACATTCGTCGAGTTCGAGAAAACGGCCTTCTCCCCGTGCTGTTTCAAGAGGCGCCTCACTGATGAGTTGGGCACGGAACGGGCTGGCTCTTGCCCCCCTTCGTCACGAGGAATACTCCGCTTCAGCACCTCCATTCAGCAGACGACAGCTTTGCAGGGCACATCAGCGAGTTGTTAGCTTCCATTTTCCTTATTCTTCTTTTCTAAATGGATCGATAGCTATAATCATTCCCCTTGGAGTATCGCTTGTCAAAATAGTTACTTCCACTTTTCCTGGTTCCAAAGATCTGTATTCTTTACTAAAATAAGTTCGATCATCAGATTTACGATCATAGGCTATGGGAGGAATTGTTGAGCCTTCAACCTTTATGTTTTCTATTTGGACATTATTTGGGGTTTTACATTGTATTTTGAATAAAGGTATGATTTTCTTGCCTACTGGTTCAAGGACCAATGACACCTCGTAAGAACCATCTTCTATTTTTCTTTCCTTTTTCTCAGAAACAGTGAAATATGTTTCCTGTGTGTTTTCTGCGATCTTCTGTAAGGGTTCTAGGATTAACTCAAGCCGTCGTTCTTCATTTTCAGTGTCAACGTATATGGTCATACCTAAAATAACTATAGCAACAAAAACGATAGAAACTTGAACGATTGTGAGACGTTTATATGCCCTTGTTCTTCTATCGTAATGCTTCCAATCTCGATACAACTGCAACACGGTTTGGAGAGGAAGTAGTAATACTGCTAGTATTTTCCAAAAAAGCATTAACGCACTCCTAATGCAGGGCTAACTATAGTTGTGCCCTATGGCAGGTACCTGTAGAATTATGGGGGAGAGATTCCCAATTCAACAGGAGGTCTGCCAAATGATACGACAACCGGAACGTGAACAAGTGAATCGCTTAGCCGTCAAGACCTTCGACTCCAGGCAGCAAAACAGCCAACCGCGCACCGGGATCGCTCCCAGGCTAGGGGTCGGCTGTCAATCTTTCATGCTACCCTCCTCGGTGAACTACAATTGGGACAAGGGCTGCAACGATGCTACACTCCGATTTACGATGCTATCATAGCACAGATTGAGACACTCGTCAAGTTCGAAAGAGCGGTTCTCTCTTCGCGCTATTTCAAGAGGCGCCTCGCTGATGAGTTGGGCACGGAACGGACTGGCTCTTGCCCCCTTCCTCGCGAGGATACTCCGCTTCCCTGGCCTGACCGCCAGGACAGGCAGCCCCTCCTGTCAACAGACGGCAGTTTTGCAGGGCGCGGCCAGCGCGTAGTTATGCTGGCCACGGACTGCGCGGAGCGAACGGGTCGCAGAGCGAGGGTTAGGCGGCAGTCTAGGTTATGCCGCAACCAATACCTGCTCAACCTCGACTGGAAATTCAACCAACACAAACTGGCTAATGTGGTATAGATAATCCTCTCCGCTCTCATCTACAATCCGAAGAAAGTCATCTTTAGCGGCTTCCCCATCGGGAATGACCTCATAAACCTTCCTCGGAATCAGCGAGACCTCATAGCCGGTATTATCTATGCACAAAGCAAAACGCCGTTTGAAGGTGTTCATCATCTCATCATCTAGTCCAAATAATACTTGATCTTTATGTCTCTCCGGCCAATGCCGTGAGCATCATACCAGTGGAGTTCAACGCGCCTGACGTTGCCATTGGGTAGTGTGACATACGCGATGCCCTTCAATTTTCTCCACCGACCGCGGCCATAAGTCTTCTGCAAGTAGGGCAGAACACGAATGCTCCTTCCGACAGCAATGGTTTCAATTGCCTCAATCTCGCCAATGATTTCAAAGTTCACGGTTACAGTTCAGGGTCAAGGATAACGACTCCCTTTTCTACCCTCCTCGGCGAACTACAATTGGGAAAAGGGCTACGACGGTGCTACACTCCGATTTACGATGCTATCATAGCACAGATTGAGACACTCGTCAAGTTCGAAAGAGCGGTTTTCTCCCCGTGCTATTTCAAGAGGCGCCTCACTGATGAGTTGGGCACGGAACGGACTGGCTCTTGCGTCCGTTCCTCACGAGGATACTCCGCTTCAGTACCTCCAGTCAGCAGGCGACAGCTTTGCAGGGCGCACCAGCGACTTGTTTGGCAACGTTTTACGGCGAGCCTTGCCCTCGACTGACTACTAGGCCATCGCGTAAACACGCACCTCTTTGTCCAGCCGATCCTTCAGCCGATCTTTCTCTGTCTCCAGATTGTACCGCGCCTGAAGATTGACCCAAAACCGCTCCGATAAGCCAAAATAGCGCGATAGCCGCAGTGCGGTATCTGGACTTATGGCCCGTGTCCCATGCACTACCTCGTTGATCCGCCGTGCTGGCACACTAATGTCCTTGGCCAGACGGTATTGGCTAATCCCCATCGGCTTCAGAAACTCCTCCAAGAGGATTTCACCAGGGTGAATGGGTGGTAGTGTCTGCTTACTCATAGTTGCCTCCCTACGAATGATAATCCACTATCTCGACGTTGTAGGCATCTCCACTCCGCCATTCAAAACAGATGCGCCACTGGTCGTTGATGCGAATACTGTGTTGACCTTGTCTGTCGCCCGACAGTTTCTCGAGACGACTAGACGGCGGTATGCGCAAATCCTGCAAGACCTCGGCGGCGTCCAGGATTCCAAGTCTCCTTCGGGCAACCCGTTGGATGTTCTGCGGGAGTTTGCGCGAGAATTGACGATTGAAGATTCTTTTCGTTTCCTTGCACGCGAAGGTCTTAATCATCGCCCTGAATAATAACACGTAACGTTAATATTGTCAAGCGTTACTATGGCCTCTCACGCCGCCATCAGTCCCTAAAGGTAGCTTGCAATCGCCGTTTGACAAATCAGCAAACCGCGCTATAATAAACCCAACAAGTGACATTTCAAGACCTTCGGGGCAGGGTGAGGTTCTCAACGCAGCGCGGAACCAATTCCCGATCGGCGGTGTGGAACCAGTGATTGGCTGGTTTCGAGCCCGCGAGCCATAAGGCTGATCTGGTGAGAGGCCAGAGCCGACGGTATAGTCCGGATGAGAGAGGGTCAGCGAGATGGCGGCAGGCTGGTAAGCCATGCCCGAAATCGCGTGAATACGCCCCGAGGCCAAGTGGTCTTCGGGGCTGTTGTTTTTCTGGGGGGACGAGGAACGAGGGATGAGCAACGAGGCTGGAACGGTATCACCGCTAGCACAGCCAGGGGTGAAATCGAGGGTTACGAGCCGACTTTCGATCCTGGCCCGTGAGCGGGCGGAGTATCTGTTCGTCCCCCTGGCCTTGCTCCTCTTCCTCAGCCTGTGGGAGCTGATCGTTCGCCTGGGCGACTACCCGCCTTTCATCTTGCCCTCGCCGGGGCGAGTGTACGCCAAATTCCTGATCGTATCCAGCGACGGCACTCTCTGGCGCCATACCCAGATAACCCTGGCGGAGGTCTTCGGGGGATTGGCCCTGGGGTTGACTGCGGCCACCTCATTGGGCTACATCCTGGCCAAGTCGAGGCTCGTAGAGCGCATCCTCTCGCCCTACATCGTGGCCTCCCAGTCCATCCCCATCGTCGCCCTGGCTCCACTGCTGGTCATCTGGTTCGGCTTCGGCAGCTTAAACAAGGTGCTGGTCTGCGCCCTGACCCTCTTCTTTCCCGTCCTGATCAACACCATCATCGGCATCCGCTCGGCGGAAAGGGACCTGATTGACCTGATGCGCTCCCTGGAGGCCACTCGCTGGCAGGTCTTCACCATGCTGGAGGCGCCGGCTGCCTTGCCTGTTCTCCTGGGAGGGTTGAAGGTGGGAGTCACTTTGTCTGTGATCGGGGCAGTGGTGGGCGAGTTCGTTGGCGCCGACCGTGGACTGGGCTTCCTGGTGAACCTGGCTCGCGGGCTATTCGACACGCCCCTCATGTTCGTAGCCCTTTTCACTCTAGTAGCCATCGCCGTCAGCCTCTACGCGGCCGTGACCGTCTTGGAGAGCTTGCTGCTTTCGTGGAAAAAATAAAGGAGGTTTTTCTGCATGAGAAAGAAAATTCGTTTGATTCTAAATTCGTTGTTGTGTTTAGCCATCGTCGCCCTCAGCGGCTGTGGCCCATCCCAACCGACGGCCACGCCGACGCCGCCCGCGCCGCCCACGCCGGAGGAAATCACCCTGGCTATGGGCTTCATCCCCAACGTCCAGTTCGCCCCCTTCTACGTGGCCGAGGACAAAGGCTACTTCGACGAGGAGAACCTGGCCATCAATTTCGACTACGGCATGGAGACGGATCTGCTCAAGCTGGTGGGCGCTGGCGAGCTGCAGTTCGCGGTGGCCAGCGGGGATCAGGTCATCCTGGCCCGGGCGCAAGGGCTGCCAGTGGTCTACGTTCTGAACTGGTATCGCAAGTTCCCCGTGTGTGTGGTCTCTTTGAAAGAGAAAGGCATCAAGGGGGCCAAGGACCTGGTCGGCAAGAGGGTGGGGATACCGGCTACGGAGGGGGCCAGCTACATCGGCTGGCGGGCTCTCCTTCACGCTGAGGGGATTGACGAAGCCGAGGTCAATCTCCAGGTCATCGGCTACACCCAGGTGGCCAGCCTTAGCGAGGATCGGGTGGATGCCGCCGTGTGCTACGCCTTGAACGAGCCGGTGCAACTGAGCCAGGCAGGGTACTCGATAGACGTTGTGTACGTGGCCGATTACGCCAACCTGGTCTCCAACGGCCTCATCACCAACGAGCAGACCATCGCCGAGCGGCCGGAGTTGGTTCAAAGGCTAGTCCGAGCCATGCTGCGCGGGCTAAGGTACACCATTGAACACCCTGACGAAGCCTTCGCCATTTGCAAAGAACACGTGCCTGAGATGGCTGGAGATAACGAGGCCCTGCAAAAAGCTGTACTAGCGGAGTCCATCAAGTTCTGGCAGGGCGAGCGATTGGGCCATTCCGACCGCTCCGCCTGGGAGGAGTCCCAGCGCATCATGCGCCAGATCGGGCTCATTGACGCCGAGGTGGACGTGGAGACGCTGTTCACCAACCAGTTCGTTGTTGAATCCCAATAAGAAAGTTCAAAGCTCAAAGCTCAAAGCTCAAAGGAGAAGTGGCGATTCCAGTTTTAGTGGCCGACGAGATAACCATGACCTATCTTGGGCAGCAAGGTTCCCTGGAAGCCCTGGAAGATGTTTCCCTTCAAGTTGGCGCCGGGGAGTTCCTGTGCATCGTAGGCCCATCGGGCTGCGGCAAGTCAACCTTGCTGCGGGTCTTGGGTGGCCTGGTGCGGCCCACCAGTGGCAGGGTCTATCTGGGAGGAGAGCTGCTGACTGCTCCCCGCCGCCAGATTGGCTTCGTCTTCCAGAAGGCTAACCTGATGCCCTGGCGTACCGTCCTCAGGAACGTCACTCTGCCGCTGGAGGTCAAAGGGCTGAAGGCTGAGGAGGCGGGCCAGCAAGCCAGGGAACTCCTGAAGCTGGTGGAGCTAGAGGGGTTCGAGGACGCTTATCCCCACGAGCTCTCTGGAGGAATGGAGCAGCGGGTGGCCATCGCCAGAGCTCTCATCCATGATCCGGCCATCCTGCTCCTGGACGAACCCTTCGGCTCGCTGGATGCCCTGACCAGGGAGAATATGAACCTGGAGCTACTGCGCATCTGGCGAGCCCGGCGGAAGACAGTGGTCATGGTGACCCACAACATTCAGGAAGCCCTCTTTCTGGCCGATCGGATCCTGGTCATGAGCTCCCGGCCGGGGCGCATCGAAGCGACCGTCCCCGTTCCTCTACCACGACCCCGCCGCCTGGAGATGCTCTACAGCGCGGAGTTCGGCGCCCTTTCCCGTCAGGTGCGACGGGCCATCCACTGAGTCACCCAAAGAAAAAAGCCGCCAGGTCGCGAGACCTAAGCGGCTTTTTGTTTGTTCCTGATCACCTGTAGTAGGGTGCAGAGGTGCGAGAAGAGGCCCGGCGTTGAAATCTCGCCAGCTTCCGCTGCAGCCAGCGGCGCCAAAGAATGGGTCTCAAGCTTTGCCAGGCCTCCCCAGCCTCTTGCCCACTGACTTCTCTGCCGCTGAAGCGCTCCCTCACGTATAGATCAGCGATGCGCTGCACCGGGTCCTGCCCCTCAGGTACAGCGGTGATCAAAGCGGCAGCGTACTCGTAGGGCGTCTGGTGTCGCTGGAACTCGATGCCCAGCCGGCGGGCAAAATTGCACAGCCTCTCGTAGACTTGCTCTACCAGGTTCAATCCCCTTAGCTTCCTCTCGCGTAAGGTCCAAAGTGTCGCCAAGCCCGCTGGTATCGAAAGCAAGATCAGGCCGACCAACCAACGAACTGCTTGCTGTCTCCTCGGGGACTGGCCAGAGGAGAACCCACTTCTATCTTCAGGGAAGAGATCATCATCAGGAATCGGCTCGTAACGGTCCGGACCTCTGAATCCGCTGAGGTCTTCCGACGGCTCAATGACCTTGGGGGGCTTGGGTCGAACTAAAAGCGGCTCCGCGGCCGTGGGCTCGAATTCCACCCAGCCGAAGCGGGGGAAGTAGACCTCCACCCAGGCATGGGCATCCTTTTCCCTCACTCGGTAGGATTCCGTATCAGGGTTGTATTCACCCTGGCCATAGCCCGCTGCCACCCGCGCCGGGATGCCAACCGCCCGGGCCATCACGGCCAGGGCCGAAGCGTAGTAGTCGCAGTAGCCCTCGCGGACGTCGAACAGGAAGTAATCCACGCCGTCCTGGCCTTCCGGGGGTGCTTCGATCAGCTCGTTGTACTTTATCTCTCGCAAGTAGCGCTCCAGGGCCGTGGCTTTGTCGTAGGCATTGCCGTAACTTGACAATGTCACATTAAAACGTTCTATGAAATCGCCGCGTTCTTGGCCGATTTCGGTTACCTGCACATTGAGAACATATCTGGACCCAGGGACTTTGCCCCCGGTGATCTCTTCTGCCAGATCGCGCACGCGCGACGGTAGACTCGGTGGCAACTGGAGATAGCGATCGCGGATCCAATCTGGATAGTCATCCCCTGCCGCGCGCAGGCTGTCTTCGTCGGCCCCGGAGATGGAAGAGATGACGGTGTAGCTCTGGCCTTGCTTCAGGCGGGACCGGCTATAGAGCATCGAGACGGGAGTAATCACCCCCTCTTTCTCGGCCACGTAGGACTCAGGCTCCTCGCCTGGCGGAACGGGGGGCACATAGCTCACTACCGCCCAGGCCGGCAGATCCACCCGGCGAGGCTGAGCGGCAGCAAAGAGCATGGTCCTGCCAGGCAGAAAGGTGGTGATGGTTTGAGTGATCTCCTGGCGCATCTCATATTCAGGCAGCGCCGGAGAGGGCTCGTTGGCTTCCAGGCTAATGCTCTCCTTATCGTTATTGAGCCAACCAGAGCCGGTGTACTGATCGTAGACGGCCGCCCGCCAATACCGTCCCACTGATGACTGCACGTCCATCACGGCCACCTCGCTGAGGTGGACGGGCCCTGTCAGGCCCAGCGAATTCCCGAAGGGATTGGGATAGACCTCACCATAATACCTGACAGCGGCAAAAAGGCGACTCCAATTCTCCTGCATCTTCAGCCAGGGTTTATCCAGAAACGATCCTAGGTCGAAGAGTTGCTGGCTGGCGACAGCATCGGGCGCTAGCCAGGCGAAAGAGATAACCACGACGGCAAAGATAACCCCGGCCCGAAGGAAGGCCAAGCCGATATCAGAGCTATAATGAACCCTGGCCATCCGCCACTCTCGCTGCCGGATCAACAGGTTGGAATGCATCACCACGAGTAGGGCAAAGAAAAGATAGGCCACCAGATACAACTCTAACTGTGGAGAGGCATAGTAGAGATTCCAGAGCAAAACCAGGCCGCAGGGGACGACTGATTGCCACGCCTTATTCTCGCGGAAATTATACCAGGCGGAAAGATAACCCGCCAGCCAGAGGATCAGGGCCAGGAGCAGGACAAAAATGAGGTTGTCATCGCTGGTGCCGCCGTGCGTCGCCGTCCACAGCCACTCGTTCACGCG
>SDBU01004732.1_pt1 | contig 16574 bp, 12 predicted proteins | sample 2277071 | NCBI WGS metagenome assembly SDBU01 (sample SAMN10397929, study PRJNA504765) | marine sediment metagenome | isolation source: marine sediment core GS08_GC12, 126 cmbsf | place: Arctic Ocean: Gakkel Ridge, Loki's castle | collected 2008
CTAAATACAGAAAGGGTGTAAATGAGTTCAGATGCCTTGATTTTTTGGTTTATGGCCTTATTCTTTTCTGGTCCGCTAAAGTGCATTTATTTGCACGTAGAAATGATACTAAAATTTAATGTTTTTCATTGCCTAATAATACTATTTTAAGTAAAATAATCAGAATATTTTATAGGTTTTAAAATAAATATGATCTTTAAACTAAACAGGGAGGTATTTTAGTGTCTAATATGATGCTTATTAGGATCATTCCTTTCATCGGAGCTCTGATCTCGCTCATACTGGCCATTATACTGGCCGTGCTTGTATCGAAAAAGAGCAGGGGAACAAAAAGGATGATAGAAATATCTGATGCCATAGCTGCCGGCAGCAGGGCATATCTTAATCAACAATTTAAAGTTATATCAATATTTTTTGTGGTTATAACTGCTCTACTCGGAGTGATGGTATATTTTGACTATCTGGAATTTGCATCCATTCCCGCTTTTGCGACCGGTATGGGTTTCAGCCTATTGATAGGCTATATCGGTATGTGGATATCCACTTCAGCAAACTCAAGGGTAACTTTTGCAGCTAAGGAAAAAGGCCTTGGAGAGGCAATGAACATAGCTTTTACTGCAGCTTCCTCTTCAGGACTTCTTCTGGCCACTGTTGCACTCTTTGACACAGCTCTCTGGTTCAATCTTCTTTTCTGGTGGTATGGAAGAGGCGGCGGGGAACTGGTGATGACACTTGATTCTGTTGTAAACATCCTTATAACATTTACGATAGGCGCATCCTTTGCGGCCTTCTTTATGAGGACTGGCGGAGGGATATTCACAAAAGCAGCAGATATGGGTGCTGATTATGTGGGCAAGGTAGAATCCGGGCTAAGGGAAGATGACTACAGGAATCCTGCCACAATAGCAGATAATGTGGGAGATAATGTAGGAGATGTCGGAGGAATGAAAGCCGATGCGCTTGAATCATGGGTAGGTTCCATAATAGCAGCAGAGTTTTTAGGATTTCTAGCCTTTCAGGCTTCACCCCTCATGGTAAGATCCATATTGCTTCCCATGATAATCGCCACTTCCGGTGCGCTGGCATCCATTCTGGCAATTTTTGTAATAAAGCTTATCGTTTCAAAATATAAGGAAAATGCAACAGTAGCCCTTCTTACAGGAACCACACTTTCAGGACTCCTGATAACAGTATTGGTTATAATGGGATTTTCATTTTTTATAGTAAAATATGTCATAGGAACTGGTTTTAACTTCCTTTTTTATTCTTCAATATGTGGGCTTGCAGCAGGATTTTTAATAGGGCTCTTTACACTTCTATATACAGATTCAAGATACAGGCCGACAAGAGGAATCGCAGAATCGGCCAAGACAGGTCCCGCAACACTGATCGTGAACGGGCTGGCATATGGTATGGAATCAGCCATACTTCCGGCACTTACCGTAATAGCAGTCATGCTTGCAAGTTTCTATATTTCAGGAGGATCAACTGATTTCAAGATGGGCCTGTATGGCGTAGCCATTGCAGCTGTGGCAATGCTTTCGACTTCTCCCTTTGTCATCGCCATAGATGTCTACGGACCGATAGCAGATAATGCGGGAGGAATTGCCGAGATGGCAGAGCTTGATCCGAAAGTAAGAAAGATGACGGATAAGCTTGATGCTGTGGGAAATACTACTGCTGCTATCGGAAAGGGCATATTGATAGGAAGTGCCGCCATTACAGCTCTTGCGCTCGGCCAGGCTTATTTTTCAAAGATCGAGCTCCTTACGTCAAATGTTATGCTCGATTTCATGAAGGACCCTAAGATCCTTGCAGGACTTTTTGTAGGAGTAATAATGCCGTTTCTTTTTGCATCGCTTCTTATGAATGCAGTCGGAAAGGCTGCCAATAAGGTTGTAATAGAGGCGCGCAAGCAGATAAAGGGAATACTTGCCGGCACAGAAAAGGGAGACCCAAAGGCATTTATTGCAATAGTCACCCGTTCCGCACAGAAAGGAATAATCATTCCCGGTATACTTATTTTTGCAATACCGGTAGTGATAGGAATACTGCTCGGCCCTGGCGGAGTAATAGCCCTCATAATCGGTACGCTTCTCTCAGGATTTGCGCAGGCTATATTTATGTCTAATGCAGGCGGTGCGATGGATAATGCAAAGAAAAAGATCGAGGAAGAAGGCAAGTCAGGTACTGCCGAGCATGCCGCAGCTGTTATCGGTGATACCGTCGGCGATCCTCTAAAAGATACTGTAGGGCCGTCGATGAATATACTTATAAAGCTTATATCGGTTGTATCAATAGAGACCGCTGTGCTTATTGCAGATCTTTCAGGGAAATTATTCCACTTTTAATATATAATTATAATTGAATAAAAAATTAATTATGCATGCATATATCATATGTGTGCTAATTATTAAAAGGGACCGGAAATACATAATATGCGACAGTTGATCCAGGAGGATCTGATATGGAGAACGAGGCATGAGTAAACACATCAATAAACTTATTGAGGGATTTCTGGATAATTACAAAAAGGGAGAGATATCTACTGACGATTTCTTAAAAAATATAAAGGACCTTTATTTTGAGGATATCGGATTTGCAAAAGTGGATCATCACAGGATACTCAGAAGGGATTTTCCGGAGGTCATCTACGGTACAAATAAGACTGCGGATCAAATACTGGAAATATCACAAAAAATATTAAAGTATTCAAAGATCCTCATGATCACAAGGACAGACGAAGATATCTACCTTATGCTTAAAAAGAAATTAAAGGATGTCAGACTCAAGTTCTCTGCAGGAATAGTATACACACCCCTTGATATAGATGAAAATAAGCTGAAAAGCGGCATTACTGTCATATGTGCGGGTACTTCAGATATGAAAATAGCTGATGAAGCTGCAATTACTGCATATCTTATGAAAAACAGGGTGAGTAAGATATATGATGTCGGTGTGGCCGGCATACACCGTTTGATGAATTATAAGGACGAACTACAGGATTCAAATGTTATCGTCGCAGTAGCCGGAATGGAAGGTGCCCTTCCGGGAGTTGTCGGCGCTATGGTAGAATGCCCTGTTATTGCTGTTCCCACCAGTGTAGGATATGGGGCAAATCTTGGAGGGATCGCACCACTTCTGACAATGCTGAATTCCTGCAGTCCCGGGGTGTCTGTGGTGAATATTGATAATGGTTTTGGCGCAGGTTATTCAGCAGGGATAATAAACCGCAATAAAAAATAAATCATACAGGCTCCAAAAAACTTGTATAGATATTTTTGCTTGAAAAAATATTTAAGATTTTTAAAGATTATCTTCCTGAAAATGTGTAATATTGCCGTAGATATATTATAATAGGAATGATAATTATAAAGAAGATATATAGAAATTTCTTTATAAAATGTTTAATAATATTATTAAGATATTTTAGTATTATATGGTTGAATTAGATTTTAAAAGACAAAAGATCGGTGAGATCCTTGTAAATAAAAAAATTATCACGGAAACACAGCTTGCCGAGTCTCTGGAAATACAAAAAGAGACTGGTGAAAAAGTGGGAGAGATACTTATAAGGAAAGGTTTCATAAGTGATGAGACCCTGGTTGAGCTGGTATCTTTCCAGAGGGGATTTGACACTATCGAGCTTCTAAAGATACAGGATAATATAGACCCCTCTACATCAAATCTCATTTCCAAGGAATTTGCATTTAAGAGAAAAGTCTTTCCATTCAAGCTTACAGACAGCACACTTCATGTTGCGATGACCGACCCAAGAGATATAAATGCTATTGATGAGATAAGACTTCTTACAGGATATAATGTAAAACCTTTTATAACTACTGAAAAAGATATAATTGATATCATCAAGCTCTATACTTCTGATGACTATAGCCTGAAAGAGGTCCAGGAGATAATGAAGGATGAGGACCTCATTATTGCTGATAAATATGAAGAGGATCTTGTAGAGAAGAATCCTCTTGTGAGACTTGCAAACCAGATATTGTTAAAGGCGATATCTCTCAGGGCAAGTGATGTCCATATAGAGCCTCAGGAAAAGAGCTGTACGATAAGATTCAGGATAGACGGTGTTCTTCAGAGAATAAAGGATGTTCCGAAGACGGTTCAGAGGCTGCTGATCTCCCGTTATAAGATCATGGGTGGTCTTGATATAACTGAAAACAGGCTTCCTCAGGACGGCAGGGGTTCCATTAATTTTCAAAACAGGATGATAGACCTCCGTTTTGCCTCCATTCCTTCTGTCTATGGCGAGAATATCACAGTAAGGATATTAGATAAGGATGACAGTGTATTCGACCTTAATAAGAGTGGCATGCTTCCGGAAGATTTTAAGACTTATAGCAAAATGATATCAATACCCCACGGCTCCATAATGATAACCGGTCCCACAGGTTCGGGAAAAACGACGACATTATATGCAAGCCTTAGCCGCATAGCAGATGTAGGGAAGAAAATATTCACTATTGAGGATCCAGTTGAATACAGGTTTCCCCATATAATACAGGTCCAGGTGAACCAGAAGATAAACCTGGATTTTTCAAGGGGACTGAGGGCAATGCTCCGTAGCGACCCTGATATCATAATGGTTGGAGAGATCAGGGACCTGGAGACGGCAAAGGTCGCCATGGAAGCTTCCATAACGGGACATCTAGTGCTGACTACGCTTCATACCAATGATGCGCCTTCAAGTCTTACCAGGCTGCTGGAAATGGGACTGGAGTCCTATATGATATCATCTGCTGTAAAATGTATAGTCGCGCAGAGGCTTGTAAGAAAGCTTTGTGAAAACTGCAAGAAGGAAATCGACATCTCAGGCATTCCTCTTGACAAAGAGATAGCTCCAATACTGAAAGGTAAAAAGATATTTACCAAAGAAGGCTGCACCAGGTGCAGTGATTCCGGTTATTTCGGAAGGATCGGTATTTTTTCGGTACTGGTAGTATCAAAAAAGATCAGGGAGATGCTTCTTGAGAGAAAGAGCACAGACATGATCAAGGAAGCAGCCCGGAAAGAAGGGATGAGGACATTGCCTGAAGCTGCAGCAGAAAAAATAGCAGCAGGTATTACTTCCCTTGATGAGATGTACCGCGTAGTGATGTAGCTTTAAATTATTATTTTATTATTTCAAATAATACGGATAGGACAGGCTCCTGACTTCTTATTAATATGGTTAAAGATAATTTCGTTCACTTACATGTCCATAGCGAATATTCATTGCTTGACGGTGCGACAAGGATAAAGGGGTTGGTAGAAAAAGCAGCCAGGCTGGGGATGCCTGCAGTGGCCCTTACTGACCACGGAGTGATGTACGGGGCAGTCGAATTCTATAGGGCAGCAAAAAAAGCAGGCATAAAACCGATAATCGGATGCGAAGTCTATATGGCGCCAAAGAGCCGTTTTGAAAAGCAGGCGACCAAAGGCAAAAGGGAGGACACTTCTTATCACCTGACTCTTTTAGCCTCAAATAATCAGGGGTATCAAAACCTGATGAGGCTTGCCAGTTACGGTTTTCTTGAAGGTTTCTACTATAAGCCAAGGATCGATATGGAGCTGCTTGAAAAGTACCATGAGGGCCTTATAGCATTAAGCGGATGTATAGCGGGAGAAATACCCAAGCATATAATTTCGGGTGATGATGAGGCTGCGTCCAGGACCCTGGAGAGACTTACCGGTATTTTTGGAAAGGATAATTTCTATCTTGAACTGCAGGATTCAGGAATACCCGAGCAAAAAATAGCTAATAATGGATTGATAAAGCTCTCAAAAAAATACGATGTACCACTCGTAGCAACAAATGATGTCCATTATCTTGAAAAGGAAGACAATAGTTTTCACGATGTACTGCTCTGTATCCAGACTGGATCGACCATCAATGAGCCTGACAGATTAAAATTTTCTACCGACCAGTATTACTTCAAGGATTTCCAGGAGATGTCCGGTCTTTTTCCAGAGCAGGAAGAAGCTATTAAAAATACACTCAAGATAGCCCAAAGATGCAATACTGAATTGGAATTTGGGATGGACCTCATACCTGCATTTAAGACACCCGGGGACATCAAGCCCGAGAAATACCTGGAAGAGCTCTGCTCTGAGGGTGCAAAGGCAAGATATGGGGATATATCCGAAAAAGTAGAAGCAAGGATGAAAAAAGAGCTTGACGTCATAGAGAAGATGGGATTTGCCCAGTATTTTCTTATTGTCTGGGATTTTGTACATTATGCAAAAGAAAATGGAATAAGAGTCGGACCGGGAAGAGGCTCTGCTGCAGGCAGCATAGTCTCATATTGTCTGGGAATAACTGATATTGATCCTCTTGAACACGGCCTGCTTTTCGAAAGATTCTTGAATGAGGAACGCAGGAGCATGCCCGATATCGATATTGACTTTTGTTATGAGAAGAGGAGTCAGGTAATAAAGTATGTTACTGAAAAATACGGGGAAAAAAGGGTTGCACAGCTGATCACATTTGGAACGATGGCTGCGAGGCAGGCAATAAGGGATGCCGGAAGGGTAATGGAAGTCACTTATGCTGAAGTCGATAGAATAGCCAAAATGATCCCGATGGAATTAAATGTTACCATAAAGAACTCGCTTGAGATGGCTCCTGAGCTCAGGGAAGTATATGACAATGATTACAGGATGAAAGAAGTCATAGACATGGCGATGTCGCTTGAAGGAATTGCCCGCCAGGACTCAATACATGCCGCTGGTGTAGTCATATCCGCAGAGGATCTCTATAACTATACACCAATACAGCGGGAAGGCGACAGTGATATAGTAACACAGTATAAGATGGAGGATATCCAGGAGATAGGTCTGCTCAAGATTGACTTTTTGGGTCTGAGGACCCTTTCACTTATTGACAAAGCACTGTTTTTAATCAAAAAAACTATAAATATTGATATAGATATCAACAAGGTCACTCTTGATGATAAGAAGACCTACAAAATGCTTAGTGAAGGCGACTGCCTGGGAGTATTCCAGCTCGAAAGCTCCGGCATGAGGGAGCTGGTTGTTAATTTAAAACCAGATAAATTCGAGGATCTTGTTGCATTACTTGCACTTTACAGACCGGGACCACTTCAAAGCGGGATGGTAAATGATTTCGTAGAGAGCAAGAATGGAAGAAAAAAAATAGAATATCCTCACCCAAGCTTAAAACCCATACTTGAAGATACTTATGGGATAATACTCTATCAGGAACAAGTAATGGGTATTGCTTCTGAGCTTGCAGGTTTTTCAATGTCTGAAGCTGATATACTTAGAGGGGCCATCAGTAAAAAGAAAAGAAAGCTCCTCTCGAAACAGAAACATAAGTTTATTGATGGCGCTAAAAGCAGGGGGATAGAAGAAGAAACATCGACAAGAATATTTGAACTTGTAAATCATTTTGCTGAATATGGTTTTAATAAATCCCATAGTGCGGCATATGCCATGATATCCTATCAGACAGCATACCTTAAGGCTAATTATCCGGTTCAGTTTATGGCTGCTATTCTAAGTATTAGAATGGGCAATCAGGACAAGGTAGCGCAATATGTGCATGATACAAGAAGAATGGGGATAACTGTACTGCCTCCTGATATCAATGAAAGTTTTTCTGATTTTACAGTAGTTGAAGATTCAATACGTTTCGGATTATCTGCGATAAAGAATGTAGGTACAAATGTAATAGAAAGTATTGAAAAGGAAAGGAAAAACAATGGAAAATTCACTGACTTCATTGATTTCTGCGAAAGAGTAGAGACCACAGTGTTAAACAGGAAGACGCTTGAGAGCCTTATCAAAAGCGGTACTTTTGACTCCCTGGACCAGAGCAGAAAATTTCTTTTTGAGAATTTTGAAAAGATCACTGAGGAGATCTTAAAAGTCAGGAAAGAAAGGGATAAGGGTCAGTTCTCATTGTTTGACGATGATGAGGGGCAGCAGGAAAAAATGATGTTTAACGGGATAATGGATAAAAGGAATCAAAAAGAAGAATACCGGCCAAAGCAGTTATTGAATTATGAAAAGGAAATGCTGGGACTGTATATATCCGGCCATCCACTATCTGAATATGAGGATATCCTTAAAGGACTGACTCCAATATCTAAACTCCCGGACATAGAGGACAAAGCCACTGTTACTATTGGTGGAATAATAACCAATATCAAGAATATATACACAAAAAGGGACCAGCAGATGTGTTTTATTGATTTTGAGGATATTGAAAATAATTTAGAAGTAATTGTTTTTCCTACTGTGCTTGAAAAATACAGGGAATTTATAGCTGAAGACAGAATAATAAAGATGAAGGGTAAGATCGATAAAAAGGAAGACCAGATAAAGCTTTTGGCAAATGAATTTTCTGAGTTAAAAAAAGATGATTCAAAAAATAAGATTATTTTCAGAATAAGAAAAAAGGATATGGACATTGAATTCATCAACCATTTTTACAAGATCTTAAAAGATAATCCGGGTAGATGTATGGTAGAATTTAAAGTTGTAAACGGAAATGATCAAAAGCCGGAGAGGACATACAGTCTTCCGGAGGATTTTAAAGTAAAACCCGGGGACAAGCTTTTTAGCGAGATAAAAAAAGATTTTGCCGGGAAAGTCTTCAGTGAATAGCTTGAGCACTATAAAGGAGGACCATAAATGAAAGATTTGAATTTTGCAGTTATCGGGGCCGGACATGGAGGAAAAGCCCTGGCTGCACATCTGGCCATAAAGGGCTTTTCAGTAAACCTGTACAACCGTACACTATCGAGGATAAAACCAATAATAAAGATGAAGGGCATAGAGCTTGAAGGCGAGGTCAAGGGTTTTGGGCGCCTGGGTTGTGTCACTGATGATATAGAAAAAGCAATAAGCGGTATAGATGTAATAATGATAGTAGTGCCTGCTAATGGCCATTCACCTATCGCTGAGATATGTGCCCCATTTCTAAAAAAAGACCAGACAGTGGTACTAAATCCCGGAAGGACCTGTGGTGCGCTTGAGTTTTTGCAGGTACTCCGGGAAAACAATAATCATGAAGATGTAACTATTGCAGAAACCCAGACTTTTATATATGCGAGCAGGGGGATGGGTCCGGCCACAGCAAAAATATTCAGGATAAAACAGGCCATACCGCTTGCAGCTATTCCATCAGAAAAAACGGGTGAAGTCGTAAGGAAACTTAATATGGCATTTCCTGAATTTATTTCTGCAGCTGATGTGATCGAGACAAGCTTTAATAATATGGGTGCCGTGTTTCATCCTTCCATCACGATCCTGAATGCATCCAGGATCGAGTCAACACTTGGAAATTTCCAGTTCTATATAGAGGGGGTCACGCAGTCTGTAGCCAGCATTCTTGAAGCCGTGGACCAGGAGAGGGTAGATGTGGCCTGTGCCCTTGAATGTGAGAATATTTATACTGCAATAGACTGGCTCTCAATGGCTTATAATGTAGTGGAAGACAGCCTGTTTGATGCTATTCACAGCAATCCCGGATATGTTGGGATAATGGCTCCCCGCACAACAAATGTACGCTATATTACAGAAGACGTACCGATGAGTCTTGTACCGATATCTGAATTTGGCCGGCACCTTGGTGTCAGTACGCCTGTGATAGATTCACTTATACATATTGCTGATTCAATATTTAAAAAAGATTTCAGGAAAATGGGAAGGAATCTGGCAAGCCTTGGCATGGAGGGCCTGGATCTCAAGCAGACAAGGGAAGTACTAATAAACGGAAAGAGATAAGGATTTTTTCATGAAGAAAATACTCGGAGCATGCATAGGCAGTTGTGTGCATATAGCAGGAATACTGAATTTTTTAAATATTGCAAAAAGGGCAGGTTACAGTACAAGATTTTCAGGATCAGCCCTTGATATAGATGTACTTTTAAAAGAAATCGATGAATACAAACCGGATATCGTTGCGATCAGCTACAGGCTTTCACCTGAAAGCATCATGCCTGTATTTAAGGAACTGGAGGAAAAGATAGTCAAAAATGGAAACAATGAGGGCATAAAGTTTATTCTTGGTACGACAAAGCCGGTTGCGGATATTGCCCTTAAGCTGGGGATCTTTTCCAGGGTCTTTACCGGAGAGGAGACAGTAGAGGATGTAGAGAGGTATCTCACCGGGAAAAAAATAAAGGAAAAATCCGGTATCCCACCCCAGACTCTTTTAAAGAGGATAGAATATAAAAGCCCATATCCTATCATAAGACATCATTTCGGAAGGCCCACCCTTAATGAGACCCTGGAAGGTATAAGGGAAATATCAGAAAGCGGACTTCTTGATGTAATATCTATCGGACCTGACCAGAATACCCAGGAGTTTTTCTTCCATCCTGAGAAAATGGATCCCAAACAGGATGGGGCAGGAGGAGTACCATTAAGGACTTCAGAAGATTTTAAAAAGCTATATGATGCTTCAAGGACCGGAAATCACCCTCTTTTAAGGTGTTATAGCGGTACAAATGATATTGTCAGGATGGCAGGGATACTTGTAGAAAATATCAATAATGCATGGTGTGCGGTTCCATTGTTCTGGTACAACGAGCTTGATAATAGAAGTGGACGCAAGCTTGAGCGGTCCATAGCTGAAAATCAGTCTCTGATGAAGTGGCATGGCTCAAAAAATATACCTGTAGAAGTAAATGAGTCCCATCACTGGAGTCTTAGATATGCACCTGATCCCATAGCTGTTGCTGCAGCATTTCTCGCTGCTTATAATGCAAAGAAAATGGGAGTAAAGACATATATCTCACAATATATGTTCAATACGCCGCCTGAGACATCTTTTAGCATGGATCTTGCAAAAATGCTTGCAAAAATCGAACTGATCGAGTCCTTACGTGAGGATGATTTTACTTCGATAAGGGAGACAAGGGCCGGTCTCTTTAGCTACCCTGCTGATTTTGACGGAGGGAAGGGACAGCTGGCATCTTCGACATTTTTACAGATGCAGTTAGAACCCCAGATAGTACATATCGTGGGATACTGCGAGGCTGACCATGCTGCAAGACCAAATGATATTATAGAAAGCGTAAAGATCGCAAACAGGGCAATAGAGAATTGCATACATGGATGCCCCGACATGAAGTCAGATGACAGAGTTGTTAAACGGAAAAATGAGCTTATCAGAGATGCAAAAGCAATAATAAATAAAATAAAAGAACTTGACCGTGCTAATACTTCCGGGGATCCTCTGGCAGATCCGGCAATACTTGCCGAGGCTGTAGCTACCGGGATATTGGATGCCCCGCATCTATGTGGAGTCAAAGCTGCAAAAGGTACGATTATGACTATGTTTGAAGATGGGAAGAATATAGCCGTTAACAGGGACCTGAAACCGATAACGGAATTGGAAAGACTCGGGAGTCTTGGTATATAGGATCCTGTCCAAGAACTGGGTTTTACTTTTTTATTTTTTTGTAATAATATTCATACCTTATATATTTATAGGTTGATTTTTATGTTTGAATCAAAAGAAAATACAAATGTCAGATTACCATTTGGCCTGAGGGATATTTTTCCTTTTGAATCCAATGAGAGGAATGCGATCAAAAGGATAATAAGCAACCAGTTTCAAAGGTGGGGATATGGCGAAGTAAAGACCCCGGTCATGGAATATACTGAGAATATCTCAATAGGAGTCGGTAAGGACTGGAAAGATAAACTTATAAATTTTATAGATGCTGATGGCAGTCTTATTTCACTGAGAGCGGACATGACGATCCCGATCGCAAGACTTGCAGGGATGAGAATAAAAAAGGACCAGGTACCTGTGAGATTTTGTTACTTCTCCGATGTTTTCCGCCAATCCGGCACACAGATAGGAGATAAGAGAGTATGCTCCCAGGCAGGTCTTGAGTTTATAGGTTCAAAAGACCAGATAAAGGCAGATGCAGAGGTCCTTATAATACTTTTAAGGATCATCCGTGACCTGGGATTATCAGAGTTCAAGCTGGGTCTTGGCCATATCGGCTTTATTGATGGTCTGTCCGATTGGTTTGGACTTGATAAAATACAAAAGGGGAGGCTGAAGAAGAAAATTGTACTGAAGGATTTTGTAGGGATCGAAAACGATCTTAATGTTATTGATAAAAAAAAGACCGGTTTGTTTATGGATCTTTTACAGCCGGAAAATAATATTGAAAAAGTATCCGATGCTGTAAAAAAGATAGACACAAAGAGTGTATCGGATGTATTTAAATATCTTAAAGAACTGACAGCGATACTGGAAGAACAGGATTGCAGTGAATCCATTTTATTTGATTTTAGCATCATAAGGGATTTTGATTATTACACAGGACTACTTTTTGAGGTATACAGCCCAAAGATCACTGAAATAATAGGGAGCGGCGGAAGGTATGACGGCCTGATAAGAAAGTTTGGACTGGATGTGCCCGCTACAGGTTTTGCTATTGATATCGATCTTGTGCATAGTGCGCTTGGAGATTCTGACCTGGTTAAAGATTTTAAGGTATTGCTTGCTGCAGGTGAATGCGGCTGTTCATTAAAAGATGCTATAGGGTTTGCTGACAGCTTAAGAAAAAAGAAAGTTAATGTCGAGATCTTATTTGACGCTGTTGATGATGAAGAAAGAATTGCCAGGGAAAAAAACTGCAAGATCCTGGTAAGGCCCCTTAAAGGTTTTCTAGAATTCGACTTGATAGATCTTGAAAGCGGAAGATCCGGCCGCTATGATTTAAAAACATTTATGGAAGAGCTTAAAGGATGGAAAAAGAATTAAATATTGCGATTCCAAAGGGTTATCTTTTTGGTGAATGTACGGACCTGCTGAAAAAAGCAGGTTATGATATAGCTCCGCTTGAGAACAAGGACCGGAAGCTGGTGGTCTATTCAAAAGTAGACTCGATAAAGTATATTATTTCAAGACCCATGGATGTACCTGTATATGTCGAGCACGGAGCATGTGATGTCGGTTTTGCCGGCAAAGATGTCCTTGCAGAAAAAGAGAGTAAAGTATATGAGCTTCTGGATCTGAAGAATGGAAGGTGCAGGTTGGTCCTTGCAACTAAAAAGGACGAGACAGAGAAAGTAAAAAAGCATTATCAACATTTTGGATCAGTCAGGGTCGCTACAAGCTATCCTACTATAGCCAGGAAATATTTTGACTCAAAAGGGATGCAGGCTGAGATAATCAAACTGCATGGTTCAGTCGAGCTGGCTCCAATACTTGGTATAGCTGAAGAAATACTTGATATAACTTCTACAGGTAAGACTATGAAGGATAATGATCTTGTAGAAATGGAAGACATCATGATCTCCACTACAAGACTTATTGCAAATATAGCAAGTTACAAGATAAAATATTCCCAGATCAGTGAATTACTTGATAATATAAGAAAAATATTATGACCGAGGGGTCCAAGAAATGAAAAGAACAGCTAAGATAGAGAGAAAGACCAGCGAGACATCCATAGTGCTTGAATTAGGCCTGGACGGGAATGGCAATACCGGTATTGATACATCGATACCTTTTCTGGATCATATGCTTGATAGCTTTGCGAGGCATGGCAGATTCGACCTGGTGCTGAAAGCTTCGGGAGATACAGAAATCGAAAATCATCACCTTGTAGAAGATATTGGAATATGTCTCGGCAAGGCAATAGCAAAAGGTCTGAAGAATAAAAAGGGGATAAAAAGATTCGCATGCATTATGGTCCCGATGGATGAAGCTGAAATATCCATTTCCCTTGATATTGGAGGAAGACCATATCTTTCATACAGGGTAGACATGGAATATGAAAATCTTGAAGGGGGAATAGAGACCTCTATCATAGAGGATTTTTTCCGTGCACTTGTCAGTAATAGTTTTATTAACTTGCATATAACCAAGAATGCAGGCATAGCCTCACATCATATAATAGAAGCCATGTTTAAGGCTTTTGGCCTTACATTAAAAGATGCAAGCAGACTGACAGATAGTGATTTTATACCTTCAACAAAAGGTTCAATTTAGGAGCCTGTCCGGGATCCGAGCTTTAAGGCTCCTGGATAGATCATTCTTTTGATTAAATGGTCCATCCGTGCTTACAAACAGATATTAATGTCAGGCAGGAAAGATGTATATAGCGATTATCGATTACAAAATGGGAAACATCAAGAGCGTTGAAAACTCTTTTAAAAAAGCAGGTGCCAGAATAGAAGTAACAAGTGATCCGGAAAAGATCAAAAATGCATCTGCAGTCATACTTCCAGGCGTAGGAGCATACAGGGATGCATTTAAGAATCTTAAAGAAATGGATCTGATAAAGCCGATCTATGAAAGTATTGAAAATAAACCTTTTTTGGGAATATGCATGGGGATGCAGCTTCTTTTTGAATACAGCCTTGAAGGTGGAAAAAACAAAGGACTCGGGGTATTTAAAGGATTTGTAGGCAGGATACCTCCTGGCGTAAAGATACCTCATATAGGGTGGAACCAGATAGAGATAAAGAAAAAAAGCAAATTGTTTAAGGATATTAAACAGGGAGAAAATTTCTATTTTGTTCATTCATATCATGTGATCCCGGAAGATAAAAGTATTATCAGCAGTATTACAGATCATGGTACCAGTATTGTCGCAAGCATAGAGCAAGATAATGTATTCGGATTTCAATTCCACCCGGAAAAGAGCAGCACATGCGGGCAACAACTTATAAGGAATTTTATAGATCTGGCAGGGGGAGAAAGATGATAATAATACCCGCCATAGATATAATAGATGGTCAATGCGTGAGACTTACAAAAGGGGACTTTGATTCAAAGAAAAAATATTTTGATGATCCCCTGGAGGTTGCTGCCATGTGGAAAGAAAAGGGAGCAAGCTGGATACACATTATAGACCTCGATGGAGCCAGGACAGGTAAAGTCGCCAATCTTCCGATTGCTGCTGAGATAAGGAAAAGATTAAAAGTAAAAGTCCAGTATGGAGGCGGGATAAGGGATGACGGGACTTTAGGACTTGTGCTCTCAAGCGGAATAGACAGGGCAATACTTGGAACAAGAGCAATAGAGGATCCGGAATTTCTACAAGAGAGCTACCATAAATATGGGAACAGGATAATATTAAGCCTTGATTATGGTCAGGGTGAAAAGGTCTATAAACATGGCTGGCAGGATGAATCTTCAAAAAAGATATCAGATTTTTTTAAAGAGTTGGAAGAACTCGGCATAAAAGAGATAATTATAACCGATATAACAAGAGACGGTACGCTCGAGGGGACTAATATTGGTTTTTTGAAGAACCTCGTATCTTCTACCAGCCTAAGATTTATTATAGCGGGTGGTATAGGAAGTATCGAGGATATAAGAAGATTAAAAAATATTGAAAATAAGGGTGTCAGCGGAGTTATTATAGGAAAGGCATTATATGAGGGCGCTACACCTATTGATTTAAGTGAAGCCATAGAGATAGGATTAAAATAATTGATCACAAAAAGGATAATACCATGTCTTGATGTTGACAGGGGCAGGGTTGTAAAAGGAATAAGCTTCGTTGATATCAGGGACGCAGGAGATCCTGTAGAATTAGCCTCATTCTATGATGCTGAAGGGGCAGATGAAGTAGTCTTCCTGGATATTACAGCTTCTCATGAGAAAAGAAAGACCGTAGTGGATCTTGCAAGCAAAACTGCTGAAAAAGTATTTATACCCTATACCATAGGCGGAGGTATTAAAAATATTGACGATATAAGGGAAGTACTTAAAAAAGGTGCTGACAAGATATCTATAAATACCCAGGCTTTTACTGATCCTTCACTAATCGAAAGGGGAGCAAAGATCTTTGGAAGCCAATGTATGGTAGTCGCGATCGATGCTAAATACAGGAGCAGGGATTTCTGGGAAGTTTACCTGCATGGTGGAAGGACACCCACGGGAAAAGATGCAGTATGGTGGGCAAAAGAAGCAGAAAGGCTTGGTGCTGGAGAGATACTTCTTACAAGTATGGATAAAGACGGTACAAAAGACGGTTATGATATTGAGCTTACGCGTGCAGTCTCCGAAGCCATCAATATTCCTGTTATAGCTTCAGGCGGGGCCGGAAAACTGGAACACTTAAGGGATGTTATCAAATATGCTGATGCTGATGCAGTGCTGGTCGCCTCGATCTTCCATTATGGAAAATATACTGTAAGAGAGGCCAAAGAATATTTAAAGAGTGAAGGCATCAATGTCAGGTTGTGATAGTATAATAAATGCAATTAAATATATTAAGGTTCAGGTATGAAAAAAAATACGAAACTGGTACCTGCAATAATACAGGATTTCAAGACAAAAGAAGTGCTTATGCTGGCCTATATGGATAGCATATCCTTGAAAAAAAGTATTGCAGAAGGCAAAACCTGGTTCTGGAGCCGATCAAAAAAGAGGTTGTGGAACAAGGGAGAGACATCCGGCAATATACAGGAGATAAAAGAAATAAGGTATGACTGTGATAATGATTCATTACTTATTCAAGTCAAACAGACTGGTTCTGCCTGCCATACAGGCAGAAAGAGCTGCTTCTACAGGATTCTCGAGGATCCTGAAATAGATATTGATTTTGAAAATAATTCTAAAA
>SDBU01004733.1_pt1 | contig 16571 bp, 15 predicted proteins | sample 2277071 | NCBI WGS metagenome assembly SDBU01 (sample SAMN10397929, study PRJNA504765) | marine sediment metagenome | isolation source: marine sediment core GS08_GC12, 126 cmbsf | place: Arctic Ocean: Gakkel Ridge, Loki's castle | collected 2008
TCTCCTTTTTCGAGGTCTCGCGCTTCTATCCAAGTGGGTAGATACTTTTCGTAGATCTCGTCGTACTTGCCGCTGGCCTTGACCGCCGCCAGCCCCTTGTTGATTTCCGCCAGGAGATCCTGTCTCTCCTTGTTGACGGCGATCCCGTATTGCTCCTCGGTGTATACGCCCTCCAACACCTTGAGCTTCATCTCTGGGTTGGCCTGGACGATGTCGATGGCGGTGGGGCCGTCAGCCACCGCTGCATCCACGTCGCCATTGGCCAGGGCTTGGAAGGCGAGCGTGTTCTCGTCATATCGGAGCACCTCTGCCCCGGTCTTTTCCGATAGCCAGATGTCGCCGGTGGTGCCCAACTGCACGCCCACTTTCTTGCCAGCCAGGTCTTCCGGTGTGCTGATGTCGGTGGTGTCGGCGCGGACAGTGATCATCTGCCCAGCCTCGAAGTAGGGATCACTAAAGTTAACCATCTCTGCCCGCTCTTCGGTGATGGTTGCGGCCGAGATGACCCCATCGAACTCACCCGAGGCGAGCGCGACAAAGATGCCGTCCCAACGAGTGTTCACGAACTCGAATTCGAACCCGGCTTCCTTGGCGATGGCGGTCATCAGTTCCACGTCGAAACCGGCGATCTCTCCTTGCTCATCCACGAACTCGAAGGGCGGGTACTCCGCGTTGGTGCCGATCTTGACCTTACCGAGCTTGGGGCCGCGCGCGCACCCCGCAAGAACCAGGCCCAGCGCCACCAGGACGATAACCCACTTGCGTGCCTTCATTTCTCTGCTCCTTTTCTGGGATGGGTCACTCTTGCATGCTGAATCAACAGCGAGCAGCGTAGTCATCGATGGCAGATCATCGCCTTGGCCCGCGCACCGTCGCCCGGGACGAGATAGTGCTGGCACCACAGATTGGGGCCCGCACTTTCGAAGTGTATCACAGCCACACCGCTTAGTCAATCTCGCCTCGCGCAGTTCTTGCGCCACACGTACCCCGTACTGCAGGGGCACACGTACCCCGTACTGCAGGGGCACACGTACCCCGTACTGCAGGGGCACATATGCAGCGCAGTGTCTGTATCAGGGAGACAGCCCGTCGGTATCTATTCCTCATTCACCATGATGGTGACCTGTGTCGCTGCACCTTCCTCACTGAGGATGAAACTTGCCGTGCGATCGCCCTTGCTAAAGTTCAGCATGTTGGGCATCATGGCTCCCTCCTCGGGGGTCCACCCATTCCGGGCCATGGCGGCCTGGTAAAACTCGCTGACCTCAGCGATCACCTTGTCCACCTGGAAACTCACCATGCCCATCATAGCGCTCACTTCGTAGGCGCCATCGATCATGGGAATGTCGTCGGGTAGACCAGCCGCCGCCACGCCCTCGGGGGCCTCGATCTTGATCGGCTTGTTGATGTCCGTCAGATCCGACTCCCAGCGCCCCTCGACTGCGACGCCATCCTCATCCTTGCCTTTCCAGGAGAAGATGAACCTGACAGCCACGTCGTATTGGATGGACACCCAGACGTCGCCCTCGGCATCTTGGATGACTCCGCCGCCCACATTGGGCATCGCCAGGAGAGCCTTCTCGCTACAGTGATAGTGCCTGGTCTGGAGACCGTTCACCGTCTTCTTGCCCATGTACTTGCACTCGTCAGAGTAGAAGCTGTCCTCCAGTCCTATGAAGCCTGTGTCGCTCAGCTCGGGGGACTCGCTGGAGGTCATGCTCATCCACTCCCCCTCAGGTCCACCCCCGATGTATGTAGTGTCGCCGACCTGGATCGTCTCGAAGCTGGTCTCCTCACCGGTTTCGTCGGAGACTCTCATCACATAGCGCTGGGCTGGGGGCTCGCGCACGAACTCGGTCACCATTTCCATTTCCCATTGCTCGTCGCCCTGGGTCCCAGACATCCTCACCACTTGACGATAGCTGTCCAATTCCTGTGCCGAAACTAGGCTGAGCGGCGCTTCCTCTTCCGGCTCGGCGGTGGCCGTGGGACTTGGGGCCTTGGTGGGCTTTGCGCCAGCAGGCGGCTTTGTGGGAGATGCTGCCTCGCCCTCTGCTGAAGCCACCTCCTCTGCCTCTTCCGTAACCACCTCCTCCGCCCTCTCGCTCACCTCCTTCTTCAGGAGGTTGGTGATGGCGCAGCCCGTCACCGACAGAGCCAACAGGCTGGCGACGACCGCGATTGCCAGGCTTTTCGGTTTCACGCTACTACTCCTTGTAGGTATCTGTCGCCGACGGTGCCAGCTCACCAGCGACTTGACTCTTGGCGGATTCGGGCTGCCCCGGGAGCTGGCCGGGGAATGTTCACAGCAGGCTAACTGATCGAACCTATGATACCAAGAGGCGATGCTGCGGTCAAACCAGGACGCTGCGAGTGTAGCGAGTGCTTGGCAGGGGCGGTCTGGGTGGCTGGGCACCCTGTCCGTTGGCCCCTGCACGGTGACTGCGCGTCGTCGCTGGCACTCGTCCCCTTTGACGGAAGCCCGCAGCGTGGTATATTGCAGGTTGCTGTGAGGCGCATGAGAGGCCAGGCGCCTCACAGATACAAGTCCCTTTTTCATCTTGGCTGACTATGCATCCCTGTGGGTGGGGAGGTCCGGCATCGATGATCGAGGTCGAGAGTGTCAGCAAGCTCTACGGTGACGTGTTGGCCCTGGATCAGGTCTCCTTCCAGGTGGCCAGGGGCGAAATCGTGGGCTTTTTGGGGCCCAACGGGGCGGGCAAGACCACGGCCATGCGCATCCTGGCCGGCTACATGCCGCCAAGCGACGGGGTGGCCAGGGTGGCAGGATACGACGTGTTCAGGGACTCGCTGGAGGTGCGCCGCCGCACCGGCTACATGCCCGAGACAGTACCCCTCTACCGGGAGATGACCGTGCACGGCTACCTGGATTTCATGGGGGCCATCCGTGGCGTCTCCGACCGTGAGGCGGCCATAGACCGCGTGGTTGAGTCGTGCGGCATAGGTGAGGCGATAGACACCATAATCGGCAAGCTCTCCAAGGGCTATCGGCAGCGCGTGGGCTTGGCCCAGGCATTGATCCACGATCCGGAAGTCCTGGTTCTGGATGAGCCCACCCTCGGCCTGGACCCCCGGCAGATCCTCAGCGTGCGAGAGCTGATCAGGGGCCTCGGCGGGGAGCGCACCATCATCCTCAGCTCTCACATCCTGCCCGAGGTGAGCCAGGTCTGCCAGCGCGTGCTTATCATCGATCACGGACGCATCGTGGCCGAGGATACGCCCGAGCGCCTTACTAGCAGCTTGCAGGGGGGCATGCGGGTCAGGATGGAGTTCGAGCAGGCGCCCAGGGACGCTACCGCTCAACTGGGGTCGGTGGCCGGCGTGGCTATGGTGGAGGAGGTCGGCGCTGGCACCTTTGAGGTGAGCCTTGACGCTGGGGCCGATCTACGCTGCGAGCTGGCCGCGCTCACGGTGAACCGTGATTGGGGCCTGCTGGAGATGCGTTCCTTGGAGATGAGCCTGGAGGAGGTCTTTTTGCAGCTCACCACCGAGGAAGAGCGGCCCCCAACACCTGCGCTTGGCCATGCTGGTGGCGGTCACCGGCAGAGCGCGCGAAACCAGGGGAGATCGGCACCGTGAGGAACATCTACTACATTGCCAGGAGAGAGTTGGGTGCCTACTTTGTCTCCCCCATTGCCTATGTGGTGTCGGCCATCTATCTGGCTATCATGGGAGGGCTGTTCGCCTTCCTTCTCTACTATTCACGCGAAGCGACCCTGCGCCATCTCTTCCTACACGGGGTCACGCTTCTGTTCCTGGTGCTGGTGACGCAGGTGTTGACCATGCGCCTATTGTCAGACGAGCAGCGCCAGGGCACTCTGGAACTATTGCTGACCAGCCCCTTGCGCGATTGGGAGATCATCGTGGGCAAGTACCTGGCCAGCCTTTGCCTGCTCCTGGTCATGATTGCTCTCACAGCCTACTTCCCCATCTTGCTCGTGCGCGTTGGCAATCCCGACCTGGGACCGTTGTTCTCCACCTACCTGGGGTATCTGCTCTTGGGGGCGGCTCTGCTGGCCATCGGCGTCTTTGCCTCGTCCCTGACCCAGAACCAGATCGTGGCTGCAGTGTTGGGGATAGGCATCACCTTGATCCTGTGGATGGCTGGCGCCCTGGGTGATATTGTGGGGGACACTGCGAAGGCCGTCGTTGCTTACCTCCCCATATTCGATCACTATCCAGACTTTGTGCGGGGTATCATCGACACCAAAGACATCATCTACTATCTCAGCATCGTGGCGCTCTTCCTCTTCTTCAGCACCAGGGTGATCGAATCCAGGAGGTGGAAGTAGCATGGTCGAGCGCTTTGCGCCCTATGCCAGGCATGTGGCCATCGCTGGCTTGGTCGCTCTGGTGCTCTCACTGGCTGGTCTCTTGGTCGTCGGCCAAGCCAGGCTGTGGATCGAGCTGGTCGGCTCGGCGGGTCTTGTGTTGCTGGCGGCCAGCGTGCTCCTGCGACCGGAAGAGATCAAGGCCGCCCTCACTGGCCGCCAGGCTCGCTACGGCGGCAACGCGTTGTTGATGAGCGTGGCCTTTTTCGCCATCGTGGGGCTGCTCAACTACCTGGGTGCGCGCCACCATGAGCGTTGGGACGTGACAGAGGAGAAGCAGTTCTCTCTCTCAGGGCAGTCGATCCAGCTTCTCCAATCCCTGACCGAGCCGGTGCAGGTCAAGCTTTTTTTCACGCCGGGTCACTACAACCGGTTCGAGGCCGAGGACCTGATCAAGGAGTACGCGGTTCGCAGCAGCAAGCTCAGCTACGAGTTCATCGACCTGGACGTGCAACGTCGCCTGGCCCTGGAATACCAGGCCTCTCGCGATGGTACGATCATCTTTGAGCGTGGCGACCGCCGCGAAGTGACCTTTGGCGTCGGCGAGCAGGACCTTACCAGTGCATTGCTCAAGGTCACTCGCGACGAGGTCAAGGGCGTCTACTTTCTCACTGGCCACCAGGAGCGCGATCCAGAGAGCTTTCAGGAAGACGGCTACAGCACGTTGAAGCAGGTGCTGCTCAGCGAGAACTATGCCGTGGAAAGGTTCAACTATGCGGTGACCGATACGGTGCCCAGCGAGGTGGCCGTACTCGTCGTGGCTGGACCGACCAAGCCTCTTTCGTCCGAGGAAACTCGCCGACTGGCCGGCTTTGTGGAGAACGGGGGGAGCCTGCTTCTCCTGATCGATCCCGGGATGCCCGATCCGCTGGGCGACCTCCTCCACGAGTATGGCATCGATCTGGCCGACGATTTCGTCTTGGATCCAGCGCACTCCTTCTTTGGAGACGTCTCGGCGCCTCTGGTAGATCGCTACGAGTTCCATCAGATCACCAAAGACCTGGCCGGCCTGAGCACCTTCTTTCCCACGGCACGGTCGGTCACCAAGACCGACCCGCTGCCGGAAGACTGGAACGTGCAGTACCTGGCCACATCGAGCCCAAGTAGCTGGGCAGAGACCGCATACCGAGAGAAGCGGGTGAAGCCAGACGAGAACGAAGCCAAGGGACCGCTGGGTCTGGCCGCAGTGATCGAGCCGAGCGTCTCAGGTGAGGGCAAGGGGCGTTTGGTGGTGGTGGGCGATGCCGGCTTTGTGGAGAATTCTCTCCTCAACGCCGTGCGGGGTGTGGGCAACGTAGACTTGTTCATGAACGCAGTGGGCTGGCTCGCCGAGGAGGAGGAGCTGATCTCTATCCGGCCCAAGCCGCCTCAGCAGCGACAGGTGGTGTTGACTGCGTTGCAGGCCCGGGGCATCATCTACTCTAGCGCTATCTTTGTCCCTGCGTTGGTCCTGGCCGCCGGGGCCCTGGTTTGGTGGCGGAGGCGGTAGAAGGGGATCCGTCGCGCGTCGTCATTGAGGGGCTTCGGTGGGCACTGGCGTCATCCTTGCCTCATCCTCGGCAAAGTAAGCCTCGATGGCACCGGCGAAGGCCTTGGCTAGGGCGTCCAGCGCCGCTGGGTCACGGGCCAGTTCGGCCTCGCCCCGGTGGGTGATAAAGAGGGACTCGCTCAGGATGCCTGGCACCTGGCAGGGACGGACGATGCGCTCTGTCTTGGGTCCGAGCAGGATGATATGCCGCCCAGGGTGGTCTGCGGTCTGGAGTGTCAGGTCAGACTGCACGCCTCGGTCGCGAATGTCGTGGCCCAGACTCTGAAAGGTCTCAATCAACGCCCTTTGGACCAACTGCGCGAAGCGCAGACTGCGATCGCTGAAGGGCCGGTGCCCACAGTAGTAGGTGACTGTGCCGCCCACATCCTCCGCTCCCTGCCCCTCGTAGGCATTCTGGTGAATGGAGAGCAGCAGGTCTACGCCGGCCTCGTTGATCGAGTCTATGCGTGCCTGGTTCTCGTCTACGACGTATTCGTGATAGCCGTCGCCGTTGACGTCCTCCCCAACTTCGTGGACCGAATAGTCTCCGTCGCGGGTCATCATCACCCGGTAACCACGCCCCACCAAGAGGTCGCGCAAACGCAGGGCCAGGTCCAGATTCACCTGGGCCTCATTCCAGTCCATGTGCCCTTGCGCGTCGAAATGCCGTGCGCCCAGGTCTATGCCGCCATGCCCAGCATCGATGGCGATCAAGGGAAGTGGGACCGTAGGTGTCTTGGTAGCGAGGGACGTCGGTGTGAGCGACCGCGTCACGGTTGGCGTGCGAGAGGGCCTGGGAGTAGAGGTGGGAAGCTGGGCAGTATCGGTGGGACGTGGTGTCTCTGAGGCCACCGGCATCGTCGGCGTGGGGGACTCGCGCCCCTCCACTACGGGGTGCCTGGCCGAAGAAGGGTTAGCTACGTGGGTCTCGCCGGTCGCGCAACCGATCGCTCCCAAGCATAGCAAGACCAACAGGGCCGCAGGCACCAGGTATCGTCGCATGTCGTTTTGTGTGCTCCTTGACCATGGAATGGGTCTGGATTGTGAACCGCAGTCGGACTCTCGCCCGCCGAAGCAGAGTCTCTCCGCTACACCACGCGCGCGGCAGACGAAAGGGGTGCCATCGAACCTCACAAGGTGCATCCGTCGGAGCGCCGTCACCTTGGCGAGACAGGGAGCAGAGCTACTCCCAGCCGATGATCCAGGCACACGCCCCGGCCAGACCCACCGTGGCCACCACCAGCCCGGCCAATTGGCTGGCAGTCAAACCTTTGTCCCAGGCTGCCCACAGCAGCAGAACGACCATTCCCGCCGACAGCGCGATCCAACTGGCCAGACGTGGGTGCTGGCCAAGGAATGCTCTTATGCCGCTCACTGATTCTGCCCTCTTCTTCTGGTAGTTCTGCCACGCTCTGGCAGACGCCGTCGGGATGCCGGGGATCGAGTTCCAGGCCCGCGCCACTTGAGCCCAAGTCTCCCTCAGCCCCCGGTCGTTGTCGATGACCACATCGGCCCGGGCTATCTTGTGTTCGGCCGGAGACTGGGCATCCACGCGCAGCTCTGCCTCGGAAGCGGTCACCTTGCGGAGGCGTATCAGGCGGTCCATCTGCCGCCACCGCGAACTGGTCACAACCCAGACCGCGTCGCAGTGCTTGTGCATGCCCGCCTCGAGCAGCTTGATGGCTTCGACCACTGCCACAGGCTGCTCGCAGGCGGCGATCCGGCGCAGGGTCTGGTCCACCACAACCGGGTGTACGATGCTCTCCAGATCCCGAAGCGCGCTGGCATCTGCGAACACCAACGTCGCCAGCCTTGCGCGATCGACCTCTCCGTCTGGGAGGAGCACCTCGCGCCCAAACCGCTCGACGATCCGACGGTTCACCTCACCACCGGCGCGCATGGCCCAATGGGCCAGCCTGTCTGCATCGATCACCCAGGCACCGATGTCGCGCAACATGCGGGCAACGGTGCTCTTTCCCGTGGCGATGTTGCCGGTCAGGCCTATGACGTAGGGTTCATTCCTGTTGGTCAACGCTCACCACCAGCTCCCATTGGCCAAAGCGCTCTGCCAGGGTTGCAGTCAGTCGCTGGTAGTCCGCACTCAGGGACTGCAGGCGGTCCAGGTCCTGGCACGAGCTGGCCCGATCGATGAGGCCGGCCATCGCGGCAAGGCGTTGCTCCATCTGGGCGATCTCCCATTCCAGGGCCTCAGAACGCTGGACGCGCTTTCGAGCAGCCTTCTCCGCCAGGTGGTTCCGATCCCGCCTCCTTGTGCGCCTTCGGGCCTTGGAGAGTCGGGGCTCCCTCCCATCCTTCACGCTCTCTGCTCTTTCGCGCTCCAGTTGTCGCAGATAGCTCGAGTAGCTGCCTTCGAACTGGCGCATCCGGCCGTTTTCGATGACCCAAACGTGGCTGGCCACCGCGTCAATCAGATATCGATCGTGCGACACGAGCAGGATGGTCCCGCCAAAGCTGATCAGCACCTCCTGGAGGATCTCCTGAGACGCGAGATCCAGGTGCGTGGTCGGCTCGTCGAGCAGCAAGAAGTTGGCGCCCCTCAGGGTCAAGATGGCCAGAGCCAGTCGAGAGCGTTCGCCTCCAGAAAGGGTGCCGACTCGCTTAAAGACCTCGTCTCCGGAAAAGAGAAACCCGCCCAGCAGCGTTCGCGCCTGCTCCACCCGCAAGTCGCAGAGGCAGAGTATTTGCTCCAGAATCGTCTTGCCGTCGTCTAGCCAGTCTTGCCTCTGGGGCAGGTATCCTGTGCGCACGCTGGCCCCAAGGCGAAGGTGGCCGTCCAGGGGATCGATCTCTCCAGCTATGGTGCGCAAGAAGGTCGTCTTTCCCGACGCGTTCGGCCCCAACAGGGCCACACACTGCCCACGCAGAATCAGGAATTGGCCCGTATCAAAGAGCGCGAGCCTGCCCAGCTCAGAGCCGCCGGGCCTGGTCTCATAGCCGATCAGAGCCCCATCGCTCATGAGGACATTGTCGCCGGAGCGCAGTTTCGCTGCCAACCGGAGGCGCATCCGAGGGTCCCGACGTGGACGCTCGATCCGTTCCAGGCGGTTCAGTCGCTTCTGTCTGCCCCGCGCTTCCTTGCTCCGCTGGCCGGCCTTGTAGCGCCTTATGAACTCCTCGGTCTTGTGAATGAACTCCTGTTGCTCCTGGTACTCGCGCGCACCGCGGGCTGCGCGGTGTCGTCGTTGGGCAGCATACCGGGAATAGTTCCCACGGTACCGTTCCAACCTGCCGTGATCCAACTCCCATATGCGAGAGACTACCTTGTCCAAGAAAAAGCGATCGTGAGCCACCACCAGCAGGCTATGCGGCCAATCCCGGAGGTAGGATTCGAGCCACTCCAGCGCCCCCAAATCAAGATGGTTCGAGGGCTCATCCAGCAACAAGAGGTCGGGCTCCTGCAAGAGAAGCCTGGCCAACAGAGCCCTGGTGATCTGTCCGCCGCTCAGTAGACCGACGGGGCTTTCGTAGGTGTCGGGGGCGAATCCCAGGCCCGACAGCACGCGCTTGATCCGGGTCTCGTATGTGTAGCCGCCATCCAGTTCGAAGCGCTGCTCGGCTGAGGCATAGCGTGCCATCAGGGCGTCCGGGTTCTCGGCAACTGCCATCTCCTCAGCGAGAGCGAGGAGGGCTTGCTCCTGGCGACGCAACGCGGCGAACACGCTCAGCATCTCGGCATAGAGGGTCTGCTGGCTGGCGAACCTGGCTTCCTGAGGTAGATAGCCCATCCGCGGCCCTCTGGCGCGGTGTACACTTCCCTGGCTTGGCTCCTCGAGGCCCAGGATGAGCCGCAAGAGGGTGGTCTTGCCAGAGCCGTTGGGACCCACCAGCCCGATCCTGTCGCCGCGAGCGATGCTGAAGGCGAGATCGGCAAACACGTCCTGAGCACCATAGTACTTGGCCAGGCGCGAAGCAAGAACGATTGACATGAGACCACCACATACCTGAAGTCGGAGAGCAGCCTGAGCATTATAGCACATGCGAGGGTACCGACCAACGTGGGCTTGCCACCCCTGACTCGGGCCGAGGGATTCCGGCTGCCGCGGATTCTGGCCCGTCTCCCGAGTTCGACAGAGGCAGATTGCGAGCGTGAGAGCGAGGGGACGGTGCATCAGCACGCATCAGAGAAGCCCGCCCCCGGATCCAGGGACGGGCTCTTGCCTGGTCTGGCTGCGCTGTCTACTGGACACTCTGCAACAGCTCAGCCACCCCCTCTAGCTGTCGGGGTATGTCGATGTTCTGGGGACAGCGGTCCAAACAGGTCTCACACTCGTCACACAGTGAAGCATCCTTGCCGTTCGCCACCAGTCGCTGGTACTGCTCGAGGGCGTACTCCCCCAGTCCGTACACTCTGTGGTAGTTGTACAACTCGAAGCAGCGTGGTATGTTGACCCCGCTGGGGCAGGGAAGGCAGTACTCGCAGCCGGTGCAGTAGAGGTCGGCCAGCTCTTTGTTTCTCTCCATCATCGCGTTGATGGTGCGCACTTCCTCCGCGCTGAGCGGGCCTCTATCGATGGCAGCGACGTTCTGCTCAACCATCTCGATCGATCCCATGCCCGAGAGGGCCACGTGCACACCAGGATGAGAGAGGACAAAGCGCAGGGCCAGCTCGGCCGCCCGCGCGGAGCCCAGGTCCCCCACTTCTCGCAGCCCCTTGGGGATCACCGAGAGGCGTCCGCCAGCCACCGGCCCCATGATGACTACCCCCAGACCCTTTTCGTTGGCGTAGGTGATGACCTCCTCGTTCGCGCGATCCAGGTAGTTGTATTGGCAGGTGACCAGATCGAAAAAGCCCTCGTCGATGAGACGGATCATGTTCTCGGGCTTGTCATGGAAAGAGAAGCCGATGTGCTTCACCAGTCCCTCTTCCCTGGCTCGAAGCATGTCCTTGATCCAACCGGTTTTGGCATCGGCGTCGTGCCAGTTGTCCCAGCCGATGCCGTGGAAGAGATAAAAGTCGAGGTAGTCTCTGCGCAGCCGCCACAACTGGTGCTCAAGCATACGTCGCAAGTCGCCAGGGTTGGACATGCGGAATTTTGTGCACTTGGTTGCGAGCGTGATCTCATCTCCGCCGGGCCACTGCTCGAGAGCGCGACCAAGGACGAGCTCCGACTCGGCACTGCAATACATGAATCCCGAATCCACATAGTTCACGCCCAGCTCAAAGGCGCGGTGCAGCATCGCCACTGCCCTATCGGTGTCCACGTAGCGCTCGTCACCTATGTGGATGGTGGGCAGGCGCATGCACCCGAATCCCAGCCGGGAGACGCGATGAGCTGTGTTGCCTAGTTGGACGTACTGCATTATTATCCCTCCCGAATCAGATGTGAACATATTCTATCCGAATTGTCGCTAACGGTCAAGCGGCAAAGCCCAAGATCGCTGAGGACGCCTTGCCGCTGGCACGCGAGACCCCCGACGCGCCTGGCTTGAAGCGCAGACCGTGGTTGAAATGACACCAGAGGAGGAAAAAGACCGATGAAGTTCGCATTCATGAGCTTTTCCTGTCCACAGCTTGACCTTGACGAAATGCTGGCCTTGGCCAGGCGGCTCGGCTACGACGGGATAGAACCTCGCGCAGTCAGCGGACACGCACACGGCGTGGAGCTGGAGGCTACCGCGGACCAGCGACGGGAGATCAATCGAAAAGCCCTGGACAGCGGCATAGCCATCTGCTGCGTGGCCACCTCGTGCCAGTACGCTGATCCGCAGCAGACCAAAGAGCAGGTGGAGGATACATTGAGGTACATTGACCTGGCTGGCGACGTTGGCGCTCCGGTCATTCGTGTCTTTGGCGGCCGAATCCCTGAGAAGATCGGCCGCGAGCAGGCCATCGTACTGCTGGACGCAGCGCTGGGCGTGGTCGCCCAACATGCCGCGCAACGGGGGATCACGGTCTGCGTCGAGACTCACGACGACTGGTGCGACCCGGACCATTTGGCCATGGTCTTGCAGCGGCTCAAACACCCCTCCATCGCGGTGAATTGGGACATCATGCATGCTGTGCGCGCGGGCAAGAGCATCGACCAGGCGTTTGAGACGCTGCGCCCATTGATCCAGCACGTGCACTTTCACGACGGAACGTTTGCATCTGGCAAGATCCAGCTCACACCTATAGGTCAGGGCATCGTCGACCACCGTCGGGCGTTGGAACGGCTCATGGAAATGGGCTACGAGGGCTACCTCAGTGGCGAGTGGATCAACTGGGAGCCATACCAGCAACACCTGCCCCGTGAGCTGGCCACCATGAAAGGGTACGAAGAGGAGCTGGCGGAGAGGCGCTGACCAACCTTTGGCGACCTGGACGATTCCGACGAAACTCTCGGTGAGACGGGCTGCAACTACCTCAATGGCGACGGAGTGTTGTTCTACCCGGGCACCGACGCGCGTTACCCCGCTGATAGCTACGACGTGCAGGGGCCGTCTGCTTCACTGGAAGTGCCATTCCGCCCCGTAGCTTGCTGCGGGGTAATTCACTCTTGGTTCTTGACTCGGTGCTCGTTTTGTGCTACATTGTCTGCAGATCGTTCGCGAGGGTCTCGTGAGTTGGGATAGGTATTGGGCCATGGGTCGAGCCGATGTTGCCACTGGATTGCAGGCCGAAGGGCACGGGCTGATGGCCCTCGTCGGCAAGCGGAGCAAGTCCAAGGCCAAGCCGGACCTCTGGTCTGGTTAGGGTTGCTCCTGCCTTGCAGTGGCTCGGTTGATGGGCAGCTTTCCTCAGACCAGAGAGGGAAGCTGCTTTACTGTGAATCAGGTCAGGCATTGCAGAGCTCAGCACAAGAAAGGAGTGAGACGAATGATGGCCTGCTGCCCGGAATGCGCAGCCGAGATCGAGCTGGAGGATGTCATCGACGGCGAGATCGTCGATTGCCCAGACTGTGGAGTGGAACTGGAGGTGGTCAGGCTTGATCCGCTGACCCTTGACCTGGCACCGGAGGAAGAAGAGGACTGGGGAGAGTAGGTGAATCATGTCTCTACAAGACTTTCACATCATCGAGTCCACCTTGCGAGAAGGTGAGCAATTCGTTGGGGCCGATTTCACCACCGAACAGAAGGTCGAGATCGCCAGAGCCCTGGACGCCTTCGGGGTGGAATACATCGAGCTGACCTCGCCCGCCGCGTCGCCCCAGAGTCTGCAAGACTGTAGGACGATCGCCGGGCTGGGACTGAAGACCAGGGTTCTCACCCATGTGCGCTGCACCCTCAGCGATGCCCGGCTGGCCGTGCAGACCGGGGTGGATGGCATTGACGTGCTCATCGGCACCTCCTCGATGCTCCGCGAGTTCAGCCATGGAAAGGACATCCCCACGATCCGCCGCATGGCCCGCGAAGTGGTGAGCTACATCCTCGATCAGGGGTTGGAAACGCGTTTCAGCACCGAGGACTCGTTCCGAAGCAACCTGGACGACATCCTGGCACTGTACGAGGCGGTCGATGCGCTCGGGGTCAACCGGGTGGGCGTGGCCGACACGGTGGGCATCGCCTCACCTCGTCAGGTCTACGATCTGGTCACGACGATCAAGGAGCGCGTATCCTGCGACATCGAGTTTCACGGACACAACGACTCTGGCTGTGCCATCGCCAATGCCTTTTGTGCCCTGGAGGCCGGTGCAACTCACGTGGATACCAGCATTCTGGGCATCGGCGAGCGCAATGGTATCGCGCCCCTGGGGGGACTCATCGCGCGCCTATACGCCACCGACCGCTCTCTTGTCACCAAGTACCGTCTGACCATGATGCGCGACCTGGATAACATGGTGGCCGAGATGGTGGGGGTCGATGTGCCCTTCAACAACTATATCACTGGCATCACCGCCTTCACCCACAAGGCGGGCATTCACGCAAAGGCTATCCTGAACAACCCTGAGACCTATGAGATTCTGGCCCCCCAGGACTTTGGCATGACCCGCTACATCAGCATCGCCCATCGTTTGACCGGCTGGAACGCCATCAAGTCTCGGGCCGATCAGCTTAATCTGCACCTCTCTGACGCAGACATCAAGGCGGCCACCAGACACATCAAAGAGCTCGCCGATCAGAAGCCAATCAGCTTGGGCGACGTTGACGCCATTCTGCGTAGCTGGCGGGCAGACGAGCGAGATGGGGGGATGACGACGTGACCTGGGGCCAGGGTCTTACTCTCTCAGAGCAGATCCTCTCTCATGCTGCGGGGCGAGAGGTGCACGCGGGGGAGTTGATCATCGTGGAGGTTGACCGCTGCATGACCCACGACTCGCTGACCCCTGAAGTGATCGACGTCCTGCGCGGCCAACTGCACGCCGAACGACTACGCGATCCCGATCGGGTGGCCGTCATCATAGACCATGTGGCTCCCGCATCTTCGGTGGCCACCGCCAATGCCCAGGTTCTAGTGCGTCGCTGGGCGGCCGAGCAAGGCATCACTCACTTCTTCGATGCTGGCTCTGGGGTGTGTCACCAGGTCATGATCGAACAGGCTCTCGTGCAGCCTGGCCAGATCGTGCTGGGCACCGATTCTCATTCCACGGCCTACGGCGCGGTCTGTGCTTTCGGCACCGGCGTGGGGAGCCGCGACATGGCTCTGGCTCTGGCCAGTGGACGCACCTGGCTGCGGGTGCCAGAGACCCTGCGGGTGCTCGTGCACGGCTCCTTTCGTCGCTGGGTGAGCGCCAAGGACCTCAGTCTCTATCTCTGTGGGGAGCTGGGGCTGGATGGCGCCAGCTATCAGGCCGTCGAGTTTCACGGCCTCGAATGGTTGGGCCTGGATAGCCGGATAACGCTCTGCTCCATGTCTACCGAACTGGGTGCCAAGGCCGGCCTCATCTTGCCGTCCGGTGAGGTGCTGGAAAAGTTCGACTCGCCCGACTGGCTGGCGCACCAAGAGGGTGCCGGCTATGCCCGCACCGTCCACGTGAATCTGGAAGCGCTCCCCTCGCAGGTCGCCGTCCCGCCAGGAGTGGACCGTGTTCGTCCAGCGGCCGATCTGCACGCTGTGCAGGTGGATGTGGTGTTCATCGGTACGTGCACCAATGGTCGGATGTCGGACCTGCGCGCGGCTGCCTGGATACTGGCGGGAAAGAAGATCGCCGATGGCGTGCGTATGTTGGTGATCCCGGCCTCACACCGCATACTGGTTGAGGCCATCGCCGAGGGCACCATGACCGCTCTGTTGGAGGCAGGTGCTATGCTGGGAACTCCTGGCTGTGGCCCCTGCATTGGGCGGCACATGGGGGTGTTGGGCGCGGGCGAGGTCTGCCTTTCCACGGCCAACCGCAACTTCCGGGGGCGCATGGGCTCTCCTCTGGCCCTGATTTACCTCGCCTCGCCAGAGGTTGCCGCCGCCACCGCGCTGACCGGCATCATCACCGACCCGGCAAGTCTGTAGGCCGGGCAAAGGGAGACGCAGGTATGGCCAGAGTGTGGCTCTTTGGCGATAACGTGGACACCGATCAGATACTTCCCGGCCGCTATTCGCCCTATATGACCTCGGAGGCCGAGCTGGGCAAGTATCCCTTCATCGAGGCCCGACCCGAGTTCGCCTCTCAGGTAGAGCCCGGGGACCTCATCGTGGCGGGACGGAACTTTGGGTGCGGGTCCTCGCGCGAATACGCGCCCAGGGCGCTCAAGGTGGTGGGAGTCGCTGCCATCATTGCCCCCAGCTTTGCGCGCATCTTTTACCGCAACGCGCTCAACCTGGGGCTGCCTCTGTTCCAGTCCGATCTCAGCCGCGTCCTGCGCGACGGGCAGCAGGTGACCTTGGACCTGGAATCACCGGCTCTGGCCACGGAAACCGGACCGATTTCGCTCCCAGCTCCGCCAGAGTGGGTTCGGCGGGTATGGGAGGAGGGGGGCATCGTGGAATACTACCGGCGGCATGGGAGGCTGCCGCTGGGGGATGGTGGGTGAGGGCAAGGCAGGCGCAACGCGGGGCGCTCCTGGACGACTATCATACACTTCGCAGAGCCTGAAAAGCGCATGGGAGGCTATCGGTAATGGACTGGCGCGAGCACATCACGGTTGATCCAGCCATATGTCATGGGAGAGCTTGCATCAAGGGAACGCGGATCATGGTGTCCATCGTGCTTGATAACCTGGCGGCTGGTCTCACCTGGGACGGTCTCCTCTCTAGCTATCCGTCGCTCACCCGCGAGGACCTACAAGCCGTCATGGCATACGCAGCAGAGCTGGCGAGGGAGCGGATTGTGGCCATGTCAGATTAGGACAAGAGCGTGAGATTCAAGGTCGATGAGAACTTGCCGACAGAGGTGGCGGGGCTCCTACGGAAGTCAGGCCACGATGCGATCACCGTTGGAGAGCAGCATCTTGGCGGCGCGAGCGATTCCGATATTGCATCGCTCTGCCAACGGGAGGCCCGTGCTCTAGTGACCCTGGACACAGGCTTTGCCGATATTCGAGCTTACCGCCCCGAGCAGTTCCCGGGGATCATCGTGCTCCGCCTGAATCAGCAGGCCAAGCCAACGGTGCTGCGGATCGTTGCAGGCCACACGCGCATGTTCTCCAGAGAGCCGCTTGACAAGCACCTGTGGATCGTCGAGGAGGACCGCATAAGAATCAGGGGCGAGAGTTCGACAGGCGTTGGCTATTGACGCGATGCGCCCTGCTGAGTAGGAAGAAAGCCCTTTCAGGGTTGAGCCAGAGCCCACAGACACCAGGCGGTGTCTATCGTAACT
>SDBU01004734.1_pt1 | contig 16570 bp, 10 predicted proteins | sample 2277071 | NCBI WGS metagenome assembly SDBU01 (sample SAMN10397929, study PRJNA504765) | marine sediment metagenome | isolation source: marine sediment core GS08_GC12, 126 cmbsf | place: Arctic Ocean: Gakkel Ridge, Loki's castle | collected 2008
GTTATAGGGTACGTCCAGACCCAGTGCGAAAAACTCGATATAGATTATTACCTTGATAAAGACGTTTTTGCCTTAAAGGATGCCCTCGGTGATATCGCTTCTTTTTATACCTATGCCAATAGGAGAGATGCCGAATTCATAGATAATACACTCGGCAGAATGAAAGATACCGATGAGACTACCTCAATAATAGTAACAGGCGGTTTCCATACAGAAAGCCTGAAAGAACTCTTCAGAGAACGCGGCATATCCTACGTTTCTATTATACCCAATTTCAAAGAGAATCACGTGCCGAACAAGTATTTCGAGCGGTTGGCAGGAAAGATGAGCCCCTTAGAAGAATATGTACTTACCTTAATTCAGAAATATGGTCCAAATATACAGGTTGTTGTGAAAAAGCCACATAGAAGAGAAGAAAGTGCTATCGCTACACCCTCACCTCTATGTACTTATTTAATAGAGAAGGGTTTACCAGCTGAACAGGCATTGAGGGTTACTGCGGGGATTATGGAGTTGTTAAAAAATAACGATACCCCTGTAGTTGTAAAGCCGGGAGAGATTGAACCCATAGAATTTTCAAAAACTCCTAAGGATGGTTTTGATGAGATTGCTAAGGGTATTTTTGTAAACGAAGCCCCTACCTCTACAAAACCAGATAATGTTATCTTCCTCCATTCAATAGGAAGTGCCATGCTAAGTTCTTTTATTATGTTCATTGCATGGTTAAGAGGGGTAAAGATAGGTGAAAGTGATATATTTGACAGAGAAAGCAGTAACTTTCGTTGGGGGAATGTATTGCGTATTTTGCGAGGAAAACAGAAAACCGGAACCTTTGGCGAGGAAGCAAGTAAAAGGTTTAGTACCGCAATTAGTACCGCAATTAGTACCGCAATAAGAGAAGTTTCACCGTCCGCCGCCGAGCCGGGCGCTGCCGAAGGGCCACCTGACCTCGAGAGAAGGCGAACCGGAATAAGAGGTTCGATTGAGAATTGGGTGCTTTGGACATTGGCGATAATAGTAGTGGGGTTAGCTAGTTACGCGGGTTACTTAAGGCTATATTTGTCTCCACCATCTGATACTTCTACACCGTCTAGTCCGTGGGAGGCTTATGAGGAGTCATTACCCATTAGCGAGCTGGGTAAAGATAACATTGTAAGATTTAAGGTGAAATATTATGCATCATCCAAGGAAGAAATATATAAGTATTTACCAAGAATATACGAAACTGACGAAGGTAAACTGTATGAATTTGCCGGTTTCTATGTGGGGAATGACCAAGATGGATATGTGGTTCGTATAAATGAAATAGGAGGCACAAGTGCTGTTTCATCTTATGAAATTTTTGCTCGGGGAGCAACGGCCGTATTTCACGCTCATCCCATTAAGGAGTTTCCAAGTGAACTTGAAAAGGAGATACTACCCGATCAGGACTTAATTGATACCCAACCCGAAGGAAAGATGCCGTCCCTTCTGGACTTAAAGGTCCATTTAGATCGTGCCCGTAATCCTGAATACATCAGGCTTGAAGAAGATATTGTGGTAGTTGACCCCAATAGGGTATTTGTACTTAGATATAGACCGACAGAGGAGACTGAACCGTTTAGAAAGATGTTCGATGAAATATTTGAGCATGCAGAAAAAGAAGAATTACGGGAAGTTTTGATAAGGATAGCTATTTTTGAGAAGTTATACGAGCAGCATAAGGATTTCTTTGATGTGGGTGCAGGAACAAGGAGGATAGGTTACCATGCCAACACTTGGTGGCTTATCGCAAGACTATTAGGAATGGAAGTAATAGAATTTGGTATCGACCCTGATGGAAGGGTATTACCGCAACCTGGTTCAGAGAATGCTGAGGTGTTAAAGGATACCTTACCCAGAGGGGAGGAATTACTTGGAAATCTTGATGAAATCATACGTAAAGGCGAATGGAGAAGAGATACCAGGAGAGATAGAGAAGAAGGGTATATGGAAGATCAGGATGGCACAAAGCATGAATATAAACCCCTGCCATATCCAGATGATTATAGACAGGGTAAAAGTGAGTCAAAAAGAGAAGCTCGATTAGCAAAAGTCCCAGTTGATCGTAAACCTACCCGCAGAACAATAGGTCCCATAGTGGGACACCGTGGCAGCACACCTATGGACCCACTCATTGGTTTAGGCGTTATCGCTGTAGCTTGGCTTTTGGGCGGCTATATTGGATTGATTGCCTTAGCAGGCGTAGCAGGAATAGCAGGAATTACCTATTTAGCTATAAGATACTTGAGGGCAAGGGCCGCCGAGCCTAGCCCTGAGCTTGTCGAAGGGCCGCCCGCTGCCGAACAGGCCGACATTCAAAGCAAGATACTCGCCGGATGGGTTAGAGGTGACTTAATGTATCTGTTGGGACAGGCAAGGCTTAACCTACCGTATCTTTCTAAGAATGTAAATATAGAGGTTCGAACAAGAAGCGATATGAATTACTATAATGCCTCTATTAGAGTTAAAGATAGGCAGAGTATTAGAGTAACAGTGCCTGCGGAGTGGAGATTTCAGAGAACTAAGCAGGAAGAGAATACCAAGAGATTTATATTAGCCCATGAATTAGCTCACTTTATCGTAAGAAGGACTATCGCCGAACGGGATAAAAAACCTTCACCTGTAGTCAAATTGCCTCGCATTATTCGTTATGCCCTTCTTCCCATACTATTGCCTGTAGCAATAATTTATTTTGCGCTTCAGGGAGCCTATCTTGTGTTAGTAGATTATCTACGTTCTTCCAATCCTAGCATAAGAGAAGAAGAGGTATGCGATGTTATACGCATTATACTGGCGGAGTGGTTAGAAGGGGTTTCAAGTGAGGAGTATTTCAAACATAGAAGGCAGATAACTGCCTCCAGAAGAAGGGGTAGTACCGTAAGATCCTTAGGTAGAACACACCCCGAAGATGAAGATCGCAACAATTATATGGAAAAAACATCTCGACTGCTCCGTATAATTGGCCCAGACCAATTATTTGATAGAGTAATTAACGAGATTCGGAAAAATAAGGTTCCTGAGAGAAACTCTATTATTCCTTTAATTGAGGAATTAACGCCGCCCGCCGCCGGGCCGGGTGAAGGCATGCCGCTGGGTATGGGTGGTGCTGTTTGGGATGAGGCTACAGCACAAAAAGCTAAAAAAGCTGCAGAGAAGATATTGAAAGGTGGAGAGATCGAATATGGTGATTATGAATTCCTGGATCTAGCGATAGCACATAAGGAAGGATTCCTTAGCCCTGATCTTGCAAGAGTTTTACTCGAAGACAAAGCATTTATGGAAGCCTTGGAAAGCTCTGTTGGTGGTATAGCTGGAATTAAGGATAACGTACTTAAAAAACTAAGGGAAGCAGCAATGCCCGCCGCCGATGCCAGAAGAGAAGAGCTTAAAGAAACAATTAGAGGCTTATTAGAAACTCATCAAATATGGCAGAAAGAAGCGGACGAAAGAGAAAGATTGAGAGAAATGGTGAAAAATGGCGAAAGAATTGACGATGCTTCCCGCGAAATGGACTCGGAAAAACGAGAAAGACGGATAGCCATACTAATAGAAATATTGGAAGGAGAAAGCGAGGACGCAAAATCTGTAGCTACGTTTAGCAAGAGAGACTGGTACAAGCCGGAAAACTTACCCGTAACAACCGGCGAATTATTAGTATATCTTATAGGAGCAGGGCATGAAGGAACTATAGGTGCGATTGTTGAGATGGAAGAAAGCGAAAGAGAAGAGTTTTTTGAAGGACTAAAGGAAATATTGCTGCTGACGAGGACACTATGTATTAATATAGATGAAAAAGGGCTATTATCTGATGAGGATATAGAATCTATTGCTGGAAGAATGGAAGGCAAGAGGAAAGAAATCGTGATTTACCGAAACGCAAGAGACCCTTGGCATTTAGCCATCGTTAAAAGAGAAGAAAGGCTATGGAGAATGGAGGAAGCACGAGCCTTTTTGGAGGCCATCAAGGAATTAGCCGAGTCTAAAACCGCTGAGCCTGATAGGAATGTATCCGGCGAAGATATAGATAGCCTTATACTCAGATACGTCCCAAAAGATCTGCATGGATATTTTGAAGTGAACAACCTTCCTCCGCAATGTCATCTTGAAGGTCCGACGCTAAAACATCATCTTATGGCCATGCTGAAAGCGTCCAACGGGATTGCAGGTGATGAAATCCTGCCAGATTTTTATCGAGGCTTAATTATCGAAAACCCGGAATTTTTTAACCTATTTATCTTATATCACGACATCGGTAAAGGTCGAATTACACCTATCGAGGTTAACGAAGAAGACAATATTTTTAGACTCTATCCTGCGCACGAAACTGAATCAGTCAAGATGCTTGAAGAGGACAACCGCCTCGCTGCCGGTTTTGCTGAATGCGAGGAACTTATTGAAGTCATCAGGCTTCATGGCGAACTTTACAAGATATCGCAACATCCTATAAGGCCTGAGGTATTTGTAGAGTTTGTTCAAGGCGTAAGAGGCAATCCCGAGAGAATATTACCTTTGCTTATTGCCGCAGACTACCTTGATGTTGTCGGCACTTATAGGGCAGATCCATGGCAAGGTCGCGTGCTAAACTTTGCTAGGGCCTATGAAAGTTGGGTTGCGGGCTGGATTGCGCCCTCTACACAGCCGCCCGCCGCCGAGCTGACTGAAAGCGAGGAAGGAGGTGCAAGCTCAGAGGTAGAAACTCCTGGTGGAATTCAACGTGTTCTGGTAGTGGATGATGAGGTATATCATCTGAGATTGGCCGAAACTCGTATTGAAAAATGGGCAAAGGATCGCCAGATAGAAATTGTGTTCGCAACTAATTTGAATGAAGCATTGGAAACTATCGACAAAGCCGAGAATCCATTTGATCTTGTATTGACCGATTATGGATGGGATCCTGGGGGGGCAGGGATAGACTTAGCAGAAGAAATTAGAAAACGCGTCAAAAAGCAAGAGCAAAAGCAACCATATATAATTATCTGGACCGATATAGAAGGAGTTAGCGAGAATATCGCTGAAGCCAAAGAGAAAGGGATTGTTGACGAAAGCGCAATAAAACCTTCTCCTCCCGATGCTTTTAGAGCCATGTTGAATCTGGCGGAAGGGACTTTAATAGAACGCAGAAGTGCCGCCGAGCCGCCCGCTGCCGAAGCCAAAATAGACCTCAACCCCGTTGTTTTACAGGAGTTAGAGACAGTAACAGTACCAGAATACATAGAGGGCGTTTCGGAATCTTCAAAGCCTGTAATATCAAATGCCAAATGGCCTACCAGGCCTTATGTTATATTTGTTTCAGAGACGAGATTTGAGGATGTAGCACGTAAATTTGGTATAGTCACAGGAACAAAAAGAAGTGCTCAACGACAATATAATTTCGGAAATATCGTTGTAAAAATTATACAAAAAGATTTATCCGATTTAAAAGACGCCTACAAGACTGTTAGGGATGAACTTGCAGAAGATAATGCGTATGGCATTGCTTTTCTGGATGAAGATTTTTATGAAAAAGGTATAGAAATTTTTGAAGAGGAAGGCGTCACGAATATAGAATACATAAAAGAAATCATTCCTGAAGACGGATATGTTAGTATTTTGGGACACATTATATTAGGTATAGGATTGCTCGATTATAAGGTAAACGGAAATAAAGACAATCTAAAATATGTATCAAATCTTATAGGTCGATTAACGCTTAATCCGGGTTTAGTCGAGAGGTTTATGGCTAATCCAGAGGACCTATTCAATGGCACATTAGCTCTTATATTACCTCGTATAACAGAAAAAGAAATATGGGAGCATATAGATAAATTCATAGAACAGGAAAAATCCCTCGCCGTCGCCCTCTAAATTTTTCATTTTCTTTATCCCCCCTTGACACTCGCCCCTTTTGATGATACATTTAGTAATATTATAGTATTGAAAGGGAGGTTTTTTATGCCCAAAAAGAGCATAAGGGATGTTAATATAAAGGAAAAAAGGGTTCTTATGAGAGTGGATTTTAATGTCCCATTAGACGAGAAACAACGGATAACAGATGATACCAGGATAAAAGCAGTTTTACCCACTATAAAATATGCACTTAATTACGATGCAAAAGTAATTCTTATGAGCCATCTCGGAAGGCCCAAAGGCGAAGTAAAAAAGGAACTAAGCCTTGCACTTTGTGCAGAGCGGCTTTCTAAACTTCTTGGTAAGGAAGTAAGGATGATGAATGAGTGTATTGGCGAAGAAGTCAGTAGATCAGTTCAAGGCATGAGAGAAAAAGAAGTAATACTTTTAGAAAATTTGAGATTCCATAAAGAAGAAGAGAAAAATGACGAGAATTTCGCTAAAGAGCTTGCTTCCTTGGGAGACGTTTTTATAAATGACGCATTTGGTACCTGCCACAGGGCGCATGCATCTACAGTCGGAGTAACCAAATTTTTGCCCAGTGCAGCCGGTTTTTTGGTTCAAAAAGAGATAGAATATTTCGATAAATTACTTAAAAACCCTGAAAAGCCATTTGCCCTTATTCTCGGCGGGGCAAAAGTTTCCGATAAGATGAAGGTAATTGAAAATATGCTTCCGAAAATAGATTTTCTTTTGATTGCCGGGGCAATGGCATACACATTTTTAAAATCAAGGTTAAAGGGTGTAGGGAACTCGAAGTTAGAACCTGATAAGATAGAATTAGCGGGTGATATATTCGATAAGGCACGCGCGAGCAATGTCAGCGTTTTTCTTCCGGAAGACCATATTATAGCCGAAGAGATTACCGATAAAGCAAAGACAAAGATAGTTTCAGAACACATTCCGGATGAATGGATAGGCCTCGATATAGGGCCCAGAACCATAAAGAAATTCATATCTATTTTAAAAGATGCTAAGACAATATGCTGGAACGGGCCTTTAGGATATTTTGAATTGAAGCCGTTTAAAAAAGGCACGACTCAAATAGCTAAATTTATTGCTAAATTAAAGGTGACAACTGTTATAGGCGGTGGTGATACGGCCGCAGCCATAAATGCGCTCGGATTAGGTAAAAAGATGAGTCATATTTCAACAGGTGGCGGGGCGTCATTGGAGTATTTAGAGGGAAAAGAGCTTCCAGGCATAGCCGCGTTGAACGACAAGTGGGCTTGAGCGAGGTTTAAGGTGCGCAAACCAATAATTGCAGGCAATTGGAAGATGAATAAGACGGTGGAGGAATCCATCGAACTTACCAATGCCATAAAGCGGGGAGTCTATGATATAGAAGCAGTAGAAATTATCCTTTGCCCGCCTTTTACAAGTTTAAGCAATATAAATGAAATGCTGTTAGATACAAATATCGAACTAGGCGCACAGGATTGTTACTGGCAGAATTCCGGCGCTTATACCGGAGAAATTGCGCCGAAAATGCTTAAAAGTGTAGGTTGCAAGTATGTGATTATTGGTCACTCTGAGAGGCGCGCAATGTTTGGCGAGACGAATGAGACTGTAAATAAAAAAGTGCTTGCAGCGATTCAAGAAGGACTAAATCCCATTATGTGTGTTGGCGAGAGGTTAGAAGAAAGAGAAAGCTCAAAGACGTTTGACGTAGTTAAAGACCATATTGAAGGCGGACTAAAGAACGTCAAAATTGAAGATTTGCAAAATTTAGTCATTGCCTATGAACCGGTGTGGGCAATAGGGACAGGCAGGAATGCTACCCCAGATCAGGCCCAAGAGGTTCACAGTTTTATAAGAAAATTATTAGCCAAGATGTACGATAAAGCTATATCAGAGATTGTGAGAATACAATACGGGGGAAGTGTTAAACCCGAAAATATAGAAGGTATTATGAAGGAAGAGGATGTGGATGGTGCCTTAGTAGGGGGCGCAAGCCTTAAGGCAGATTCGTTTATTGATCTTGTAAAAAAATCAGCTAAAAAGTGAGGGGATAATACATGTTATATGCTATAGTAATTGTGCTTCACGTAATTGCATGTATAGTTTTAATTGCAACAATATTGCTCCAGGCAGGACGCGGCGGGGGATTGAGCGAGGCCTTTGGAGGCACTTCGACGCAGACAATATTCGGCACGAAAACAAATGTTTTTTTGACAAGGGCAACAACCGTTTGCGCAATTATGTATCTAATAACCTGTCTTTTTTTGGGTATTATGACATCGAGAAGAGGAAGGTCTCTATTGCAACTTAGAGGCCCTATTCCCCAGACCCAGAGAATTCCTATAACCCAACCATTGGAAGAAGGCAAGGAGAAAGATGTTCTTGGTGAAGCGAAACAAAGCTGGCCGCCAGCAGAGCCGGAACCACTGCCTAAAGAATAAAAGAGAATGAGATTGCTTCGCCCCTATCCCTCGCATTCGCTCGGGACTCCCTTCGGTCGCGGGGCTCGCAATGACGTTAAGTGGATACCGCTAATAATATTTATGTTAGCGGTATTTTTTTTGACGGCGGCATACTGTGAAGACAAATACGGCGATGCGTTTGTTACTGCCAGCATAGCCGATGCCCGCACCTTTGTTCCCATACTTGCATCAGATTCTGCTTCAGGTGAAATTGTGGGGATGGTATTTAACGGCCTCGTAAAATATGATAAATTTGTAGAACTTACGGGCGATCTGGCAGAATCCTGGGAAATAAAAGACGACGGCCTCACCATAATTTTTCATTTGAGGAAAAATGTTAAGTGGCATGACGGCAGTCCTTTTACCGCAGAAGATGTGAAATTTACCTACGAGAAATTAATCGACCCCAATGTCCCTACACCTTATAGCGGAGATTTTAAAAAAGTAAAATCTTTCGAAGTCTTAGGCCCGTATACGATTAAGATAACTTATAAAGAACCTTTTTCGCCCGGATTGGCAAGCTGGGGAATGGCGATTATGCCCAAACATATTTTAGAAAATGAGAATCTTCTGACTTCGTCATTTTCCAGGGATCCGATAGGGACAGGCCCTTATAAATTCAAAAGATGGAAGTCGGCCGAGAGGATAGACTTAGTTTCCAGCCACGGGTATTTTGAACACACCCCTTATATAGATCGATATATATATAAAGTTATTCCGGATTCTTCAACGATGTTTTTAGAACTGCAAACAGAAACTATAGATTCAATGGGTCTTTCACCTTTACAATATAAAAGGTTAACAGATACGCGCCATTTTAAAAAAAGTTATAGAAAATTTAGATATCCGTCTTTTGGATATACATATATGGCTTATAACTTAAAGAATGAATTGTTTACCGATAAAAGAGTAAGGCAGGCCATAAATTATGCTACAGATAAACAAGAGATAATCGATGGGGTGCTTTTAGGATTGGGGAGGATTTGTACAGGTCCGTTTATCCCTGAGTCCTGGGCTTATAATAAAAATGTAAAGCCATTTCCATATGATCCTAAAAAGGCAAGAAGGCTTTTAAAAGGGGCAGGATGGGTTGATTCTGACGGCGATGGCTGGCTTGATAAGAAAGGAAGAATTTTCGAATTTACTATTTTGACTAATCAGGGAAATAACCTCAGAATAAAAACAGCCGAGATTATTCAAATACGCTTGAAGGACGTTGGTATAAAAGTAAATATAAGGGTTCTGGAATGGGCCGTGTTCATAAATGAATTTGTTGATAAAAAAAGGTTTGAGGCAATTATTTTAGGGTGGGGGCTCTCGCGTGACCCGGATAGTTATGATATATGGCACTCTTCAAAGACAAAGCCGGGTGAATTCAATTTCATAAGTTATTCTAACTCCACCGTCGACAAACTGTTGGTTGAGGGGAGACGCACCTTCGATAGAGAAAAAAGAAAAGAAATTTATCATAAAATTCACGAGATTCTATATGCGGAACAGCCTTATCTTTTTCTTTATGTGCCGGATGCGCTTCCCGTTGTGCACAGGCGATTCAAAGGGATAGAACCTGCGCCGATAGGCATCGGTTATAATTTTATTGACTGGTACGTGCCGAAGACGGAGCAGAGATATACGCAGTAATGTTAAACTATATTGTTCGACGCTTACTCCAATTAATTCCCGTTCTAATAGGTATCACCATCATTTCCTTCATCGTAATCCACCTCGCCCCCGGTAAACCTACCGATATGATGACACAATTGAGTCCGAAGGTATCTCTAGAAGCGAGGGAGAAGTTAGAAAAAATATACGGCCTGGATAAGCCGCTTCATGTCCAATATATTATCTGGCTAAAAAAATTGATAAAATTTGATTTTGGCAAATCTTTTGTGGATCAGAGGCCTGCTATAAAGAAAATTACCGAAAGGATGCCCATAACGATTTTAATAAACCTTTTAAGTATCATAGTAATATTTTTAATATCTATCCCTATCGGAATAAAAAGCGCTGTTAATCGCGATTCCTTATTTGATAAAACCTCAACTCTATTTGTATTTTTGTTGTTCGCTGCCCCCGGATTCTGGCTTGCGTTGATTTTAATGTCTTTTTTTGGCGTAAGACTGGGATGGGTGCCGGTTTCAGGTATTACATCGCTTGACTTTGAAAATTTCACTATTTTTAGAAAAATATTGGATCTTTCCCACCACTTAATTTTGCCTGTTCTTGTAGCGAGCCTTGGGGGCCTCGCAGGAATTTCACGATATACCAGACAGAGTATGCTCAATGTTATTCACGCCGACTATATAAGAACCGCCAGGGCAAAAGGCCTTTCGGAACATACAGTAATATATAGGCATGCTCTTAAGAACGCGCTCTTACCAATCATTACCATTATAGGTTTATCAATTCCCGGATTGATAAGCGGCAGCGTTATTTTTGAGTCTATTTTTAATATACCGGGCATGGGACGCCTCATGGTAGAGGCGGTGTTTGCCCGCGATTATAACATTATAATGGGGGGGTTGGTATTGAGCGCCCTTTTAACGCTTTTGGGAAACTTAATAGCAGATATAGCATATTCCTACGCAGATCCACGTATAAGGTATAAGTGATGAATAAATTAGCATTATTTGGAGCAGGGATAATTGTTTCACTGATTTTACTTGCAATTTTCGCGCCGTTTATTTCGAGGCAAGATCCGACCGCTATAAACATCAAAAACGCACTGTTGCCGCCTTCCGCTGAACATATACTTGGAACCGATTCGCTTGGCAGAGACATATTTTCGAGGATGGTTTACGCCGCACGTATTGCCCTGTCAATAGGAATTATTGCCGTCGGCATCGCAGCATTAATAGGTGTGATACTCGGTTCAATTGCAGGTTATTTCGGCAATAGAATCGACGCGATAATCATGCGCTTTACGGATATAATGCTTTGCTTTCCGAGTTTCTTTTTAATTTTGTCTGTTGTAGCCATTGTCGGGCCGAATATTTTTAATATAATGATTATAATTGGCTTAACATCATGGATGGGCATAGCCCGGCTCATAAGGGCTGAAATCTTATCGCTTAAGACGAGGGAATTTGTTCTTGCATCGCGCACTCTTGGAGCAAGTAATTTTTATATCATTACCAGACACTTAATTCCAAACGGTATAGGGCCGGTTTTGGTAAGTTTTGTTTTTGGTGTAGCCGGGGCAATTCTTACCGAAGCGGGTTTAAGTTTTCTTGGTTTAGGGGTTCAGCCGCCGAATCCGAGTTGGGGCAATATTCTTATGGAAGGAAAATCCGTAATGGGAGTGGGTTGGTGGGTTATACTTTTTCCTGGTCTCGCAATTTTGGTGACCGTGTTAGGTTTTAATTTGTTAGGAGAAGGTATTAGGGACGCGTTAAACCCGAGGCTAAGAAATAGATAGCTTTCTGTGGGGACAGGTCTCAAATATCAGGTGTAGTGTTATGAAGAGACCTGTCCCCATGATGCAATTTTATGAGTTTATTAGAAGTAAAAAACCTAAAAGTATATTTTAGAGACGGTAAAAGCATTGTAAGAGCTGTTGACGGGATTAGCTTTGCTGTCCAAGAGAACGAAATCGTCGGTCTGGTAGGAGAATCCGGCAGCGGAAAGACAATTACCGGATACGCCATTATGGGTATACTTCCCAGGGAAGCAAAAGCAGAAGAGGGGAGCATAGAATTTGAAGGAAGAAACATATCAGGTTTATCCAACAAGGAAATGCTTGATATAAGAGGAAGGAAAATCGGAATAGTATTTCAGGAGCCGTTTACGTCATTAAATCCTGTTTTGAGAGTCGGATATCAGATAGAAGAAATGACCAAAAATAAAGCAGAGGCATTGCGTTTGTTGGAGAAAGTAAAAATAAAGAATCCGGGACGGGTATTTTATGATTATCCCCATCAACTTTCGGGCGGCCAAAGACAGAGGGTTATGATAGCCATGGCGATTGCCCTTAACCCAAAACTATTAATAGCAGACGAACCTACCACAGCTTTAGATGTTACAATTCAATCTGAAATATTGAAGTTGCTGCGTGATTTAAAAAAAGATGTTCCCGCTATGGCGGGATCCCGCCATAGGCGGGAAAATTTAGCAATTTTATTTATCACTCACGATTTCGGCATTATAAACGAAATGGCGGACAGGATTCTTGTTATGAAGGAAGGCAGGATCGTCGAAAGCGGAATGAAGAACGAGATTCTAAATACACCGAAACATGAGTATACAAAGAGACTAATCGAGGCCGTCCCTAAAATAAATGTTACGTCCCACGTCCCACGTCCCACGTCCCACGTCTTTGTTGAGACAAGGAATTTATGCAAGTCGTATCCTATTGAGAGGGGAGCGTTTAGAAGAGAAGTTGCGAGGGTTCAAGCAGTAAAAAACGTCAGCTTAAAGATTGAAAAGGGTAAGACGCTAGGCCTGGTTGGAGAGTCCGGATGCGGGAAAAGCACGCTCGGCCGGCTCTTTTTAGGTTTAGAAAAGCCGGATTCCGGGAAAATTCTTATTCAGGAGGAAAGTTACAAACTTTATCCTCAAAGTGTCAGCCCTTCGACTTTGCTCAGGATGGTTCGAAGGGTGGTGAGCCCGTCGAACCAAAAAATGCTTCAGATCGTATTTCAGGACCCATATAGCTCCCTTGATCCTAGAATGCATATGGGCGCTATAGTTTTAGAGGGGGCCGATCTTTTAGGCATTGGAAAGAAAGAAAAAAAGTTGTTGCTCAAGGATATTTTATACAAAGTGCACCTTTCTTATAGCGATAGATTTAAATATCCGTACCAATTTTCAGGCGGTCAAAGACAACGCATTGCAATAGCAAGGGCGCTTGTCGTGAAACCCGAATTCATAGTTCTGGATGAACCGGTATCAAGCTTAGATGTATTGATTCAGCAGGATATATTAAATCTATTAAAAAATTTGAAAAGAGAGATGAATTTAACGTATCTCTTTATTTCACATGACCTTAGGGTTGTTGAGTCAATGTCTGATGACGTTTGCGTTATGCAAAACGGAGAAATTGTCGAATTTGCCCCCAAAGACGAAATCTACAGGAACCCTAAACATCCCTATACGAAGCGCCTGTTAAAAAGCATGCCCTGTTTGCCCCGAGCGTAGTCGAGGGCTAACCCGTAACCTATTCACCTGAACTTTTGGACGATTCTCCTTGAACCTTCTCCACCTCTATAGTATAATATTGTTATTATGCTGACAAAACGCGATCTAAGGAAAGTAATCCGCAAGGTTATAGGGAACAGGTTGTTGGTTCTTGCCTCCAATAGGGAGCCCTATATACATATCTATAAAGAAGGTAAAATAGACTATATAAGGCCTGTTGGGGGTGCCGTAACGGCACTGGATCCGGTCATGAGGGCCTGCGGAGGTATTTGGGTTGCCTCTGGCAGCGGACCTGCCGATAAAAAAGTAGTTAATAAAAAAGGTGAAGTAGGTGTTCCACCAGAAAACCCTAAGTACACATTAAAAAGGATATGGCTTTCCAAGGAAGAGGAGAACGGTTACTATTTTGGTTTTTCGAACAAGGCCATTTGGCCCTTGTGTCACGTTACTTATACAAGACCTGTATTTGAGGAATCAGACTGGAGGCATTACAAAAAAGTAAATGAAAAATTCGCCGATGCTATTATAAAGAAAATAGGAAGAAAAAAGGCATTTGTCTGGATACAGGATTATCATCTGGCGCTTCTGGCGAAATATCTAAAAGAAAAAAATCCGAATATCAAAACAGCCCATTTCTGGCATATACCATGGCCAAACCCCGAAGCCTTTAGAATATGCCCTAAGAAAAAAGAAATTTTAGAAGGTTTATTAGCAAATGACCTTCTGGGTTTTCATATTCTTTACTTTTGCAGAAACTTTTTGGAGACAGTTAATCTTGAATTGGAGGCCAGGGTTGATAACGAGAGAACTTCGGTTATTTATCGCGGCCACGAGACACTTATCAGGGGTTTTCCGATAAGCGTTGATTTTGAAGAACTTTCCAAATTGTCCGACTCAAAAAAAGTGGCTAAAGAGGTATCGAAAATAAAAGAAGAATTCGCGCTTACAAAGATAGAATTTATAATTATGGGGTTGGATAGAATTGATTATACTAAGGGGATACTGGAGAAGATAAAAGCGGTAGATAGATTTTTTGAAAAATACCCGGAGTATAAAGAACGGGTTGTGTTTATTCAAAAAGGCGCCCTTTCGAGAATGCATATAGAGACATACAAAGACTTAAACGACCAGATAAACGACCAGGTAGAAGATGTAAACTGGAAGCATTCCACGGAGGGCTGGGCGCCGGTAATTTTTGCAAGGAGGCATTTTTCCCGGGAGGAAATATCGGCATTTTATAAAATTGCGGATATTTGTCTTATAAGCCCCCTTCACGACGGTATGAATTTAGTCGCTAAAGAATATATTGCCGCAAGGAATGACTTGAGCGGCGTGGTGGTATTAAGCCAGTTTACAGGCGCGGCAAGGGAACTTAAAAGCGTTATTCAGGTAAATCCTTACGACCCGGATAGTTTTGCTGATAAAATCAAAAAAGCTATTGAGATGGGAGCAGAAGAAAAACAAAAGAAGATGGAGAGGCTGAGAAAAGTTGTTCTGGAAAATAACATCTATAAATGGGCAATAAAATTTATTTCCGAATTACAGAAGATTTAAAAGGAAGTTTAAAAAAAGCAAAACTTATTTTCTTTTTTTTGGATTACGACGGTACCCTCCTCCCTATAAGAAAAAAACCCAGATTGGCAAAAATTTCAAGAAATACCCGCCAATTGCTTAAAACCCTTGCGAAAAGAAAATGGACAAAAGTCTTTATTGTAACCGGCCGCACATTAAAAAATATTAAATATCTTATAGGCCTTAAGTCTATAAGTTATATCGGAAATCACGGATTTGAATTAGAAGACCGCCATCTGACATTTTTCAATAAAAAAGCAGAAGGCTCTAAAGGAGCCATCCGCGCTATCTATAGAAACTTAAGAAAATCTCTTCATATAAAAGGGGCTATTTTAGAAAATAAATTTTATACTTTAAGCGTTCATTACAGGCTCGTTAATAAGAAATATGTTGAAACTGTGAAGGATACGGTCTATAATATTGCAGCTTCTTATATAAAAAGGAAAATAATATTAATAACCGAAGGGAAGAAGGTTTTAGAGATAAGGCCGAACTTGAAATGGAATAAGGGGAGCATGGTAAGATGGGTAATGAAAAAATTGCGCATACGCGGCGGACTCCCCGTTTATATAGGCGACGACAAGACAGACGAAGATGCCTTTAGGGTATTAAAAAAGTCGGGATTAACTATACTTGTTTCGAAAAAGTCGATTCCGACAGAGGCAAAATTCCGCCTTAAATCTTCGAGAGAAGTTTTTGCATTTTTAAGATATGTCATTAATTTAAAAGATGTTAAATAAATATAGAAAAGCAGTCCAGCCGTTTCAGTTCTGTGCACGTTTAAATCTAAGAGAACTAACCGGATTAAGGGCCAGAAACCTGAAGGAACTCGTTGAGATTATAAAAACCGTTTCCGGTTCTTCCATATTTCACCATACACATATATTCCTGCAACAGCATCTCCGGCTTTCGCCGGAACACCCCAATGATTTTGGCTATTGGGTTACAGAAGCTCTCGGAGAGTATAAACTCGGCGAGGAATTAGCAAGCATAGATTTGCTCGAATACCGCTCCATTCGTGAATTACGCGAAAGAATAATCACTATTATAGAGAAAAATTTGTTTGAGAGAAAAGAGCCATTAAGGACGGCATCAAAAGGCAGGGAGTTCGAATTTGTAAAGAGCCATAGTTTCATCCTGCCGACACCCTACACCGCGCATAATTTATCACAATTTATAAAAATATTAAAGAGAGTTACGGTGAGGTCTGTATATTTCCACGTTTTTGAAGCGCGTCTCCGTTTAGAAAAAGGTATCAATGATTTCTCGCACTGGATTGATACATCTTTAGCTAATCCTAAACTTGCGGATAAAATATCATCCCTTGATCCTTATACATACACATTAGAAGGTTTAAGGAAGGCCATAATAGATATTCTTAATAAGGCTTAAGATGAGAAAAGTAAGCATAGCTTATTACGAAAAATTGGTAGGCAAAGAAATAATAAATGAATTAAGGCTTCTTGCCAGAAAACTCAAAGGCAAAACTATCCAATGTATAAATTCCACAAAATTGGGCGGCGGCGTCGCAG
>SDBU01004735.1_pt1 | contig 16569 bp, 15 predicted proteins | sample 2277071 | NCBI WGS metagenome assembly SDBU01 (sample SAMN10397929, study PRJNA504765) | marine sediment metagenome | isolation source: marine sediment core GS08_GC12, 126 cmbsf | place: Arctic Ocean: Gakkel Ridge, Loki's castle | collected 2008
AGGCGAAGCGAAGTTTTTGAAAATTTCCCCTATGAGCGAGAAGAATTTTTAGGAATTTGGAATTTTCCCCCTGAGAAAATTCCAGACTCCTAATTGCTGTATAGCAGAGTGTGAGGGATTGAAATAATTTTTTGGTTAATGTGACTTTGTCAAGTTAACAGATAATATTGGTGGATTCAATCAAGTTTTTCGGATTGAACACGACTTGCGATTAGAGCTTTGTTATGATTGTCACACCCCGAATCACCAAGATGGAAAAAATCCAACCTACATTAGTTATGGGAATTCCCTTTATTTTGTGAAATGGTTCTATCCGCTTGAGGTTTTTCAGTTTGACGAAAGCAACTATCGGCCTCAAATCGTTTATCAGGACAGAAATTCTCCTATCAATGATCGATATCGCGGGGGAACGGCGGGATTTCCTACACCTGAAAAAGATGTTTTTATGGGATTCGGCCATTATACTCTGACAGAACGAAACGCCAAACATTACCCATTTATTTGGAAGCTAAATATGAAAACGTGTTTTTTAGAAACGAGACTTCTCAAAGATGCTCGATTTTCAAACATTACAGATCCGATCACAATTATAGAAGTCGATAAAAAATACTATCTAATTACAGCGGAATCGAATGATGTTTGGTTTGTTAACCAAGATTACATAACTAACGTTTGGGAAATTCAATTTGATTAATTCCAGTATGGCAGCAGCTGGATAATTTATTGAATAGGGCAGATCAAAATTTCTGTGTGACTGCGGATATGGTGCTCATCAAGAACCATTTTTAACGATGATTGAATACAAGGAATATCCAATCAATTGGAGGCGTTAGAGAATCGAACTCTCGTCCCTTAAGGCCCTCAGACCATTCATTGCAGTCCAAGAGCCGATCTTTTCCCCCAGGAAGCACTCTTTGCCTTCCGCGAGCTTTCCAAGCTCGCTCCAGGCTCCAGAGAGCCCCCTGAGTGAAAATCTCTATCTCTTGTCCTGCAAGCAATGGCCTTCGGGCCTCTCGCCAACTTCAGCAGCAAAATCGGGAATATCTTTCTGATTTTGATCGAACTTTCGCTAAGTATCTGAAGGGAAGTTTTGAAGAATAAAAAGATCGGTCGAAAGACCAATCAATCTGGGGCAGAGAGACGCATTCAGAACATTTGATTGGAGAAATTCCGAATAGTTGCTGTTTTTGATTATTACTTTTTAAAACTAAGTTGTGTAAGCTTAGTAAAAAATGAAATTTCGAGGGTCTATGTATAAAAAACTTGCTCTAATCGCTACTCTAGTCATCGCTCATCTATTATGCGCCGAGTCAAAACAGGATTGTTCTTCACACTTCCAATTCAAAAGGGAAGAGATGCCATTCGGCATTCAACGACAAAATATGATTCTCATCAACGAAAATACTCAACCAAAAACTATAGGATCTGTGGCGATTATATCAAGTGAACAATTTTGCATATTCGACTCGCCCATATTTGCTAACATAGACAAAAATACACTTCCCCCAGAAGTTGCTGAACTATATAGTTTGACATCTATTATTAAAAAAGAATTAACCACATCTCTTGAACAGGTGGTAATACTAGGCGATTTGTATATCGATCCCAAATTTCGTGGCCAGGGTTATGCACAACTGCTTATTCAAAATATCTGCAAAGAAATTTTTACTACTACTCAAACTAATTTCATCATTGTAGCTCCTAATCCTTTTGAATATGAGAATAACTTGCAAATACCATTGCGAGGAACTCCTAATTATGAGGAAAAAAAAGAACGTCTTGTAAAACTATATCAACGCAATGGCTTTGTTCCATGTAAGAATGATGTCTCTTTTATGTATCTTGAAAAAAAGTGATTCCTGGTTACTGCTTTCTCTCTAATATTCCCGGTTCTCCATCATTCTTGCCCAAAAGTTCTCGCAATGACCCATCTTTTTGACAATGCTCTTCGGCAAGCCGATAGGGTTCTCCTAATTTGCTAAGTCCATTGAGTAATTTTACTCAGTAAACTGAGTAAAATGCATCTGCTGTTAAGCTTCTTGCTAACTTACAGTTGATTAAGGCGAAAGCTCGATTTCTCCCACCTCCTCCAATAAAAAAAGACCCGACGTGTGTCGGGTCTTTGATGGGGGTGGAGAGAATCGAACTTTCCGTCCTACAAGCAATTGCCCTCGGACGTCTCGTCAACTCTAATTTTCCTAAGATGAGAGTTTGTGTTTCACAGACTAGCCTTTTGAAAGAGAAGAACAAACCAACTTTTCCCTAGAAAGACCACTTCCTCCAAATCAAAGATTATAGTAGGGGTCTTCTGGCATCATTTTGATAAATGGCATAAATGCAGAATCTGCTATCCTAAGGCGATATGTCTCCTCTGATTGAGTTTCGAGGCGTTTCTAAACGCTACTATCGCGCTAAACATCCCGAAATCCATGCTCTGCGCCATGTGAATCTCTCGATTGAAAAGGGAGATGTTTTCGGGATCATTGGTCTCTCCGGCGCTGGGAAATCGACCCTCCTGCGTTGCCTTGCCATGCTCGAAAAACCTTCTATTGGAAGAATTTTCATTCGCGGCCAAGAAATTACCAATTTGGATGAATCGTCTCTGCGCGATGTGCGGATGCAGTTGGGGCTTATTTTCCAACATTTCAATCTCTTTTCTTCCAGGACAGTAAAGGGCAATATTGCCTATCCGATGGAAATTGCAAAAATTGCTAAGGAAGAACGGGGGAGACGGGTCAGTGAATTGTTGGGATTGGTCGGTTTGATTGAGCAGAAAGATGCTTATCCCGCTCAGCTCAGCGGTGGACAAAAACAACGCGTTGGCATCGCACGCGCGCTTGCTAATGCTCCAGAGATCCTCCTTTGCGATGAAGCCACATCGGCTCTTGATCCCAAGACGACACAGGAAATTTTAGCTCTCATTAAAGACCTGCAGGAAAAGCTCGAGCTCACTGTAGTTTTGATCACGCATGAAATGGAAGTGGTCAAACAGATCTGCAATAAAGTAGCCGTACTCGAAGGGGGAGAAGTTGTTGAGTCAGGAAAAATCTCTGAAGTTTTTATAGAACCCAAGCATCCTGCGACAAAAAAATTTGTTGAAAAAACCATTCACGAAATCCCAAGCTACTTACTTTCTGGGAAGGGAAAAGTTCTTCATCTGCATTTCAAAGGGAAAAAAGCAGATCAACCGATTATTACTCAGATGGTGAAGAAATTTAATGTTGACGCCAACATTCTGCTTGGATGGATCGATTCTTTGCAAACGGTAACAGTTGGAAATTTGGTCATTGAGCTCACAGGAGATTCTCTGGACGAGGCGATTGCTTTTCTTAGAGATCAAGGAGTCCGAGTTGAGGAGAGAGAGCTATGACTGAGAGCAATTTTGCATTGGCCCTTCGCCTTCTTCCTGGAGCTACCTGGGAAACCATTTATATGGTTTTTGTCTCGGCTTTTATCGGATTATTGATTGGACTTCCTCTTGGGGTGATTTTATTTGCGACTGGCAAGGGGCAAATCGCAGAGAGACAGCGTGTGCATCAAGTTTTGAGTGTCATTGTCAACATTGGAAGGTCTTTTCCTTTTGCAATTTTGATCATTGCCCTCATTCCGTTTACCCGCTTCATTGTGGGAACGAGTTTGGGGACGACGGCTTCGATCGTTCCGCTCTCAATTGCAGCAGCTCCCTACATTGCTCGCATTTGCGAAGTGTCGTTGCAATCGGTGAGTACAAGTCTCACTGAAGCAGCTCTTGTGATGGGATCGACCCCTAGTCAAATCATTCGAAAGATTCTACTCCCTGAATCTTTGCCAAATTTCATTGCTAATTTTACGGTTGCTGTGGTCAATTTAGTTGGATACAGTGCGATGGCAGGTCTTGTCGGCGGGGGAGGCCTTGGCACTGTTGCGATCCAGTATGGGTATCAGCGATTCAATGGAGCTCTCATGTTTTGGACGGTTGTCCTCCTCATCCTGATTGTCATCGCCATTCAATGGGTCGGAGGAAAACTTGCAAAGTCCATCAGCCATAGAAGAGGATTAGGATGAAAAAATGGATACTTGTACTTGTACTGGCTTTTGGCTGTGCAAAAAAAGAAGAGGACAAAAATACGCTCAAGATAGCGGCTTCTCCTGTGCCACACGCACAAATACTTGAATTTGTGAAACCCATCTTAAAAGACCAAGGGATCAATCTAAAAATCATTGAAGTGGATGACTACAACATCCCGAATCGCTCTCTTGCAGAAAAGGAAGTTGATGCCAACTTTTTTCAACATGCTCCCTTCATGGAACAGCAAATCAAAGCGTTTGGATACAAAATCCAATGCTATGCGAGTATTCACTTGGAACCCATGGCTATTTATTCTGAAAAACTCAAATCAATCGATGAAATTCCCAACGGGGGGATAATTGCTCTGCCCAATGATCCTACCAATGAATACCGAGCTCTTGCCATCTTGCAGAAAAAAGGCCTCATCAAACTTCGTGAAGGCGCGACCCTCCAAGCAACGAAGGCCGATATTCAAAGCAATCCCAAAAATCTTAAGTTTCAAGAAATCGATGCGGCGATGCTTCCCCGAACTTTACGTGATGTCGATGCTGCGGCCATTCCAACAAACTATGCTTTGCAAGGAGGGCTCAATCCGTCGCGCGATGCTCTTGCCATGGAAAGTGTGGATTCGCCTTATGCGAATATTCTCACCATACGCGATGGCGATGACAAAGATCCTAGACTAGAGGCTTTGAGAAAAGAGTTGCTTTCAGACAAAATGCGCGCCTTCATCTTAGAAAAGTATCAAGGCGCAGTGATCCCTGTTTTAACAGATTGTCGTTGAATTTAGAGAAAGTAAGGCCAATTTTTGTTAAGTTTCTGAAGGGTTAAATTCAACTGGGTCAGTACCAGTAGAAGGTTGAGCCTTCGTTACTTCTTGGCCAATTTCTGCAGCACGAAGGTCTGCTAAATGGGCCTGCTCATTATAATGATTGGCAGTGTTCCAATAGATAAAAAATCCTGCTCCTAAAGCGATCATGCTTAATTTTTTCACAGCCTCTTAGTTAAAGGCATTGACATACAGCTATATTTTTTAATATCCTTATTTTCTGATTTGAGGTTGTGATGGATCCTGTATATAAAAGTGTACTAATCAAATTTGGTGTCCTGGTACTCATTTCCCCACTCATTGGTTTTGTGGCTCTTCAAATTGTAGAAAATTTGAAGAAAGCACAAAAGCTAAAGGGGATTAAAAAAGGAATTGCACTTGCAGTTGCAGGCATTTTAATAGCTGTTTTACTGGGCTGGCTCCAATGAGACGAGTGATTCTTTTGCTTGCTTTTCTGATCCCTATCTGCCTTTTTTCTGAGGAGATCAATTCTGATAGCATTTTGGATTTTGCTGAATCCGGGAATGAAAGGCTAATTGGGCAATTATTCGATAATACTTCAAAGCTATCGGTTTCAAGAGGGAATGTTTTTCTCAATCAATTAGCTAATCATATTCGGGAAAAATTTGGATCAGAATTCGAGTTTGATACATTGCGAGCTGCATTGTGGGAGATCATTGATTGTGAAGAGGCTCCTCAACAGCAAAAATTTTTGGTGAAAAGATTTTTTTCTGAAATTTTCAATGAATCTTTTCAAAGTCAAATGAATGTGAAGAAGTCCAAAGGATTTCATCTTTCAAGACACTTAAGTATGTTTTCTACTGGCATTCGCGTACATCCACTCTATTGGATTAAATCAGAAGTTCCAGATGGTGTTATTATCGGCGCAGTTGAAACTCTTGCTGGAGCATTATTGTGGTTAACTCCTTTTCGTGCTGTTGGAACAGGTATGATGGTGGATGGTGTTCGAAGAATGCTCAATGCAGTTGAAGAAGAACCTACTCAATCCAATCAATTGCTTGATGGACCCATCAGTTCGACCTATCAGGATTATTAATTCAACTTGCCCCCTATCCCTTTCTGGAGCTACCTGCACGAAGAATCTATTGTCGCTGAGCTTTTTTGCATTCAAGTTTGGATGTGAATGGACTTCTTCAATTCTTGGCCAATTTTTGCAGCGCGAAGGTCTGCTAAATGCGCCTGCTGGTTATAATGATCGGCAGAGTTCCAATAGATAAAAAATCCTGATCCTAAAGCGACTAAGGGAAGAGCTACTACGTTAATTCTACGAAAAATCGAAGAAATAGCAACCAATGCAATAATGGTCACAACTGTCGTAAAGAGTCCATATGTACTTGCAATGGCTGCCAAGGCAAGTAATCCCAAATAAATTGTGGCAAGAGCTGCAACGACGAAAGCGATTGATATCATACGTTCGAAAAATGCATTGCTGCGGCATTCATCCGCAATCTTTTGACACATTTCACGGCTATCAATTTTGTCAAAGTGATACGTAGTATATCCATCTTTTGTTTCGAAGTATTGAGAACCGATAGACATGCTTTACCTCCAAGTTAGGTTGTTGGAAGGCAAAGATTTTAAAACAGTTTTAGCTTTGTTGCCAATGTGTTTTCGCTAAAGCAAAAATGGGGCCAGCAATTTTTTTGATGGGATAGATGGAGAATAAAGGACCGAGAACGACACTTGTTCCGAAAGTGGTGAAAAACCACTTCATCGCCATGTGAATGCCGCCACCGGGACCCCAAAGCTTTGCGAGAAGAAGGCCTGTCCCGATAAAGGAGAGCCCAGTTGTCAAAGCTAAGATCGCAATGCTCGTGATGAGGGCTAAGGTGCCGAAGCCAAGAGCTTTGAGGATCTCGTAGCGGTTGTTGTCTTTAGGCTTTGGCGCTAGCGAGATCTGGGATTTTAAGTCTTGCGCAGTGGGCCTGTGCGTAGAGGTGGTTGCCATAATTCCAATGTTCCTTGGCTTGAGTAAAAAATGGTTTACTATATTCACTTACCTTTGGAAGGGCGAATGCTCCAACTGCTAAGCCTCCAAGGAGCATGAGCAGTCTATGTAATGGGGGGATGATCACGAGGGGAAAGGCGAAAATGCCGACCGCCAGCATTCCTATTTTGATGGCAATAAGTGCAGCTCCTGTAAGCAAAAGAGCCGCTCCTCCGCCCAGAACGGCTGTGCCTAAAGCCTTAAGCCTTTCCATCCGAGCATCTGAAGTGCATTGGGTGGCCGCTTCTGTGGCTTGATCTTTGTATTCGATGTTTGTGAAATCGACCGAATACCAGCCGGTTGTTGCATTTTTAGTATAAAAATCATTTGCATCTCTATCGGCAATAACTGACATAATTAATCCTCCGAATTATTATTAGTAAGTATTATAGCAAATTAAATGAATAATGAAAATAGGATTAGATTTTTTAATTACCCGATGGAAGTCTTTTTGAGGCGGGAGAGGAGCTGGTAGCGATTATGTTTATTAGGCTTTGGCGCTAGCGAGAGCTACGGCCTTAAGTCTTGCATTGGAGGCCTGTGAATAGAGTTCATCGCCATAATTCCAGTAATCCTTGGCTTCGATAAAAAGTGGTTTACTATATTGGAGGATCATGATCATAAGGGGAAAGGCTAAAATGCCGGCGACTATCATATTAATTTTAATGGCTATCAGGAAAACTTCTGTAAGCAATAGAGCCACTCCTCCGCCCAATACAGCTGCACCCAAGGCCTTAAGCCTTTCCATCCGAGCATCTGAAGTGCATTTGGTGGCAACTTCTGTGGCTTGATCCTCGTTTACGATGTTGCTGAAATTGACTGAATACCTACCTGAATATTCTTCATCTTGAATATAAAAATTATTTGCATCTAATGAGCTGGGAATAGCTGACATAGTTAACTCTTATAATTTGATTTTTGGAAAGATTATAGCATGTGAATGAAATAAAGAAAAAGTGAGACTAAATTTATTACCAAACTTGGCTTTTTTTGAGGCGGGCGAGGAGTTCTTTTGGATCGGTGATTTCCTCATTTACGGCGATCCGCATGGCTTCTTCGAGAAGATCGCCTAGCTTTTCTCCTGGCTCGATCCCTTCTTGGATGAGCTGCTCGGCTCGAAGGTAGGGGTTTTTCGTGCGAATGCGCTCGATGTGTTTTTGTAAAAATTCTTGCCGTTTTTGCTCTCTTTCGAGAAAAGCTGTCGGGTTTTTTTGTTTGGCTGCAATCATTTTGAGGCCAATCTCACTGTGCGGATCTGCATAGAATTGCGCCCATTCAATTTTCTCGAGTTTTTGGAGCCATTCATCAGGCATATTGAAGAGGGTACCAGCATGGTGATAGAACTTAATAAAGGCTTTTTCTTTGTTCGAGACTTTGAGGTAATCAGAGAGGACAGAGACTTGATCGAGGTCATGTTTGGGGAAAAGCTCGAGAAGTTCGCCAAAAGTAGGGGAGCCTTCAGGGAATTTCTCGATGTGTCGGACCCGTCTTTGGATTTCTCTTAAGGGGATATTTTTGAGCTCAGAAAAGATGGTGGGAAGTAGACCGAGTTCGTGCAAGAGGATAAGGCCGGTATCAAAATGGGCAAATTGGGACATCTTTTTGAACTCTTGCCAGATCCGCTCCATTGCAACGGCGGGGATGAGATCTTGGGCGTGGGCCCGAATAGCATTCAGCGTTTCTTCTTCGATGGGAAAACCAAAACGGGTGGAATAGCGGACTGCGCGCATCATCCGTAGGCGATCTTCGAAAAATCTCTCGTCGGGATTGCCAATAGCTCGGATAATCCCCTTTTGCAGATCTTCTTGTCCTTCGACATAATCATAGATGGTTTCTGTGATGGGATCATAGAACATTCCGTTGATGGTGAAATCACGCCTTTGTGCATCTTCTTTTGGAGCGGCGGGATCGATGCCGGTGGGTCTTCGTCCATCGATATAGCCGCGGTCTTTTCGAAAGGAAGCAACTTCGAATTGGTATCCATCTTCGACGACAATGACAATACCAAATGCCACACCGACGGGAATGGTTTTGGAAAAAAGGCGCTGCACTTCACTCACAGTTGCATCTGTTGCAATATCGATATCATCTGAAGGGCGTTGCATCAAAAAGTCGCGTACCCATCCGCCGGTAAAATAAGAGGTGAAGCCGGCATCTTGCAGTTTTTGCACAACCGCGGTTGCATTTTTTCGTTTTTCTGGCATATTTTTATCTTATCGCATTTGTTGGAAAACCTGCTAGTGCGTTAAGGTTATTGGCATGCAAGCAAAGATTCATCTTTTGTCTGATGAGACGATCAACCAAATTGCCGCAGGAGAAGTGATTGAAAGTCCGGCATCTGTTGTGAAAGAGCTGACAGAAAATGCGCTGGATGCAGAAGCTAAAAAAATCACGATTGAGATCACGGGCGGTGGCATGAAGATGATTCGCATCACCGATGATGGATGGGGAATGGGTCCTGAAGATGCGGAAAAGTGTATCGTGCGTCATGCGACATCGAAAATTTCTAAAGCTGTTGATCTTTTTCATATTGGAACGAAAGGTTTTCGCGGGGAAGCGCTCGCATCCATTGCTTCGATTTCCAAGATGACTGTGATTACGGCTATGGATGGAGAATCGGGTCTCGAACTCGAAGTACAGCAAGGAGAAATTTCTCGAAAAAGGCCTTGTGCACGCACAAGAGGGACCACAATTGAGATCCTCTCTCTCTTTTATAATGTCCCTGCTCGCAAAAAATTTCAAAAAAGCGCTGCGGCCATTTCTGCTGAAATTTTCCGGATGGTAACGGTTTTGGCCTTGAGTCATCCGGATGTCCATTTTGAGTTGATTTCAAATGGTCGCAAAGCAATCAAGACAATGGCAAAAGATTTGCAAAAAAGAGCGGAAGAACTTCTCGGAGAAGAATTTGTTGCTGGGAGTTTTTCAGTGGATTTTGAAGAGGGGCCGCTGCATTTTACAGGTCTTGTTGGGGCGCCCACAAATACGCGAACAAACAAGATGGGTCAATATCTATTTTTGAATAGGAGGGGAGTTGTTTGTGAGCCGATCTGTGAAGCGGTTCGAGAGGGATATGGAACGCGGCTGGAAGCGCGGCGCCATCCGATTTTTCTTTTGCATCTCGATGTTCCTGCTGATTTGGTTGATGTGAATGTCCACCCGCAAAAGTTACATGTCCGCCTGCGAAAAGAGGACCTCTTTCGAGAGAAAATTCAGCAGGCAGTGTGCGATGCTCTTCGGACCAAAACAGAGACGCCAAAGGTCGAAGGAAATTTTACCCCCACTAATGTCCAGTTTGAGGAGGTTCCTTTTCATTTCAAAGAGGATGAACCTATTCAAGAACTTCCTCTTGAAGAAGAAGAGCGGGTTGTAATGGGGCAGGTCGATCAGTTTCTCTTCTATCATGATCAAAACGAAAAAGAGGTAGTCCTTGTCGATGCAGCTGCTGCATCATTTCGAGTCTTGTTTGAAAATTTGAAAGGAAAGTGGGATCAAAAAGGGGCAAGCCAAGGGCTTCTCGTTCCTTTTAGCATTGTCCTCACGCCTGTAGAAAGTGCCATGGTGCTCACCCATCTCGATGCAATTGAGAAAGTGGGATTTGTTTTGCGCCCCATTGGAAAAGATGCATTCATGGTTGAAGCAATCCCACCCTTTCTCGATGAATCGGATGTGCAAGAAGTCATTGCAGAAATGGCTCATAGTTTGCAGGGATTCATTGGCAGGCGCGATTATGCGAGAGAAAGAAGTGAGCAATTGGCTCTCATTGCAGCGGCCCGCTCAAAAAAGAAGACAAACTATTTGCCTGAGGAAGCGCGAGCGCTTTTGAAAAACTTAAGAAATTGCGAGAGTCCTCTCCACTGTCCCAAGGGCAATCCAACCATAGTGAAATTAACTTATGACGAAATCAAAGAGCTCTTCAGAGCGGATCAAAAAACTGCAAAAAGCACTTAAGGCAGAAAAACAGGGCGGGCTGCTGATTGAAAACCCAATCGATCTTTTTTATCTAACGGGGATGAAAATGTCGCTTGGCCATCTCTTTGTTACCCAAACAAAATCTCGCCTCTTTGTCGATGGACGCTATCTAGTGGCCGCGGAGGCGCAAAGCAGTGTTCCCGTCTTAGAAATGAATCAAGAAAACGAGATCGATTTTCTCAAAGGGATCAAAACGCTTGCTTTTGATGGAGATCGGGTGACCTATAGTAATTTCATCCATTTTCGAAAAGTAGCTCGCAAAGCAAAGTGTAAATTGACCTCTGACCCAGATTTTTTGAAGACCCTTCGCCTCATCAAAGAAGCAGGGGAAATCCGCAAAATGAAAACAAGCGCCCAGTTTGCCTATGCAGCCTATGAATATATCCGAAAAAAAGTGCGTCCTGGGATCACCGAAATAGAACTGGCAAAACAGCTGGAGCTCTACTGTTTGAAAAATGGGGCGGAAAAAATGTCCTTTGAGCCCATCATTGCTTTTGGAAAAAACACCGCTTTTCCCCATCACCATCCTGGAAAGACCAAATGCAAAGAAAATGACATCATCTTATTTGATTTAGGGGTGATGCTGGATGGATATGCTTCGGACATGACCCGAGTCGATTTTATTGGAAAAGCCGACTCCAAGCTGCGACATATCTATGATGTCAACAAAGCCGCTCAGAGGATGGGTCTTTCGAAATGTCGTCCCGGTGTGGCCCTTAAAGAACTCGATATTGCAGCGCGGCGCGTGATGAAAAGCGCAGGGTTGGAAGAGTATTTTGTTCATTCATTGGGCCATGGCATTGGCCTTGATGTCCATGAATTTCCTCGGATCAAATTTGATGGGGCTGATCGTAATCTGAAGCTTGAAGCAGGGATGGCGATTACGATCGAGCCAGGACTCTATTTGCCTGGAAAGGGGGGAGTGCGCTATGAAGATACTATAGTGATCACCCCAAAAGGGTATACGAATTTGTATACAGAATGAAACTACGTACTCGATTATTTCTTTGGGTGGGGATTATTTTCTTCCTCGCCTTTGGTGTCTCTCTCGTCTTTGAGATTTATTCAACGGATAAAAATCTGAAACGAGCGGAAGAGAACCTTCGTGTACAAATTTTCTCTAGAAGCGAAGAGATGCGTCAAGATATCGAGCGGTATTTGCATATCCTCCTCAGTGAAGACTTGGCCAGGGTCGATGCGCTTTTGCTTCGGATGTCCAGGGATCCAAAATTGGGCGCGACGCTCTTTTTAGATGCAAAAGACTTGGATCTTGTAGCGCCAGCCCATAGCGCGTATCTCTTCAAAAATGACAAATGGATCGACTTCATTCAAACCACTAAAAATGGCAATCTCACCTCTCTTTTCATTCCGATTGATTTTCCTATGGAAATTGCTCATGAGGTTCCGATCAATGAAAAAAGTTCGTGGGTGATCTTAGAAGAAGATAGAGAAATCAAACGCCCTTACATCGGTGTCAACCTGACTGCCAGTCCCAAAGAAAAAGATCTTGCACTTTTGATCGACGAACTTGTCGATGTCGATTGGGGGCTAACAATCTTTTTCGATCCAAATGCATTGATCGACTTTGAGAAAAAAGCTCCCAAAGGAGAATTCGATGAGAGTGTCATTGATGTAGTGGCCTTTGAAGAAACTGTTGCAGAAGTTGCAAAGTATCTGAAGCAAACAAAAGCAAAGGATCCAAGCTCCAACTGGGTACAAAAAGAGATTCAGACCTTAAGCAAAGGAAAGATTTTTGAAGGAAAACCCTATGAGCGGGGGATTAAGTGTTTGCAAGAAGAAGGCGAGCTCGTCAATAACCGGATCATCCAACTTTTGCAAAGGGGAGATCAGGCTATCATGATTTCTTCTTTGGCGAGCCTCTTTCCCAGTGAATCATTTGGCACAAGTCCTTTTGCTCCGATGGCTCCTAAGGGAATTACCCGTTTCCCCTTGGACAGTCGCATTGGCCATACCGTTTTGACAGGTGAGATTTTCTTCAAAAAGAAAGCATTTGATGATGCGGGTTATTTACAGTCCCATCCCCCTTCGAAGGCTTGCAGGGGGATTGGAAGTTCCCTGGCCATCATTGCTCCTGAAAATATGAATCGACTGTTTATCGGCAATGCACTCGAGCTTGAAGGAAAAACCGGCAAAGGATCTCTCTCGGTTGCCCTTGATGCAGAAGAATTTGTCGAGCACCTTGTGCTCTCTTCACATCAGAGCGCTTTTCTTGTCCATGATGAAAAAGTAATTTCTGCTTTTTGCTCTGATGGAAAACGCATTCCCAATCCAAAAACAGAAATTCCCTTGAATGCAAAAATGCTGCAGAAAAAAAGTGGCATCATCCAGTGGCATGGAGAAAAATTCTATTTTTTACATATGACGCCTTTTAAAAATCTCGACCTGCATTTCTTTGTTATGCAGCCTGAGAAAAAAGCCTTTGCCCTGATCCAGACCCTTGATGAGGGGAGTAGGAAGGTCATCCACGATGTTTCTTTCAATATGCGGATGATCGCAGTCATTGCCCTTGCGCTAGTTCTCCTCTTGCTCCATCGAGTTGCCAAACAAATCGCACAGCCCATTGCAGATCTTGCCAAAGTCACTCAGGATGTTGTCGAAGGGAAGTTAGAAGGGATAGTGCTGCCGCAAGTGCCAAAAGGAAGACGTGATGAAATTGCCACTTTGTGCACCTCTTTCGCGCACATGGTTGAGGGGCTGCAAGAAAAAGAAAAAGTCAAAGGGGTCCTCAATAAAGTCGTCTCTCCTGAAATTGCCAAAGAGATTATGAAAGGGCAGGTGCATTTAGGCGGAGAGGAGAGAAAAACCACCGTCCTTTTTGCGGATATCCGCAATTTCACCCATATGACAGAATCTCTAAAGCCTGGAGAGGTGATTGAATTGCTCAACACTTGCATGACAAAGATCTCCCGTGTGATCGATGAGTTTGGTGGAGTTATCGACAAATATGTGGGTGATGAAGTGATGGCCTTGTTTGGTGCTCCTTTAGAAAAAGAAAATAGCGCAGTACAAGCGATCCAAAGTGCTCTTAAGATGGTCGAGGTGCTTAGACAGTGGAATCAAGAGCGAGAAAAATCTGGATTGCAACCCGTTGAAATGGGAATAGGGATCCATACAGGAGTCGTTTTGGCAGGAAATATGGGTGCTGAAAATCGATTGAACTATACGGTACTTGGAAGCAATGTCAATTTAGCATCTCGTTTATGCTCTGCAGCTAAAGGAATGGAAATTCTCATCTCACAAGACACCCTTGAAGAGCCCCATGTGAAAGAGGCCATCGAAGTCGAGCAACTTCCACCAACAGAGTTGAAAGGGTTTGAAGAATCGTATATTCTTTATCGCGTGAAAACCCCAGGAGGCAAATAGTGTTTGGTGAGCTGAGTTTCCGGAAAAAAATCATTCTCAGCCAATTCATTTCCTTTATTATTTTTTTTGCTGCCCTTTTTCCCTTCGTTGAAAAGATAGCAGCTCTTCTCGTGCGTGATTCTCTGATTGAGAGCACTAGTGAACTCAAAGACAGCTTAGAAAAAGCAGGGACAGAGCAAGAACTGATCAATTCCGTCGAAAAACAACAATACTATTCCTTTTTTCGCATTAGCATCATCAATACTAAAGGATTTGTAGTCTTTGACACTCATATGAAAATCCTTCTTGGGGATAAGTTTGAGCCCTATTTTTACACCGAACACAAAGAAGTTGCAGAAGCTTACGAAAAGGGGGTCGGATACGTAATAGAAAAATCCGATACCTTTAAAGAGAAATTTGCCTACGTAGCGGAAACATTCAAATTCAAGGGTGAAACTTGGATCTTACGCACAGCATTTCCTTACAAACAGATTCAAGATCTGACCGAAAATTTTGAGCTTGGTATGCTCATTTTTTCTTTTCTGATTCTTCTCTTTTTCAATACATTGATCTGGTTCATTTTCAATCGCCTGACAAAGCCCATTCGTGAAATCATTCAAGCGATTACCCCTTATCAGAAGGGCGAGCAAGCCGAATTGCCAGCGATCACGCTTACTCGCACCACAGGTCCAGAAGATGAATTCCAGCGACTAGCCGGAGCATTCAATTCACTTTCCAGGCGGATTCAAGAGCAAATTGATGATCTGAAAAGTGAGCGCAACGAAAAAGAGGCGATCCTTGAATCGCTCGGCGAAGGGGTGATTGCGGTCAATGAAAAAATGAACGTTCTCTATATCAATTTCATTGCATGCAAAATGCTCGGTCTTGTTCGTCGTCAAGTTCTCGACAAGCCCCTAGGTGTGGAAGGAGAGAAGGTCAATCGAGAGCTTCTAGAAAAGTGTAAAAATCTCCTTTCTCGGTGCCAAGAAAATGGAAACATTGCCACCGATTCACATTCTTTCGGAGTAGAGAGAAAAACGTATATCGACCTCGTCGCCGCACCCAAAGCCCATGGCACAGGGGCCATCATTGTCTTGCAAGATAAGTCCAGCCATTACCGCGTTCTTGAGATGGGAAAAGATTTCGTGGCCAACGCCTCTCATGAACTTCGCACGCCTATCACCATCATCAAAGGATATGCTGAAACCCTCCACGATATGCCCAAGCTAAAGCCTGATCAACTTTTAGAGATCACCGAAAAGATCGGACGCAACTGCGTGAGAATGGAAACCCTTGTTACGGATCTCCTAACCCTGGCTGATATCGAGAATCTCCCCGAAAGTCGTTTCCATGAATGCGAGCTCATTGCCCTTCTTGAAAACTGCCGCCATACATTACTTTCCGTCTATCCCAAAACGCAAGTCGACTTCGAAAAGAAGGATGAAAAAATCATTGTCGGTGCAGATGCAGGACTTTTAGAGCTTGCGTTCATCAATTTGCTTGACAATGCCGCAAAATATGCAGAAGGTCCCGCTCATATCACAATTAAAGTGGATATCAAAGAAGAAGAGGAAGTCGTCATACAAATTCAGGATCAAGGCAGGGGGATTCCGCCTGAAGATATTGAGCACATCTTCGAGCGCTTTTATCGCGTGGACAAAACCCACTCGCGCAAGCTTGGCGGAACAGGCCTGGGACTTTCTATTGTCAAGACGATCATCACCAAGCATGATGGGACCATCGAAGCCACCTCCGAACTTGGCAAAGGCACCACCTTCACCATCACGTTGCCGCTTCGCCATCACAGCCGCCTCTAAAACCCGCATAATTTTGAAGAAGAATAAACCTCTACAAGGGGACCATATCAATCGATCGGACTTAAGCGATGGGAGAGAAGAAAAGCCTCTAATTCCTCTTTATTCATGGGCTGTTGCTTATGTTTTAGCTACCACTTGGAGACAGCTTATGGATTGGAATTTTTGCGTAAGGTGATTCACGTCAGGGCTCTTTGTCACTGAAGCTGATCAGGTAATAATTCAACTTGTCCCCTATCCCTTTCTGGAACTACCCGCACGAAGAATCTGGTGCGCTTTGATCGTCGGAAAGGTGTATTCCTCCTTCCCTTCCTCACAAATCTTGCAGCTTCTCCGCTTAATAACGCTCCAAAAATCGATAGGGGACAAGTTGAATTAATAGATTTTGATCATCAAGACTTCCTTTCGGTGCGCTCGTTTTCTTTCCGCAAATCAGCGATAGGTGAGCACTCATACTGCTCTTGCTCTTGCTAGTGCTGTTCCTAATGTTATTGCTCCTGTTACTGCTGCTGCTCCTGCTGCTCCTGCTGCTCTTGCT
>SDBU01004736.1_pt1 | contig 16565 bp, 14 predicted proteins | sample 2277071 | NCBI WGS metagenome assembly SDBU01 (sample SAMN10397929, study PRJNA504765) | marine sediment metagenome | isolation source: marine sediment core GS08_GC12, 126 cmbsf | place: Arctic Ocean: Gakkel Ridge, Loki's castle | collected 2008
CCCCCACAGGAGTAGCTATGAAGGACGAACTGTTCGACGAACTTGTAGAAAGCATTCGAGAGTCTGGCGCTATTCGTCGGGAAGGCTGGCGCTGTCCCAACTGTGGCAAAGAATATTGTATTTGTCCGTATGTAGAATATCTCAATACGCTTGAGGCGAGATGGAAAAACTACCACCTTTCCCTTGATGATGTCCTTAGGGGTTATTCAAAGAAGAGGAAGTTTGATGAGTTATTGGGGCCAGTCTGGATTTCACGCACCATGTCATCGGAGGCACAGGATGGACACAATTGAGCAACTCAATGAGTATTTTCGCACCGACTATAAGTACTGGAAAGACATTTCTAGGGATGAGCTAATTCGGCACACAGAGACGCTGTTGCTACATTCTGAGTACAACCGTGAATTAATTGACGCCAACTATGAATATATAAATAAACTTCACAAAGAAAGACTTGCGCGTGTCTAGCTTCTACGTCTACCACCTCCACTGGCCCGACACCGTGTACCATGGCTACGCCAGGCAGTTGCAGCGCAGGTTAGCGGAGCACAGGTCACGTTGCAGGAAGGGGACTGAGCATAACAGTGTTATTCAGGATTACTATGACGAAAACGGGCTGTGGTACGATGTGACTTATGAGGAATTCTACACCAAAGAGGATGCTTTAGCATATGAGAGGGATTTGGTTAATACTGAGGCTGGGGAAGAGTATTGTTTGAATGCTATTAGGGATGGACATATAAAAGGGGTCATATGACTTGTTTTACAGGTCGTGCCGCGGAGGCACAACTAGAATGATAGAAATACACGATACTGTGATGGGAATGCTCTATAGAACACTTAACCCATATGAGTTTGCCAAAGTTATGGATGAGATATCTCTTGTTCCGGTTGTTGAAGGCGAGGAGCCGTTCATGACTTATGATTTTGCCGATGGCGACGCCATTCTTGATGACGTACCACACCCGCCAAAAACATTCAGATGGAACTAGATGGTTACAATAACTCCAAAGGAATATGCCTACTTAAGGGATTACATTCAAAACAATCCCAGCAAGGAGAGAGAACAGCATCTAAAAATGGAATTAGGTGCTTTGTTGAAATTAGCCAAGTTGGCATATGTCGTATTCGACATAAATAAATTACATAGAAGTATTCTCATGGGCAATAAGGAGCGGGATGACTGGGCAGACAACTACATTAGAGACTTACGAAAAGCCCTCGATAGACATTTACGAAAAAGGTAGACTGTTCCTGATAGGCAACGGCCCATCGCTGAGAGACACGAACCTCGACTTACTTATAGGCGAGGAATCGTGGGCAATGAACAGAATACACCTCATTTATGACAAGACCGACTGGCGACCTACAAGATGGTTCTGGGCAGACATGCCACAAAGGGACTATCACCGCGTAGACATTGGTTGGCACATCAATTCCAATTTGTACCCATGCTACGTGCGGCACGATGTCCTCAAGCAGGCCGCAGGTTTGTGGCCTGGATTTGATAAGTACGCAGATACCGAAGACTGTGTTCCATGGGTTCACTGTAAACACCACAGCGCAGTCGTGTGGGGCGGAGACAAGGTTCCGAATGAATGGCACCTAACCCACGACCTACAGGGTTTTGAAAGCGAGATGCCAAATCCCTACCCGTATCTGATTTGTAAGTTTGGTTCAGGTTTTTCTGCGCTTATTCAGATGGCTGTACTCGAAGGTTATGCCCCCATTATTCTGGTTGGGGTAGACGGTAATCTAAAGCCTACTGTAGACGGAGTAGACTACAGCCACTTCGATACAGCTTATTGGACCGACTACATGGTGACACAAGAAGAAGCAGACCGAACCAACCTGGGATTATGGCACTCTCACCAGATGGCACATGATTATGCCGCTGAGAACGGGATTACTATTCTCAATGCAACACCTGATAGCCAATTTACAATGTGGGAGAGTGTAGAATATGACGCGCTGTTTCATAGTCGGTAACGGCCCTTCATTGCAACGAACTAATTTAGAGTTATTAAAGAAGGATTACAGCTGGGGCGTTAATCAGGTACATTTGATTTACCCTGAAACTACATGGCGACCTACGCATGTTACCTTCGCAGAGATGACTGCTGGTGGGGAATACTGGTTTCCTAGAATATGGGAAGCTGTTCGCCAGAACCCACAAGCCAAAAGATTCGCAAGAGACGACGCCTGGTGGTGGACAGAAGAGATGGAACAATACGAAGTAACTAGATACAACGCCTGTACTCACCACGATATACTGGACGAAGGTCCGCCAGAGAACCGGTATGACAAGATACCTGACCTGTGGCACTTTCCACAAATATGTAAGTTTGGTGGTAGCGTGCCAATTACAATTCAGTTGGCAGTTGTAGAGGGATTTGATGAAATCTATCTAATTGGGTGTGATCTTGGATATGTGGCAAACAAGAACAACCACTTCCACATTGATTATGCACCCAAGCAGCGGGCGCTATTAGCCGAGAGCAAAGCCAAAAAGCGTAACGAAGTTACCAAAATGGCACATGAGTACGTGCTGAGGAATATTGAAATCCCGATTTACAACGCAACCATAGGCGGAGAGTTAGAAGTCTATCCGAGGGTAAAATATGAAGACTTGTTCTGAAAGAGTCTTCGTTCTCGCTAATGGTCCAAGTTTGAATGAGTACAATTTGGACTTGCTGCGTGACGAAGTCACCATTTCTATGAATCGTTTCTTTCTCAAAAAGACAGACTGGGACCCAACTCACTGTGTTATTGTGGATGTGAAGGATATGGACGGTTGGCCCTGGGAAGAGATACTTGAGAAAAACACTCATTACTGGATACGTGAATATCTCAAGAAATGTGATGGGCGCGACATTTTTCCGAAATACGAAGACAAGATTACATGGGTGAAGAGTTGTGACTGCTTAGAGTTTCCCCCATATGAGTGGCACGACGAGATGTGTATTTACGGCGGCGGGGTAGCTGTTTCTTTTCAGATAGCTTCCAAACTATGTCAACGAGACATTTACCTGCTTGGGGCTGATTTGTACCATAGGCGCGTAGGTGAAATAGACACCAATCATTTTGACCCTAACTATGCTTCGGTTTTCTACCATGAACGGCTAACACAATTGGATTGGGACCGCACAAACTTCAGGCTTATTGCGGCTCACATGATTGCCAGAACCAGCACAACTAAGCGTTGTCAGACAATCTGGTCGGCAAGACCTTCTGGCAATGAGGGCATATTGAATGTCTACCCTAGAGTAAAATACGAAGATTTGTTTGACCGCCGGTAATTTAGGTGACATAATGTTACGAAGGAGAGTAGGATGCCAAAAGCTATTGGTTACGGACCGAAGAAGAAAAAGAGACGAAAACCGCCCCATGGCAGGTTAATGATTTCTAAAGCCTTCAAAGGCAGGAAGCATAAAGCAGAAAAGGGTACGGGATTGCCGCCTAGGAGAAAACGAAGAATGAAGGGCACGGCGCGACCAGTAACGGGGTTGCGCAGATTCAAGAAGAAGCGCAGGACACTAAAGAAATGACAACAATGAAACCCCTAACCTCTGAAGAAAAAGAGGAACACGATTTAGACGTTGATAAAGATTACTCTTGGGACAAATCGGGAAATATACAAAAAAAGGGCGGGGGTCTGGTAAGGCGCCTTGACATGGATTCAAAGATGTCAAAGGAGATCAAGCGCAAAGGCGTAGAGCGTGGCAGAAAAGAGGCCCGGAATAAGGTTAAAGACCTTATAGAAGAAAACACAGAATTCACATACGAAGATGCCCCTATGTCTCTATTACTTGTAGCCGAGCGCGCAATCACAGGTTCCAGTGCTGACATGAAGTTGTTCTTAGCAGAGGCAAGAGGTGTCGGTAAACTTGCAGAGAAGTCCCAGGATGCAGCACCACAGAAGATAATCTTAGAGATATCCAAAGAAGTACGAGAGGCTATGATACGTGGAATTGAAATCATTGAACGAGGCCAGCAACGAAGAATTACTGGAGAGGATGCGCCAGATAGTCCTTTCTGATACGCCATTTGGCTTCGCCATGTTTTATTCAGTTATGTCTAATCAGATTCTGCCAGCACACTGTGCTTGGTGGATTGACGAAATGTACTTTGCTGAAGAGCAGGGGATGGGATTTGCCAATGAAGCATTCCGTGGCTCTCTGAAAACCACAATCATTACTGACTATTTCACAGCGTATAGAATAGGGATTTATCCCAAGAAAACGAACTTATTCGCACAAGCAAACGACGATAAGGCCACAATGAACAGCAAGTTCGTCGCTGACTTGATGGCTAACTCAAACGAATGGAAGTTATTCTTTCCAAACGTAAGACCCGATGAGGACATGGGCTGGGGAGCAAAGGGATACTTTGTTCAACGCACCGACATGGATTATGGCAAGTTCCGTAGAGGCGCTTCAAAAGACCCCATGCTGTTGGGAGCTGGATATAAGTCATCCGATATTCTAGGGATGCACCCGACCGGACTCCTAATAGCAGACGATATTAATGACCTGAAGAATACTCGTTCCAAAAGAGAACTGGATGCAGTGGTAAAGAAATGGGAAGCCGAGATTAGGCCAGCGGCTATTGAAGGCGTGACTTTTGAAATATTCAATTTTACCCCATGGGTGCCAGGTGACGTTGGCGATAAAATAAAGAAAGAAAAAGGAATACACCACATTAAGACGCCTGTATGTTGGAATAATGACATTGAAAAGCCTGTGTGGCCCGAGATGTACCCAACTAGAATACTAGAGAAACTAATAGACAAACACTCTCCTGCGGAGTGGGCACGGATGTATTTGCTGAACCTTGAAGCCATGAAAGGTTTAACACTTAAACGAGAATGGCTGCATTGGTATCCACACACCGACATAAAAGAGGAATGGCCTGTTGTAATAGGCGTCGATTATGCCAGTGTGGAGGACGTGCAGGAAAAAAAGGGAAGAGATTACTTTGCATTGGCTATTATGAAAAAGGTTCCTGGCGGTGGTTTGATACTGGTAGATGGAGTCCGTGCCCACTTCTCACAAGGCAAAGCGCAGGACGAAGTTGTAGCATGGCACGACAACTATGGTTCGCGTTGCCACAGAGTCGGTGTTGAGGCTCTTGGTGGCGGGCTTACTTTTTATGGAAACCTGCTTAGATTAGCAAAACTTCCACTCCGTCGGTCAACCGTTGGCAACAAAAGCAAGGGAATGAGATTCGAGAAAGGCTTAGGCCCACTATTCAGGAGAGGCAGGATTTACATATCTGACGCTCCTAATGAATTCATAAGTCAGTTTATTGAGGAATGGGTATCCTGGTCTGGTGACAGTGACGGACAATACCCCAACGACATATTAGATGCTGTATTCCATGCAGTTGAATGTGCTAGAGGCAATATTTTGAGAGACGAGTACAGTGATATTGAAATGCCGGAAATAGATAAGAAATCGCGCAATCCTATGTTGGGATTTGCATTGAGGTAAATTATGGCAGAGGAACAAGGTTTACCCGACCTGGAATTTTTCCAAAACAGGATAAGCTATTTAGAATCTCTCGACGTAGATCGAGATAAGATGAACGTGGCAACTGATGGGATGCGGGCACAGGAATGGGAATTGCCCGAAGAAGCTAGGAAAATTCAGTGGGTATTCAAGTCTGTCACGCCAGTGATGGCACAGGTATGCGAGTCAGGGGCAAGAATTCTTTCAGACCCAGACCCGCGAATTACCATAATCCCGCAATCCCCAGAAGCATCGAAGATAGTTGACGAACACGAGAAAGGCTTGAAGTGGCTATTAGACAATGCTTCTCGCAGGCGCAAGGCCACAATTGTAGAAGATACAGTTCGTTCGGCTATCAACTACTCGGAAGTTTGTGCTCACGTCATCTATCTTCCTGAGCAAATAAAAAACGTAAAGGAAGCAGGCGGCAACGCAACTCGCTTCGAGGCTGCTATGAGACGTGGCCCATTTGTGATTACTCTACATCATCCAAACAGTGTTCATGCCCGCTACTCGGATATTGGTCCAGAAGAAATAGCTTTGGTTAGCAAAGAGACACCACAGAGTGTCATTGATCTATATGGAACGTCTGCTGATGGCGTGAAAGAACTTGTGGCAGAAAGAAAGGGTGAGGGGAACCCGATAGAAGAGGGTTTGTTGAAGGACTATTATTCTTGGGATGCTCATGTTGTGTTATTTGAAACTGGCGAGGATGGTGCTCCCGCTATAGAGATAATCAGAGATAAGTGGCCCTACCCGTTTTTGCCGTGGGCTTGTAGGTATGGTGGGACATCTCTTGCGGCGAAAGAAGGTGACCAGCGCAGACCATTACTTTACGACGCCTATAAAGGCAACTTGTATGAAGTAATGAATCGTGTGAGGTCGCTAAGAAACTCAGAGATGCTTCGGTTTTCAACTACGCCGAGAAAATGGATTAAGACAGCCGGTGGAAAAAATCCAGAAGTAGATGCCAGTAGAGGCGACTTGTTTTTGACCTTGGACCAAGAAGACGAGATAGGCGATTTAGCGCCCGCTCAAGCAGACCCAGCTACAGCACTGTTGCATGGTGAGCTGAGGAACGACCACGAACGCAGCACACTAAGTTCGTTGCTATTGGGCGGTGACATACCCAGCGGTGCCGCATTCGCGTCAATAAATCTTGTTACCCACTCAGCGATGGCAGTTCTAAAGCCATTCCGTTTTCTGGCACAAGCTGCCCTAGCTGACATAGTAGAGATAATGCTTCTGTGGATACACTATTCGGGCAAAGACGCGGTTGGGTATGGGTTGGGAGAAAAAGACAAGGGAGTGGAATATCTCATAGCGGCAGATGAAATTGACCCTAAGAATCTTTATATCAGCGTGGAACTTGCTACCGACCTTCCCACAGATCGCCAAGCACGTGCTGCTACGGCGGGCATGTTGCTGGACAGAGCAATGATAGATCGTCGTCAAGGAATGGAAGATGTAGGAATAACTGATGTTAGCGCAATGGAAGAACGCATTGTCCACGAACAGCTTGGTGATAACAAGATGGCGATTTATTTACAGAACGAACAAATGCGGGCATCCCAAGAAACGCGCCAGCAAATCATCCAAGAGTTTATGCAGCAGATGCAACAGCAACAAGCTCAACAGGGAGCCCAAGCAGAAGAAGGAGGCCCAGGACTTGAACAGCCTCAGCCTGGGCAACCACCTGGATTACCGATTGAGGGTGAGGAATTCAATCCTGCCGCTGGAGGTGCAACACCACAAGAGTTCTTCCCAGGCGCTACAAAAGAGGGACAAACGGGACAAACGAGGTCCGGTGAGGACATTGCATGATTACAGAACCCCAGGTAGACAGGGCCAGTTTATTGGCTGACCAAAAGCTAAGAGACAACATTGAATCATTCGAGAGGAAGTATTTAGATTATCGTTACCCAGAGGTAGAAGATGGCGAGACGGAAGACGAGAGCACCGAGATCAGCGAGGCCGCAGAGACCAGGACGCCAGGCCCGTAGAATAACTAGACCAACTCAGCGATTAGCACAGACTTACTTGGACGAGTTTGAGGCAGAGACTCCACGCGCCCCATTACAGAGATTCCCGCAACCAATTCAGCCTGCGCAACGCTCACCTGCTTTTGCTGGTTTGGCGGGACAGCAACCAGCGCAACAGGGGTTTTTTCAGCGGCTGTTAACTACATTGGGCGGACCAGTATATCCTGGTCCATCTTTGGCTGAACAACACTTGGGGCCGCTGGGACAACCAATAACCCCAGGAGGGTTTGGTCCGATATTACGGGAAGCATATAGACCACGAGGCCCAATTGATATATTTGGGGGGGAGAGTGTCGCCCAAAACCTTAGAGGGCTATTTGATGGAGGGATTCAACAACCGCCCAGCCCTGCTATTGAAGGACTGCGTGCGCCTCCAGCGGCAAGACGACCGTTCGGGGGACGTGATGTCCCAGGGATAGCGCAGCCCATCTTCAGGAAATACAGGTCTATTGTAAATATGTTGGATAAGGGCTTTAGGCCACCAATGATAGGATTCGATACCCAAGAATTCTTGAACATGACAGACGACGAAATGACAGATATGGGATATGTTAAAGTTCCTGGCGGCTGGGCTAGACGACCAATTGTCGATCAACCGCTACGAAATGTTTATGGTTCAGGTACTGCCGCACAGCCACAAACAGTAACAGTAAATTATGGAGGTTTTGGCGGAGGTAGTGGCGGTGGGACTAGTAGACAATCATCTTATTTAGTGAACTGGCGAATATAAATGCCTCAAGCACCCATCAGTAAAAAAATTATAGAGAGAGTAAGGGAATCTCTAAGAGGCCAAGTCCTTGGAGAACCAGGAGAAAAAGGGCTTCGCATGGCCGACTTGGTTGTCCAGCGTCGCTTTAATCAGTATCCTCAAGGATATTCCCCGCAACCCGACGATGTATCCGAGGTTCCCAATTACGACAAGCTCTCCCGTGGCGAACGCAGAATCATGGGATGGTTGCCAGGAATTGCCGAAAGCGGAGTTGGCAAAGCACTAGCCAAGTTTGCTGACAGTCCATTTGGAAAAATATTACAAGTATTCGATATTGGTGCCGAAGCGGTTGAGAGAGGAACTGGACTTTTTACACAGGGACTTGCGGCAGTCGGCACACCAGAATCATGGGCAGACTTCACTGATAACTTAGGCGCTGCTTGGTATGCAGGTTCACTTGCGGCAGACATGGCTAACTTACCGCGGTGGCGTAATAATGCGTTTGAGATTCCCTCAGACTTGCCTGGGTTTGGCGGACTGATTGTAGCACGCAAGCAGATTGTTGAACTAACAAATCAAGGCATGGATGCTAAAGAAGCATTGGTGCTGGTTAGGGACAATTACTACGAAGGACTTGGGGCACTGGCATTACGTGCCCAGTTACATGATGCTTTCTTCCACATCGCGGCAGACCCTATTAATATTGTCTTGCCATATGTGAAGCCGATAGAGAAAATAAAAAAAGCGACAATTTCTTGGATGAGTGGCAGGGCGCTTCCAGATGACATTATTAGACTGACCGCAGGACTTGATGAGACACTAGAAGCTGCCAAAACAACTGGGGCAACAGTCGAGAGAATTGCCGAAATAGAGCGCGCTATTGTCTGGACTAAAAATGTTCCTCTATTATCCCCCGCTCACCAAAAACTTTTGAAACTGATGGGCGAAATCCCATTAGAGGGCACTGGATTAGCAAGGAAACTACAGACCTCACGATGGAATCCATTTGGCCTTACTCCAGATGCTAGGTCCATGGAAGCAGCCACTATGGTTAGCGATAGTATATTGGCACGAATTGGCGACCTGAGTGACCCAGAAGACATGGTTAAGTTCATCAATAGCGTAGCGGACGGAACACTAAGTCCCGAATTTGGACACATGATTGTTTCTGTTCAGGGAAGACAAGTTCGTTCTGCTGTACAGGCTTCACAAGTAGGTGCTGTTGACTTACTGAACGCATGGAGAAAGACTGCCGAAGAGCGGAATATTCTGAATTATATAGCCAGATACACAGGAGACGATATTCACGAAGTTTACAGACTGATAAGGAATGGAGATGAAGTAGCTGTCTATAACAAGTTCGCTAATGATGTTGCTAAACTAGGCGACGATGCTGTACGAGTAATGGAAGATGCCGCCGCTATTGGGCTTACTGATGGAAACGCACTAAAGAATGCAGTAGATATATTTGCGGATACCCCCTTGATTTCTCCAGAATCATTTAGGATAACCCTGGTTGGCGACATAATAGAAGCCACTACGAGAACCATTGTGGCAAAGCATGGAGTTAAAGCTAAAGGATTTATTGTAAAGTTCGCTGGAATGGTGAAATCTGCTGAGACTCTAGCATTCCTGCGCATGAATCCCACCTACCCCATTCGTAACTTCATAAATAACGAATTCACTATGCTTGCCAGAGGAACATGGGGAGGGATAGGAACTAAAGGCGCAGAGTTATTCTGGAAACGTGTTGGTTTTGAACCCACAAGACTACGCGTTGGCGTGGGGCCAGCAGAGATTGCTGTTGCCGCAATGAAGGGCGAGGCAAAATTAGCAGGACAAGCCGCACTGGCTTCCATGAACGAAGTGATGGCAGAGGCTACTGCGGGAACGCCAGGAGTGATTTCTAAAATAACCAATAAGTTCAAGAACATCAATCTGGGAGTATTTGATACTGGTATGTGGGCCTCGAAGATTGAAGCGAATGCTTCTATTCGTGCGTTTACTGCTGGTTTCAAGAGACATTGGAGTAAGTTCAGGAAAAAGTTGAAAATAGCAGATTCTTTCCCACATCTTTCTGAGGGTATCGTGAACTCTTCTGACGAAGGCGCAGATGTATTGCGTACTTTGGAGCGTGGGACGCACGGCGCGATGAATAATGCAGAATTAGATGCGCTATTCTACGCAGACAATATTGGCCTGACAGAAGGCAACATAGTAGGTCTTTTCAACGAAAGAGCTGGGTTTGACCTGTTTGATGTAATCGAGGCAGAAGAAGCAGGCCCGATGATACAGAGACTGCTTGATGCTTCCCCTAATCCTGCTGCCGTTCGAGACGAAGCACTGAACTTGAAGAAAATAGTTCAATCCCACCTACAGGCAAGCCACGACGAGATGCGGGTAGATTTCATTGCGCAGATGGCTTCACAGGTGGAGGCCGAAAGTGTTGGTGCTTTTCCCAAGATTGCCGGAGAGGCAGTAGACGAGTTCTGGGGCTACCAGCAAAAAGCGGCGTGGGATATGGAAAGACTTGCAGACGTAGCCAGAACTGCTCTAACTAAAGACGGTGCCGAAGCGGCACAACGAACATGGCGCGCTATACAAAGCAAACGAAGATTAACAATGGGCAAAGTATGGGATCGTCTGGAATGGCGAGGACAGGCCATTGCCGATGGCGTCGAGACAATTATTAAGAACTTGGACGATGCGGGCAAGATGACGCCTGATGCGCGCCGGGCATTGCGGGGATTTGGCGATGAAACTGTGGGCCGATTGAAGTCGTGGCGCGAGAACTGGGATGAATTCTTCACGCTACGTGATACTGAATTGGACAACTTCTTCCAATCAAAAATTGATAAGAAGGTTTACAAGCGCACTTGGGAACAACTAGAAGAATATATTGGCGAGGCTTACACGAAGGCAATTAACGGCGAAGATGACGTTCTGAGACAACTTGACGAAATATCATCCGCAGTAGTTCCTGAAGGCCAGCGCCCGCTTTACATGGCATGGCGAGACTCGGTTGCAAAGATTCGCAGGGCTGACAGAGAAGCAGTAGTTACATTCCGCAACAGCATCAAAGGGCTTTCTGGTGCCGAGAGGGAACTAGCACATCAACAGTTCCTGCCAGAAAGACTGGATGGCCTGGCAAGAATCATCGAGGAAGAGAAGATTGGTATTCAGGCGATGCAGGGCAACGAGGTTGCGGCAGCGAGGTATGCCGACAAATTTGCTGCTTTTGAAGAAGAAGTTGAATTGGTTCGTCGCTTGGTTGGTAAAGAGCGCATGGACTTGGATGACAGAATACGAGCCGTCGATATACTGGCAGATCGTGCGACACCTGAAGAGGCTAGTAGACTACGTGAAATACGTTTGGCGGAGGAAGTTATTTCTGGTCCAAAGTCTACTCCAGCGATGCAAGAACTACCGGAGGGATGGAAGTTACAAATTGGTCGGACGAGAACAAAAGAGGGGGTAACTGCCAAAGCAGAGGTGATGTGGCAAGAAAGATCAATTAATTTTTCTAGTGCCGAACATATGAGTAATCCTGATATTGTTAATCATGAAATAGCACACGTATTATTTGAGGAGTTAACAGATGCTCCCAGAGAAGCTGCCCTTGCCGATTTTATAAAAGTAAAGGGTTCAAGTGATTGGGAAATAAGAAATCATTTTGTTCGAGAAGATTTTGCGATGGAATTTGGTCAATATCTATCTGATCCATCAAAAATGTCACCGGAGCTAGTTGCCATTTTTGAAAAACACTTTCCTTCTCGGATAGCGACAGGCGCACCTAGAGTTCCCGAAGAGATAATTGTCAAAGTAGAAGGAGTAATGGGTGGTCCTCCAAGAGAGTTAGATTTAGCTAGTGCACGAGCGGAACTAGCGGAAAGTTTGGCTTTTGATACCGAAGGAATAGACCCGTTTGAATTAATGGAAATAAACGAGGAGTTTAAAGCCCTAGAAAAGGCTATTAAAGAGGCCGAATCAGTATTGCGCACGGCTCCAGAAGCGGGGATGGTTATAACAGAGGCTGAACAATTGGCGAGAGCAGAGGAAATTCTTAATATACAAAAAGCAATAGTAGCGAGAATGGAAGGGGGAGGAGGCTTAGGTATCGACATCCCGTCCATGCCCGACTTCCGCCAAGTAGTCCCCGATGAACTGTTCAAGGGAATAGGCGACCAGCAACTATATAACAACAGGACTGACGAAATAATAGATACGCTCCGAGACACAGTATTGGATACTGCCAAGCGGAAAGACTTGAAGCTATCCAATCTCGACCCACAGGCGCAACAGGAACTGCGCCAGTTCATAGAACTCGCCAAGGGCAAGCTGTCAGATGACCGCTACCAAGCAACCCAGTTTGGCGAGTGGATGCGTGATAGTGCGCTGCTCAATTACAACCGGCGCAAAAACTACAACACATGGCTGGGAGTATTAGCACCTTATGAGTTCTGGTTCACACAGTCTGCTTGGAAGTGGGCACTACACAGTCTAGACAGACCAGCAATGGCATCTACTTATCTTAAGATGGAGAAGTTCTTGCGCACAGGCTTCCGTCCAGACAGAGGAAGACCATCTCGCTTAGAGGGAAATATTAGAGTGAAGTTGCCGTTCCTTCCAGAATGGATGGGAGATAACATATTCATAGACCCGATGAGGACAGCGTTACCGTTCAAGCAGTTTGCTTACCCGTGGGAGCAATATCAGCAAGAGCAACAAAACGAGGAATACAGCGCAGAAAGAGTTCTTAGAGAACTGGTGAACGATGGCGAGATTAGCCAAGAGGAATACGACGAAACATTACTGAACCGCAACGGCCCTCTATGGGACAGAGCAATATCGCTGGCACAGCAGGATGTAAGTGACGACAAGCTGAATACATTCGATTTCATGTCCATGTTTGCCCAACCACATGCGCCAGTGATGTGGGCTTACAATGTCGCACGAGGGAAACCAGAAGATATTGGTCCATTTTTACCAATAACTCGTTCCGTCAGGGCGGTAACTGCTGCGCTTGGGATTGGCCCCAATGGCGGAGTGAATATTGAGGGTGCCATAAGACGAGAATTAGGGTTGCCTGAATTCGACCAGTGGGACGATTACAGGGTTGAAAGAATGGCAACCAACATGGCTGCTATGGGCGAGATTACTACAGAAGAAGCATTACTAGCCATGATGAACCATAGTGGCCCAGTCTGGGAAGAGGCAGAGCGCAAAGCTGGCAAGGAGTGGGGCATAGGAGCTATGGGTTCAACGCTAGGAGTTCCTATAAAATTCTACCCAGAGGGCGAGCGAAGACTGCGAACCCAGAGAGACGCCTATGAGAGGGCATGGGCAGACTACGAGGCAATACAAGACTATGACACTACTATGGGCAGATTCTATGAGGAAAACCCTGGTTATGAGGCCAGGCTGGCTTTGTGGAAGCCACCGGAAGAACGACTGAAGAGCTTTATGATTGATGAGATATGGAACATCTACAACGATTTGCCGGACTTGAACAGACGTGAACTCAAGGAACAGATGGGGGATATGTTCAATAATGCCTTTTTGAACAAAGATACCAGAAGCCACGATAGCATTCCACCAGAGGAATTGGCGGTTTGGTTGAGACTGATGGGTGGAGAAGCACCAGGGGAATTGTCACCTGCTACTGATATTCCTCCCATAAAGCTAACAGACCCCGACTTTGCTAACAGGATGCAGGTGTTCTACGATGTAAGAGAATTCAATTTCCAATACTATGCCACCGACGGCATAAGAGACCTCACAAAGAAATACCATTTATTAAAGAAGAGCGAGAGAGATGATTACCTGGTACAAAACCCCATCTTGAAACAATACTGGGACTGGCGTAAAGACTTCATGCTGAGAAACCCAGACCTTATTCCATATATCGAGGATGACCCAGACAAGCGTCCCAAGTATGAGAATATAGCAGACTTGGAGCAAGCATTCGCACAGCAGCCACGTTTCAATTGGTTGGAGTGGACCAGTGCAACGCCGTATGGATTTATGAACTTGATGGAAGACTATTTACTGGGGGACAGCGATTTATCTTTCGTTGAGGAAGAAGAACTAGAAGAGATAGGTAGCCAACTTGGACTATCTGCCGATGACGTGCTTGAGAGAATGCAAATCGCATACGAAGCACGCTAGTTGACATAATGGCTTGAGTGAATTCAGCCGTTGTGCTAATATATACAGGAGGTTTTGAGATGGCCCCAGAAGAGGGAACCCTAGATGAAGGTTTAGTGGAACCAGTTGCACCGGACAGTGTGACTCCTACCGAACCAGCACCTGTGGATTTAGTTTCCAAGGCAGACCTTAGTGTACTCAGAGAAGACCTCAAAGGCTGGATACAAGAGGGCACTGAGAGAACTAAGCAAAGCCAAAGGGATGCTATAAAGGCACGTGTACCAGAGGTGGTAAGAGAAACGCTTGCTGCTGAAATTGAGGCAATTAAGAAGTATGCCCCAGATGAGAAGCAGAAAGAACTACAGTTTGAAGCGTTAGTGACCCATCTCACCAGTGAAGATTCCAAACCAGAGGAGAAACCAGCCTCGTCAAGTCCAGACGAGTCTACTGTGGAAAGGGAAGTTCGCGGAGTAGTTGAAAAGCACGGCCTTAGCGGTAGTGAGCCGGAACTGAAACAGTATATGACTGAAGCCAAAGGGCAGAGTTTGTTTGATATGCTCACTGGCTTAGAGAAAGTAGCTGTAGAAGTGGCAGAAAAAAGAAAAGCCAGCCCTGCTGGCATTCTTCCAAGTGGTAGCTCACCGCCCCCAAAACCAGACGTAATACAAAAATACAAAGAAGAAATGTGGGCGGCTAGAGGGCAAGGCAACGCTGTGGGTAAAGCCATCAAAGAGAAATACCGTGAACTCGGTGTGGAAGTAGACTTGATCGGCTTTGGCCCAGACAGTAATCCCTAGTCACCACAGGGAGAAGTAAAATGGCAACTCAAAAAGGAGCGATGATTTCCTATTCAGCAACCCTGCCGATTAAGCGCACGGTTACTGATAGGATTTTGATGGCTGATCCTATGACCATTGTAGCAATCAATGCTCTAGGACTAAGCTCCGACAGTAAGTTTACCTTCGTAAATACACCAGGCAAACAGTACGAATGGCTGGAAGACACCTATAACGTTCTGACAAATACTTTGAATACGGCGGCACTAACGTCGGATTCAACTTTGACGCAGTTCACTGTTACTTCTGGTGAAGTCTTTCAGGCAGGCGATGTACTCCAACTCGACGATGAATTCGTAACCGTTACTTCGGTTTCGAGCGACATCATAACTGCAACGCGTGCTGTGGCCGGAACTCAGGCTACTCACGCCAGCGCGATTACGGTTTACATCAGGTCACGTGCTCGATTTGAGAATGCGACTGCTGGTGACTCGGCCTGGGTCGAACCCACGACTGGATACAACTTCAGTCAAATCCTCCAAAAGACAATCGAAGTCTCTCGTTCAAATCAGCTTCTGAACCGCTATGGCATTCCCGATCTTACTAACCGTGAGATTAATAAAGCCATGGATGAGTTGATGATGCTCTTGAATCGCATTCCCTATTATGGTTATAGGGCGGCTGGTTCTGGCACCACAACTTCACGAGCCGCAGGTGGCTTAGACGTATTCATTACTACCAATCCGTCCGCTGCAAGCTCTGCTGCTCTCACTCTAAAGTTGATTGAGGACGAAATACAGCAATGTTGGGATGCTGGTGGACAACCAGACCTAATTTTGTGCGGTGGGTGGGCGAAGCGGAAGATCGCAGATATGTTCAATCCTTACGTTCGTACTGAAAGAGACGAGGATCGTGGTGGTATCACAATCGACTACATCGACTCCGCCCTCGGGGGGATTTCGTTGGCAGTTGCTGTTGATCGTCACTGCCCAACCGATAACGTCTACATCATAGACTCTCGGTATGCTTCGTATGTTACGATTGACCCGTTCTTCGAGGAAGAACTTGGCAAGACGAAGGATTCGGCATTCTTTGGGCAAGTGGTTGGGGAATACGGTTTTGCTGTCGGGTACGAAAAAGCGCACAGCATCATAACCGGTATTTCGACTTCGGCATAAGGGAGGAATAAAATGACTGTCTCAACAAGAGCGTTCTTTCTAACTCCTCCAGAAGTAGGCATGTTGGCAAGTGCGGGTTTCACCGGACAAGTTGGTGCGGCCATGCACCCAGAAACCCCGCCCTCAATTCTTTGGGGGCAGGGTACACCCAATGGCGATCTTGAGCCGTTCAATCTTGTGAATAAGGGTTCCTTGTATATGTG
>SDBU01004737.1_pt1 | contig 16563 bp, 14 predicted proteins | sample 2277071 | NCBI WGS metagenome assembly SDBU01 (sample SAMN10397929, study PRJNA504765) | marine sediment metagenome | isolation source: marine sediment core GS08_GC12, 126 cmbsf | place: Arctic Ocean: Gakkel Ridge, Loki's castle | collected 2008
CTATCAAATTATTCTTCTCTCTCCCATTTTTTTCCCAAAAAATCTTTCCTCTCCGTTTTTTTACCAAAAATCTTCCGTTGTAGTTCATTTCTTCCCTGAGTTCCCAAAATCAGCATCTACTTTCAATTTTTCAGAGCTTTTACGTAACAGGGTTGACAAAAAGGAATTTTCTGATATAATTACAACATAATTCTGATTAGAATACGATTCTATAACAATGGAAGAAACAAAACCTATTTACCCTATTAAAGTCTTAGATAATTGCTTATCTCTTCTAGAGTTTTTAGCCGAGAAAGGGCCTTCCGTGAGTATCAAGGAACTTAGCGAACAATTGGGGATTTATCCCAGCACTGTCCATCGTATATTGGATACACTAAGACATCGCGGCTATGTGGAGCAAAATTCTGAAAGCGACAAATATCAGCTCGGCCTCAAAGTGTTCAAATTAGGGATGGCCAAGATTTATCAAGCAGATTTAATAAAGGAGGCTATGCCCTATTTAAGAAAATTGAGAGATCAATCAGGCGAGACCGTTCATTTTAGTATAATGTCCGAAGGTAAGTCTCTTTGTTTGATGAAAGAAGAATCTCCTCACGCTATAAAAATGAGCTCCAAGGTTGGTAAAGGAGGTCCTCTTCACTGTACTGCTAGTGGTAAGGTACTGTTGGCTTACATGCCAAAGGACGAGAGAAAAAAGATCATTAAAAAAACAAAAATTCCTCGTTTTACAAGAAAAACGATAACTGATGAGAAAAGACTAGAAGAAGAACTCTCCAAGGTAAGAAAACAGGGCTTTGCCCTTGATAGAGGTGAGCATGAGAGGTACGTTCGTTGTATAGCCGCTCCCATAAGAAATCACGAAGGGCAAGTGGTAGCTGGAATTAGTATCTCTGGCCCGGCTTTTAGGATGGGTGGCGATGAGCAAAATCGGTTAAGAGAATTTCTGCTTTCTGTCAGCAAGGGAATATCAGAGCGATTGGGATATGACAAGTAACACCACTTGATGTTTTTTACCTAATACCTGTGATTGAAAGAATAGGTTCAGTTGAAAATTCTGCCTAGAAATGAAGGCATAATAATTTTGTCAATTTTTGGCAGATATCCAAAGCACGAACCTGATTTGAGGGGCCAAAAACTTTTATGTCTAAATTCCTAAAAAGGAGGGGTTTCTAATGAAAATTAGAGAATTGGAACTAATTAAGTTATCTTGTTTTTTCGAAAAAGAATGGCGGTGGCCTGGAGGCCGCTTTCCTGGTTTCCATGCGGTCTTGGTGCGGGTCCTAACCGATTCAAATATTGAAGGAATTGGAGAGATCGGATGCGGAGTACAGGTACCCGACATCGTTACATCTGTTTTCAATCACTTTAAACCATTACTGATTGGAAGGGAAATCCAGAACATTCAGAGCATTACAGAATCATTGTACAGCAATGCTCTGCCTTGGGGACGAAGAGGAGTTGCTATTAGTGTAATTAGCGGGATTGATATTGCTTTGCATGACGTCCTCGCTAAATCACTTGGAATACCAATGTATGTTCTACTGGGGGGTCAAGAAAAGCCGAAAATCAAAGCTTACGCTAGTGGTGGGGTTATTGGTGGGGAAAACCTGGAGGCTCTACAAACTGAATTACATAATTACGTACAAGAAGGTTTTAAGGCAGTGAAAATACGAATCGGATATGGACTCAATAAAGATCTAGACATTGTTCAAGCAGCTCGAGATGCAATTGGTGATGGTATTGATCTGATGCTAGATGCTGGGCAAAACTACAGAAAGAAACCTTGGGATCTATTGACAGCTAAAAAGGTGGCTAAAGCACTGGAACCATTTAATCCCTTTTGGCTTGAGGAGCCTTTGAGAACAGATAATTTAAGTATTTATCAGGAGCTTCGGGAAAGTACTTCTGTCCCTATTGCAGGGGGGGAAAGTGGAATGTGGAGATATGAATTTCGCGACATTATTGATCGAAAGGCTATGGACATTATCCAGCCAGACCCTATACAGGCGGGGGGATTGCGAGAGACAAAACTAATTTGTGACTATGCAGCGATGAGTGGCGTGCCTGTTGCTCCGCATATATGGGGTAGTGCTGTAGGATTAATGGCGAGTCTGTCCTTGATTGCTTCCACACCTAGCTGTATAATTGCCGAGCTTAGTCAGATGCCCAATCCTTTTCGGGATGAGCTTCTTGTGGAAAAATTGAAGTTGAAAGAAGGTCATATTGTTCTCCCGGACACTTCTGGCTTGGGAGTAGAAGTCACAGAGGAACATGTCCGTAAATATCCCTTTAATCCTGAGGCAACTCCGGTAACATTTAACAAATAATATATCGGGCCACTAGTAGAAGGCAGGGGGACACAAAAATGGTAAGAAAGTGTAAGGCAAAATTATCGCAGATGGAAAAGATTTTTTTGAATGAAATGACCTGGCAAGAAGTACAAAGTGCCATAGAGCAAAACAAGATACCCGTTATTCCCGTGGGGTCAACAGAACAGCACGGGCCTCACCTGACTATTGATACTGACTCATTTTTGTGTTTTGAAGTAATAAGGGAAGTGGCTGTCAAGTTTAGTAGGTTAGTTGTAGTGCCCCCTGTGGTTTATGGTTATTCATCCCATCATCTTCAGTTTCCTGGCACGATATCACTTCGGCCTTTCACCCTGATCAATTTACTCGTTGATATTTGCTTATGCTTGGCTAAACACGGTTTTAAAAAGATATTCATCTTAAATGGCCATGGAGGAAACAGAGGAGTTATTTCTACTGCCGCAAGATACGCTGAAGATCAGATGGAAAAGCCTATACCTATAGCTAGCGCTAACTATTTTGACTTCGCAAAAGAACAAATAACCCGTCTGCGTGAGAGTAAGCTGCAAGGTATGGCACATGCTGGTGAACTTGAAACATCTCTTCAACTTTTTCTCAGGTCTAACCTGGTCAGTAAATCAAAAATCCAAAAGAGCGTACTTCCTATCCCAATCAACGATTATGTTTACGCCGATCTTATGAAACCTTCGGTTGTTAACTTGACGGTTAGTCCTGAAAACTCCCAAGAAATTGCAAGAGCATATGCTTGTTCTGAAAATGGAGTTGCGGGAGACCCTACGTGTGCATCAACTAAGAAAGGTGAGTTGTTTTTTAAGTCCATAGTAGAAGATGTGGTGAGATTTCTGAAAAAATTCGATGAGCTGTAGTGCTGTAATGCCTTAGAAATTGGACAGACACATTTCACTTTTGCGCGAAATGTGCGGGTTAAACCGTTTGGTTTCAGCCACAGGTTTTATTATCTGACACGCAGTTGTCCTAGAGAATTCCAATTTGATTTTAGACGTAGGAAAGCAAAAGGACGTAACAGATTGCATGCACTACTTTTCACCTCTTCGAGATACTCCTTTTTGTCGGCGCAGGAAGGGTTGACTTGAATTACCTGACAAGGGGTCGAGTGGGAAATGGAGGATTCGGAGAATTTTAAACCTCATCAACTAGCCTGAGGCGGTAGATAATTATGAAAAACAATATTTAAATGGCTGGCCCATAAATTGAGGATAGTCCAAAATTCACAAAAAGGTAGCAATCCTTATCATATAGTATAGCTGAAGGGAGAAGACAGTATGAAGAAAGAGGTCATTAAAACAAACCAAGCTCCTCGTCCCGCAGGGGCTTATTCGCAGGGAATTAAGGCAGGCAATTTTGTATTCACGGCTAGCGAAGGGCCTATAGACCCTCGATCAGGAGAAGTCGTGGCACCCGGCAATGTTCGTGAACAAACTATACAAACGTTAAAAAACATAGAAGCAATTTTGAAGAAAGCAGGAACTTCTCTTGATAATGTTGTCAAAATGACTGCTTATATCCGTTCCGAAGATTGGGTAGAGTTTAATGATGCATACAAAGATTATTTCAAAGAGGATCCACCAGCTCGTTCGATAGTAGAAACTCCTCATACTTCTAATAAGATGCGTGTGGGATTGGATGCCATTGCTATCATTCCCGATAACAGTATTACGTTGACTGATAGAAAGAAGATATGAAAACGTAGTGTGCCTCCAAAGACCACGTGCAATAGAAACCAAAACTGGAGGTACATGAATGTTCTACATGGGAGTAGATCACCGTAAAAGAGTAGTCTCGTCTGATGCGTTAGCCTCATCTCTCGCTGAGGGTGATCAGATGGTAAACGGAAGGTTCGACAGCAAAGAACAAACAAAGATTTGCATTACATTTCATAGGGGGAAAAAATGGGAGCAGAAAGCAAAGTCAGAGAATTAGGAATAAAACTTAAGGAAATAGATCCTAGCGCTGGCAAGTTAGCACCATTTGTTAGGACAGGCAATCTCCTTTTCACATCCGGGCATACTTCTAAAATCGAAGGAAAAGTGGGCGAAAACATAGACAAAGAAACTGGATACAAAGCCGCAAGAGAGTCAGCTATTGATGTACTATCAACAATAAAGACGGCCGTTGGAAGTTTAGACAAAGTAAAAAAAATTGTAAATCTGTTTGGTATGGTAAATTGTAGTGAAGGTTTCTCGGATACCCCATATGTGATTTATGGAGCTACAGATCTTTTTTTAGAAATTTTTGGTCCAGAGATTGGTCGACATAGTAGATCAGCGGTAGGAATGTCTGCCTTGCCGAGCAACAAAGCTGTTGAAATACAAATGGTAATAGAAATCCAAAAATAAATGGAGGTTAGTTTCTGAAATTTTTTGCTGAAAAGCGTTTTTGTTAGGTTTATGGGTTAATCATTGACATGGAAAACAACCGCTTTTAAAAAATTGGAGAGAAACATGCTACCGAAAAACAAGGATTTTCGAGGGATACTAGCAACCCCACAGACCCCTTTTACTAAAAATGGAGAGTTGAACGAAGACGATCTTCGAAAAGAAATTGATTTTTGCCTTAAAGCAGGTGTCCACGGTATAGTAGCGTTAGTTATGTCCGCTGAGTTTTCTGTGCTTTCTGATCAAGAACGAAGAAGAATTACTGATATTGTAATAGAAGAAGTAGATCACAAAGTGCCAGTAGCAATAGGAACAGCAGGGGTCAGTACGGAAGTTGCCGTGATGTTTAGCAGATACGCCAACGATAAAGATGCTGATGCTGTTATTGCTCTACCGCCTTATGTCAGAAAAGACGATTTTGGCGGCATTTACAGGTATTATAAAACTATTTCCGACAATATTAATATTCCTATAATTATACAGAACGCACCTCCTCCAATGGGTTCTGCTTTACCTCCGTCCTTCTTGAATAAATTAGTAAAAGGCATCGAAAATGTAGAGTACATAAAAGAGGAAAACATCCCTAGTCCACATTGTATCAGTGCGGTCTTAAGCTGTGTTGGCGATAACGTTAGGGGAGTCATTGGGGGGAATGCTGCGCGATGGATAATTTCTGAGTTCAAAAGAGGTGCCTGCGGTTGGATAATAGCGTGTGAATTTTGTGACGTTTTAGTTGAAGTATATAAAAAACTACAAAATGGGAACGAAAAACAAGCTAGGTGGATGCTCGACAAGATCATTCCTTTGATTGATATGGAGTTTCTATTTGAAGAGAGTCTATCAAAAAACGTTTTAAAAAAGAGAGGAATAATTACATCAGATTATGTAAGAGTTTCAAACAATAAGTCTTTGGACAGATATGACATAGAAGAACTGGATATTTTGTGGAAAGATGTAGAATCGCTTTTTAAAGCCTAAATAAGACAGTTGGTTTTACTTGCCGTGCACACGAGAAGATTGGCAACCAAGAAAAGGTCCTTCGGATGTATCTTTATAGATTAAATGTAGGACTCTCAAGAAACGATTTATCTCTAAGGGGTAAGCAATCCTTACCTTGAACGAGTTGTGAACGATGGACAGTTAGGCGTCTCCTAGCGTTCAATTACCAGAGAAGGGTCAAGAATCAAATACAAAGGTACGATAGGCTGTCGAAACGTGTACGTCAGGCTAAATCAAATATACCAGGGATCCTACGCTGATCTTAGTGAAATTCAACTTTAACACTAGAAGCCAAAGAATACTTTTTCCCTACTAAAGAAATAGTTTCTTCAGAGATTCAGAATATGGTTTCTCTTCGAGAACAGAGAACTGCTTTCTTAAGGAAAAGGTATTTTAATCTCTCGTATAGTTCTTTGTAAAAATTAGTTAATATTGTGGGAAGAACTTAATATTCCTTAGGTTGTCCCATGATGTTCAGGTCTGTTTTTCGTTATAGAATGATGGTATAATACAGTTTTTTCTAGGTGGGCTACAATCTTCTTCTTGTACAAAGCATGTACTAAAAGGTGTTGCCGCCAAGGAGCACGACATGTTAGAGCAGGATAGATAACGTAGAAGGTATTAACGTTACGTAGGTGTAATGCACGTTATTTAATTCATTATATTCATAATAACACATAAGGAGGTGAAGATGGGAGAAGAATAGTAAAAGCAAGAAGATTGACTATTTCCAAAAGGAGGTTTGTAAAATGTTCGCAAGTCTGAAAAAACAAAAGGAGGTTTGTAAAATGTTCGCAAGTCTGAAAAAAATGGTAAAAGTTTCCAGCAGGATTCTTGTTGTATTGCTGCTATCCCTAGGGGTCTTTGCTCAGATTGGACTAGCAGAGAAAATCACGCTCAGGTTTCAGTCTTGGCGATTAGCAGAAACAATTGCTTATCGGATTTTTGAGGAACTCCGTTTGGACTTTGAAAAACAGAATCCCGAAATTCAGATCAAGTTCGAATCCGTATCTTGGGACGAAAAAAATGCTAAGCTGCGAACTCAGATCGTAGGTGGTAATCCTCCCGATGTGGCAAGTCTAGGCGAAGGTGACATTTCCTTATTCGCTAGTCAAGACCTGCTCACGAATCTTGACCCATTCTACGAACAGGAAGGAGGAAGTGATTTCACAGAAGGACTGGTACAGGGTGCTCTTGGCTTTGGTTTGTATCGTGGTTCCTATTATAGTGTTCCTGGAGAAGCAAACTCTATTGAGTTACTCTTCTACAACAAACGAATGTTCCGTGACTCTGGACTACCTGATAGGGTCCCTCTGACTTGGGACGAGTTTCTAGAATTCGCTAAAAAGGGTACTAGGGACATTGATCAAGACGGCGTGCCGGATCGCTGGGGGAGTCTCATATGGGGAAAGTCACCTGGTGATACGGCAAAATTCTTTTTCGGATGGTTCTTGAGAAATGGTGTAAATATGCTCAACGAAGAAGGAACAAAATCTCTCCTGGGTACCCCGGAAGGCGTAGAAACTATACGTTTTTACACCGAGCTTTGGACCAAGCATGAAGTCACTCCGGATCCACTTGGTATGGGTTTTGCCTCGATTGCAACACTCTTCGCCCAAGAAATAGGGGCAATGGTTCAGCATGGAGCATGGAATGAAGCCAATACGCTTGAGACTAATCCTGATATGGAAGGCCAGATCGGATTTGGCCCGTCACCCATAGGTCCCTCAGGTAGCGCGAATCTCGTCCAGATATTGGGAGTGCAAATGGTCATCCCTAAAGGTGCAAAAAATCCGGAGGCATCGTGGAAATGGATTATGCACCGCCTGGAAGATAAGGGACAGATAGAATTTGCTTTTCAGAATCATTTTGTCCCTGTCGTCCTTCGTGTGTTGGAGTCAGCAGAAATTCGGAACGATCCTATTATGAGTGTAGCAGCTGATGTGGCACTGAATGGCATAGTCAATAGATTGGCACTTCTTCCGGAATATCCCAAAATGGAGAGGGTAGTATGGGAGGAACTGCAAAGCGCCTGGCTCGAGCTAAAAAGCCCGGAAAAAGCACTATCTGATATGGTAGCGGAGATTGACAAATTGATTGGCAGTTAAGTAAATAGACAAATTAGGAGGCCGGTGAAAATCTTGCTTTAGATTCCAAAAAGTAGAGGAAACTGTTTTTGAGGTGTTCCTTTTTGAAATCTTACCTCTAAAGACAAAATACTTAAAAGCACCTGAGTTGAGATAGAGGGATTTTCTAAGGCTGCGAGAATGACTTTGATATTTCACCAGCCTCCTAACCTAGTCGTAGGGAGGAATATGTGTTAGTCAGAATTTTTTTGTTTCTTGTGTAAAGTAGGAATATGAATAGAAAGCAACGCGAACTTTTAGTATTTCTTGGCCCTTTGATTATCACGCTGATAGCAGTATTAGGCTTGCCTCTCATTATTGCTTTTCGTCAAAGTTTTCTGGGAGACGGAATAAATACTGGCTTTGTGGGACTGAGTAATTACAGGGAGGTTCTACTAGACCCAATTTTAGGAAAGGTTCTGCGGAATACTCTATTATTCGTTGGATTTTCTGTGCTCCTTCACTTCACTATTGGATTAGGTGTTGCTATGTTGCTCAACTTGGAGATGCCAGGGCGAAAAATATTTCGTATTCTCTTACTACTGCCATGGCTCATACCACCAGTCGTTGGAACATTAGGATGGAGTTGGGTTTTAAGCAAAGAGTGGGGGATACTTAACGCCATAATTTTTCACCAACTCCACTTGGTTAGTTCCCCTTTCCCTTGGCTAACTTCCCCGGGACTAGCAATGTTGTCTATAATCGTGGTCTGGGGATGGCGGGGGTACGGCTTTGTGATGGTTATGCTGCTCGCCGGGTTACAGGGAATTCCAGTAGAACAATATGAAGCTGTTGCTATCGACGGAGGATCGGGTATTGCCGCTTTTTTCCATATCACTCTGCCTAATCTGCGCTTTATTCTCATGGTGACACTTTTCTTAGATATGGTGTGGACTTTTCAGCACTTTGATATAATAAAAGTACTGACAGATGGTGGACCAGTCAATTCGACAGAGATGTTTTCAACCTTAATTTACAGAGTAGCGTTTCGATTTTTTGAGTTCGGTCACGCCACCGCCATTGCCATTTTATTATTTCTTGGTCTGAGTATTTTGGGAGTTATCTATGTAAGAATAGTACTACGCGGAACGGAATAGATTCCATAATAATTTACAGGAGATCGGAAGAATTCTGTCAAATAACATAAATGTGGATAGTGTTTTATATCTTCAATAAATGAAAACAAAGGAATACTAACATGGTCGGTGGCAAAAAGGGGAGAAAGATGGTGGGATTTATTGTGTTAGTCATTCTCGTCTTGGTTATGTTGTTTCCTTTAGTATGGATGCTCTCGACCTCACTGAAGTCATCAAACGAAGCGTACAAAATTCCGCCTTCTTGGGTTCCCAGTGAGCCTACTCTTAAGAACTACTTTGATGCTTGGAATGAACAATCATTTGCTCGCTATTTCTTAAATAGCTCCATTGTAACGATTTTCACTGCTTTCATTGCAACAGGAATTGCCACCTTAGCAGGATACGGACTTGCCCGTTATAGTTTTGCACGTAAGGGATTGCTCATAACCACCATACTTATGACTCAAATGTTTCCACCTGTTCTATTGGTTGTTCCCTATTTCAGTTGGATGCGTATTGTCGGTTTGCTGAATACTTATTTTGCACTTATCTTTGCCTATATATCTTTTACATTGCCTTTTACCACGTGGATACTTTTTGCGTTTTTTAAGCAGATTCCACCTGAAATAGATGAAGCAGTACTAATTGATGGAGGTAGTCGATTTACAGCGTTCTGGCGGGTATCTCTACCTGCGGTAAGGCCCGGTATCTTGGCGGTATTTCTTTTTGCATTCTTATTGGGATGGTCGGAATATCTTTTCGCTCTTGTGCTCACATCTGATCCTGAAATGTACGTTGTTACGGTCGGTATAGCTTCTCTTAAGGGACAATACAAAATTGAATGGACATACATCATGAGTATGGGTATTGTAGCTATAATTCCTATTGTAGTTGTGTTTGGTTTCCTGGAGAAGTATCTGGTCAAAGGACTCACGGCTGGTGCAGTAACAGGATGAAGAATGGGAGGAACAGCGATAACATAGCTAGCTACACTTGAACTAAGAAGAACAAAATGCGGAAAAAAAGCGTTCAAAAAATTTTTGGCGTGTAAGCTAGAAGTAGAAATCAGTGGGTGGGGTAGATTTTTTTTCAAAATTTGTCAAAAAGTTCGATTTTCGGTGATAGAGAGAATTATGGATCAAAAGGTAAAGAATAAGAAGAGACTCTGTCGCCTGTTTTTTTGAGACCGTGTAAATGTTGGAAGAAAAGGAAAGCACTGGGTGCTAAATGAGTAATACCAATAGTTATTGGACACTAAAATAGTGCATTGCTACGAAAGATTATTAATCAAGGTACAACCTATAAAGATTATGAAGAGCTTATAGGTGAAGAAATTTATTTACAGACAAATTAGTGATCGTATTAAATGAGTTATAGGAGGGACGAATGTACGGAGGATATGTGGGTAGATTATTATTAGTCAATCTAACCAAGAGACAAACTGAAGTTGTCCCGGTGCAAGCGCTCTTATGCGAGAATTTCCTGGGTGGCTATGGCTTTGGTGTAAGTTTGATCTATGATTGGCAAAAACCGAGGACAGACCGCTAAGTCATGATAGCACAATTGGCTTTCTTACCGGGCCTTTAACGGGAACCTCTGCATTGACTGGTTCCAGGTTTATGGTTGTAGGTAAATCACCACTCACGAGAACTTGGAGTGACTCAAATTGCGGAGGATATTTTGGTCCCAGGTTGAAAATGGCTGGTTACGACGGAATATTTATAAAGGGCAAGGCAGATACGCCGGTTTATCTATTTGTGCACGAAGGGAATGTTACAATTGAGGATGCAACAGAACTATGGGGAAAAGACACCTACCAAACAGAAAAAGCTCTCAAAGAGAAATGGGGCAAGGACATAGGTGTAGTCTCAATCGGACAGGCAGGGGAGAAACTTGTTTTGATAGCCAATATTATGCATGACGAAGGAGCGGCTGCTGGACGTTCTGGATTCGGTGCTCTGATGGGGTCCAAAAAATTGAAAGCTATAGCTGTGAGAGGAAAAGGAAATATTCCAATAGCCTCGCCGAAGCGCGCTTTGAACCTCAGAAGACAGGCGATTAAGGCGATGGATAAAGATTTAGTGAATGCCTTCCGGCGTGGTAATGCTTACACACCCGATGCCATTATTACAGGAGATGCACCTACAAAGAATTGGTCTGGGATACCCCAACAAGATTTTCCTGACGTTTTCAATTGGAACAAGGAGGATATGCACAGATATAGGGTTAAAACTTACGCTTGCTGGAAATGTCCTATAGCTGATCGGAGTATGGCTCAAATGGACAGTAAACAATATGGATTGGTGGAATCTCATCAACCGGAATATGAGACTACAGCTGCCTTTACTGGTAACTGTTTAAATAGCAATTTTGAGTCAGTTATCAAAATAAATGACATGTGCAATCGATATGGAATGGATACTATCTCAGCGGGTGGATTAGTTGCTTTTACTATGGACTGTTTTGAGCGTGGCATCATAAGCAAAAAGGATACAGATGGGTTGGAAATGCGGTGGGGTAATCATAAAGCCATGGTTGCATTGATTGAAAAAATTGCAAAAAGAGAAGGCATAGGAGATGTATTAGCAGACGGATTAGAAAAGGCTGCGGAGCATGTGGGGCAAAAGGCACAGAACTTAGCTATTCATGTGAGAGGAGAAGCTCTCCCCATGCATGACCCTCGGTGTGAGCCGGCGATGGCTCTCATTTACAAAGTAAATGCTTCTCCAGGAAAACATCTTCCAGCCTCTCAATTCATTAAACCGCCCGGTCTGGATTTGCAAGTCCCGGCATCTGGGACAAAAAGACATCTACAAAGGGAAAGAGCAAAAGTTGTAAGAATCTTGGAGGCTCTGAATAACTCGAATAGTTGTGCTGGACTATGTTTACGAGGATATCTTCTCTATGATGTGCAATTTCTTCCAAAGTTTCTTACCGCGGTGACGGGAAAGGAATGGACACTAGAGGAATTAACCACTGTCGGAGAACGAATAGCCAACATGCGGCAAGCGTTTAATATTCGAGATGGGGTGAATCTCATAGATGAGTATTTTCCCTCACTTGTTTTGGGGAACCCTCCTTTTACAAAGGGACCTCTTAAAGGTGTGACGATTGATTTAGAATCAATGATAGATGAATATTTTCAGGCCATGGGCTGGTCCAGGAAAGATGGCAGACCACTAAGAAGAAAATTAGTAGAATTAGGCTTGGAGGATGTGGCTCAAGACCTTTACCCTTGATCCTTAAATCCCTTGTTTACTTGAATACCTAACAAAAAGAATGTAGATGTACATTTTAAGTACTAAGAATAGGAGTCCGAAATGACAGAAACTGGAAAGCTAGGGGTAGGTGTTATAGGAGTAGGCGGTATGGGTGAATGCCATGCTCGTGTTTTCAGTGAAATCCCCACAACCGAGCTGGTAGCCGTAGCAGATATCAGTAAAGAGAGGGCACGGAAGATAGCCGAGCGATTTCAATGTGATTATTACCTTAATTTCACAAATCTATTAAAAAGAGAGGATATTCAGGCTGTGAGTATAGTGACGCCCGATTTGTACCATGTCGAACAGTCTATAGCTGCCGCAGAGGCCGGAAAGCATATTCTGTTGGAAAAACCTATTGCTCAAACGGTCAAAGAGGCGGAGAAAATCAAAAAAGCTGCTGATGTTAACGATGTTAGACTCATGATCGCTCACATTCTTCGTTTTGATGCAAGGTACGTACAACTTCACGATCAAATTGAGCAGGGTGTTTTGGGGGATATTATTCATATCCGTGCGAAAAGACAAAGCCCAGCTCCAAGAAAGCGTCTAGAGTGGAAAACTTCAATGTTTTATTACTCGGGAGTGCACGACATAGATCTCCTTCTATGGTATATTAATGATCAGGCTCAAGAGGTCTATGCGAAGAAAGTTGCCAAAGTTACTGAAGAGGATTGTATTTTCGTCCTCTATTCCTTCAGGAACGGCACAGTCGGCACACTAGAGATCAGTTGGTCTCTGCCTAATGATTTCCCGGCTCCATTGTGGAGTGAAATGGAGGTAGTCGGTACCAAAGGAGCTGGTTACGTTGATATTTACGACCACGGACTAAAACTATTTGTGAATGGTCCTCATTTTCCTGATTGTATACATCAACCAGTGTATAACAATCAAACTATGGGTGATTTGAGAGTTGAGCTAATGCACTTTGTTGATGCTGTACTCCACGATAAGGAATTTCTCGTATCCACCAACGATGCGATTAGAGCTATCGCATTTATTGAAGCATGTCAAGAATCGATAGAGAACGGAATTCCAGTCAAAGTAAGGCAATGAGAGAGAAAAAATCATACAAACAAGAAATCATATATAACAACGTAATGAACGGCATTTTTCTCTGCAGCTCGAGGAGATTTCTTTGCAGGACAGATCGTGGTACAACCCGACAATAAACCTATACGCAAAGAGGATTGACTCGCAATGTCACAGGCAAGAGTTTACTTTGCTGATGCCCGCAGTGAAGGAGCGAACGATTCACTAGTTGAGAAGACCAAACTCCTTTTCGATGCAGCTGGTCTTCAAGACTGCATCAAGAAAGGAGACAAAGTTGCACTACGAGTCCATTTTGGAGAATTTGGTAACACGCGGTATCTCCGTCCCGCTTTGGTCAGGGCGGTAGCTGACAAAGTCAAGGAAGTGGGAGGAGAACCTTTCATTGCCGAGACATTAACGATACACGCAGGACCCTGGGCTTCCAGAACGACGGCTGATGATCTTCTTAGGACAGCAGCGAAAAACGGTTTCACCATTGGAACCCTCGGCTGTCCGATAGTACCGTCTGATGGGTGGTTTGGTACGGATGATGTGCGCGTTTCCGTAAAAGGACACATCTTGCGCGAAGCGTATGTAGCGAAGGCTTTCGCCATGTGTGATGCAATGATTGTTATAGGCCATGTCACGTTCTCCGCCGCCGTTGTGACCTGTGCTCTAAAGAAGGTCGGAGTTGGCTGCCTATCGAAAAAGGGAAAGTACTTAGTGCATTTCGAGTCTAACAAATATCCTCATGTTTCGGTCCGTCCAGAGGAATGTCCCGGAAAAAAGTGCCAATGGAGCTCTCTTTGTCAGGCAATTTGTCCCCACGATGCTCTTAGAATAACCGACCGTGGTCCAGTTGTCAACCGCGATTTGTGTAGAATCTGCGCCTTATGCATTTGGGTCTGTGCTTGTTGTGCTAAGCCTTTAGGACTCCGCGCACTCTATCATCCGAGAGAGGAACCTGAGTTCTTGGTGCCAAAGATAGCAGATGCAGCGTCAGCAGTCCTTAGCACATTTAGAAGGGAGAAAGTTGGCTTCTTGGGCTATATGCTTGATATAACAAGGAAGTGCGACTGTTTTCCATCATCTCAGGTCCGCGTTATTGATGATTTGGGGATCCTAGCGGGTCGCGATCCAGTCGCGGTTGATGCGGCAGCAATTGACCAGATATATGGTAAAATGAAAGAACAGAGAGTGTACGGTGCAACCACGGATTTTCCACCTAAGAGTTTTTCACACCTCCTCGTTCAAAAGGCGGCGGAACTGGGACTCGGTCGTCGGGAATATGCATTGGTAAAAGTTCAGTCCCACGACCGACGAGCTATTCCAAGCACATTCTCGTATGTGAAGCGGATGTACGATGAAAAGCCACACATTATAGAAGAAGTCGGTCTTTGAAGAGAGTAAGAATCCCTTTGGTGAAACTAGTACCTGGGAGATACACGAACAGATGCGGGAAAATTAACTCTGGATATTCTGGTGAAACTTGCCATGCATTCTGGTTGAAAGTTTACCACTAATCAACCCTTCACCTTTCCCATTTTTATTTTGCAGAAAGGGTGACATAATTACTTGTATTGACACACATAGACAGATTGTCAGGTCGAGATTCTCTGATCGTGGCCTTGCATCTGAAAAGAAAGGATCGGGTTACCTGGAGCTTTTTCTTAGAAAACGGTGTTACCGGTCGTGTTGGAGTCGATGAATCCAGCAGTCTATCGGAGTCGAACTAAGTTTCATCTTCTATTCGAGGATATTCGGTGTACTTCCTTTGACTCGCACTGGCGATATCCTAGGAGAGAGGTGAAACAACCCCTCTGAACAATCGGTACTATCAGCGACCTTTAATTTTTTTCAAAGGAAAGCGGAGAAACTTTACCGATAATTTGACTGCTTTGGTAAAATTCATCTTGATAATTGGGAGATTACCCCCTTATTTAGAAAAATCAGGGACTATAGTGCCTATTTATCTATGTGAGTGCCGGAATAGGTTATGCTGTATCCAATGTTATCTTTTTATTTTCCTGTTCTTTGAGAATTCTCTTAAGGTTTACCACGGAGGCAGTAAATAGGGCCTGAAGACGAGACTTCCTTTTTCCTATGTATCTTGTCTTGCGAAGACCGTGGAAGATGAGCTCGGCTATCTTTCTTTCTATGGGCGGACGTCTTTGGTTATAGATCTCTTTAAATTCCTCAGTTTTTTGTCTTGCTCTCATCTTCTGAAGATACTCTTCATTAGGGCCTACTGTGATAGTTCTTCCGGTGTTCTTGGCATTGGTACACTCATTCTTTTTTGAACATAGCTGGCAAACTTCTTTAGGGAAGATGAAGGTCTTGGTAGTTTCTCCTTCAGAATCTTTACTCTGGTAGCATTGGGTGGCGACTTTTCCTTCGGGACAGACGACCTTCTCTTCTTCAAGATCAATACTGAACTCCTCTTTACTCAGTTTCCCTGAATTCTTTGCTACTGGAACTTTACTGATAAGCTCAATTTCCTTCGTACTCATCTTCTTTTGTGTATCAGGGGAGCTGTAGGAACCATCTCCGGTTAAAGATCTTGTCTTTACTTTAAACTCCTCTTTAGCCTCATCGATGAGTGGTTCTGCCATCTCTTGATCAGGACAGTTCCCAGAAGATACATCGATGTTGGTAATTATCTCTGATGATACATCTTTGGTAAGATGAGTTTTGTAGCCGTTAAATTTACCAGATGAAGATTTTCTGCCATGACGCATTTCAGGATCAGTAATGGAGATAATTCGATCTTTAGCGACTCCCTTTTTTATCTTGGGCTTGTTTTCCTTATCTTTCTCAATATCCTGAGAGACTATCTTCGCTAAAAGATTGGCGGCATCTTTGAGCTGAGTATCTATGTCTTTTTTGTCAACATCAAGATAGGATAAAACTTCTCTTACATCAGAGACCAGGATTGAAAGAAGCTCTCTTCGCTCTTTTCTGTTATCCCAGTTGATCTTTGGTTTAGAGTCATTCTTGCCATAAGCTTTTAGGGAAAGGTTCATTTTGGATTTTGTCTTCTTATCGGCAAGAGAAAGAATCTTTCGGATGCCATCTCTGAGGAGCTCATAAGTATCCGTTACTGCTCCAGCGCCAAGCATGGGGGTAGAATCGATAACTTGATCTACTTCTTTTTTTAGAAGGCCTGCTTTTCTGGCAAGCTCAAGAGTCTTTTTAAAGATCATCTTCTCCTTGTGATTAATGAGGAGGCGAGCTCGAAAGTAAACCAAGAGGGAACGGTCAAAACCCTCGTAGTCAAGAGGAACATCTAAGGCATACTTCCATTTTATGTTAAAGCGTAGCATCTCAAGAGCTTCTCTATCAGA
>SDBU01004738.1_pt1 | contig 16562 bp, 10 predicted proteins | sample 2277071 | NCBI WGS metagenome assembly SDBU01 (sample SAMN10397929, study PRJNA504765) | marine sediment metagenome | isolation source: marine sediment core GS08_GC12, 126 cmbsf | place: Arctic Ocean: Gakkel Ridge, Loki's castle | collected 2008
GGGCCAGGTGCCAGAGGGAGATAGAGGAGAAGCCCTGGCAGAGGCCCAGGTGCCAGAGGGAGATGGAGGAGAAGCCCTGGCAGAGGGCCAGGTGCCAGAAGGAGATGGAGGAGAAGCCCTGGCAGAGGGCCAGGTGCCAGAGGGAGATGGAGGAGAAGCCCTGGCAGAGGCCCAGGTGCCAGAAGGAGATGGAGGAGAAGCCCTGGCAGAGGGCCAGGTGCCAGAGGGAGATGGAGGAGAAGCCCTGGTAGAGGGCCAGCTCACTAGAGAGACGGACGAAGAGCTTGCAACCACGCCTCCCGAGGAGGTCCCAGGCGATGGATAGACGGTCCGTGACACTACGTAGATGATCCTATTCGGTATTGAAAGAGTGACAGGTCAGAACCGAACTACAACCCCTTGGCTGATATTCTCAGGAGAGTGATAATATGCCTCAAGCTGGCGGCGACTTCAACGCTATCCGGATCTCACTGGCTTCACCAGAACAGGTCAAGACCTGGTCCTACGGGGAGGTGACCAAGCCAGAGACTATAAACTACCGCACCCTACGTCCGGCGAAAGATGGCCTCTTCTGCGAACGCATCTTCGGTCCTACCAAGGACTGGGAATGCTACTGCGGTAAGTACAAGAAGGTCCGCTATAGGGGTGTCATCTGCGATCGCTGCGGCGTCGAGGTAGCTCGCGCTAAGGTACGCCGGGAGCGTATGGGCCATATAGCCCTGGCCGTTCCGGTAGCCCATATATGGTTTTCCAAGGGGACACCCAGCAGGATGGGAATCCTTCTGGACCTTTCTCCACGAAATCTGGAACGGATCCTATACTTTGCCCAGCACATAGTGACCCAAGTCGACGAAAAGGCTCGGTTCAATGCCATAGACGACCTCAAAAAATCCCTCGCCGAAGAGGCATCCAAGAGGGAAGAGGCCATCGCAGAACAGATATCCCAGATTAGGAACCAGCTTGAGGCCGAGGCCAGCAACGGCTTGGACCCCGACGCCTACCAAGAGAAGGAGCAGGCGGCAGAGCGGGAGATTCAACAGATAGGAATCAAGCTTGACCACGAACTGGCGATACTCAAGGAAGAAGTCGAGAGCCTGATCGACGAACTAGAAGATCTTCGAGTCCTCCAACTCCTTCCTGAGGGGCGATTCCGGGAGCTGCGAAATCGGTATGGAGAGGTCTTCAAGGCAGGTATGGGAGCCGAGGCCATCCTGGACACCCTCCGCCACCTAGACCTGGAGGACATTCGGCAAAACCTTCAGAAGGAGGTCAGCGAAACCTCTGGACAGCGCCATAAAAAGGCCATCAAGAGACTTCGGGTTGTCGAGGCCTTCCTCAAGAGCACCAACAAACCCGAATGGATGACCATATCGATCTTACCCGTCCTGCCCCCGGAGCTGCGTCCAATGGTCCAGCTGAACGGCGGACGGTTTGCCACCAGCGACCTTAACGATCTCTACCGCAGGGTGATCAACCGCAATAACAGGCTCAAGCGCCTCATCGAACTCCACGCCCCAGAGATAATCGTACGGAACGAGAAGCGCATGCTTCAGGAGGCGGTAGACGCCCTGATCGATAATGGCCGCCGGGGACGGGCCATATCGGGCAGTCACAACCACCGACTCAAGTCCCTGTCCGACCTCCTTCGCGGAAAGCATGGCCGCTTCCGCCAGAACCTCCTGGGGAAACGGGTGGACTACAGTGGTCGCTCAGTCATCACGGTAGGCCCCGAACTCAAGTTGAACGAGTGTGGTCTGCCTAAGCGTATGGCCCTGGAGCTGTTCAAGCCCTTTGTGATGAACCGCTTAGTCCTAAAGGGCTTCGCCCCCAACATCAAGAGCGCTAAGCGCATGGTAGAACGCGTCCGGCCCGAGGTCTGGGATATCCTGGAAGAGGTAGTCAAGGACAGACCCGTCCTCCTCAACCGGGCCCCCACCCTACACCGCCTGGGTATCCAGGCCTTCCAGCCCGTGCTCATAGAAGGCAGCGCCATTCAGATCCACCCGCTGGTATGTACCGCCTTCAACGCCGACTTTGACGGGGACCAGATGGCTGTGCATATCCCTCTCTCGAGAGAGGCCGTCCTAGAGGCCAAAAGGATCATGCTCAGCACCAACAGCCTCCTATCCCCCAGCTCGGGAGAGCCCATAGTGACTCCTACTCTGGATATGATCCTGGGGTGCTACTACATGACCACGATCCAGCCCGGTGCCGCGGGGCACGGCAGGAAGTTCAACAGCCTTAGCGATGTCCATCTGGCCCATGACCTGCGCCTGATAAACCTCAGGGCGCCGATCCTGATAAAACATCCCTCAACCGGTGGAGACTGGCTCGAGACCACCGCGGGGCGGGTCATCTTTAATGAGATACTACCTCCGGAACTGGGCTTCCGAAACGAGTTAATGGACAAAAAGACCCTGAAGGACCTAATCGCCGAGTGTTGCCGCTCCCTTGGTAACACGGAAACATCCAGGATACTCGACTCTATCAAGCAGCTAGGCTTCCATTACGCCACTCAGGCAGGCATCACCATCGCCATAAATGATATCGAAGTCCCCAAAGGAAAGAAGGCCATAATAGGCGAAGCCGAAGCCAAGATTAAGCAACTGGAGGAGCAGTACCTGAGGGGCCTCATAACCGATGAGGAGCGCTACAGCACAGCAGTTCGCATCTGGACCGAGGCCAGCGATCAGATGACGCACCTTATCGAGGAGAACCTGCCTTCCTACGGTGGGATCTACCTTATGGCCACCTCCGGCGCCAAGGGTAACATCGCCCAGATAAAGCAGATGGCAGGTATGCGAGGCCTCATGTCAGACCCCAAGGGCCGCATCATCGAACTACCCATTAAGTCCAGCTTCCGGGAGGGCCTCAGCGTCTTGGAGTACTTCATCTCCACGCACGGGGCCCGTAAGGGCCTGGCCGATACCGCCCTCCGCACCGCCGACAGCGGCTACCTGACTCGACGACTCATCGATGTCGCTCAAGATGTTATAGTGCTCATGGAGGACTGCGAGACCGACAGCGGCATGTGGGTGGAAGAGCACCCAGAAAAAACCCTCGCGTCACCATATGCCCAACGCATCCTTGGGCGCCGTGCCGCAAATGAACTGGTGGACCCCGAGTCTGGCGAGGTAATCCTAGAGCGGAACCAGGAGATCGACGAAGCGGCCGTAGCCAAGATAGTCCAGGCCGGCATCTCCCAGGTCTTCGCCCGCTCTCCTCTGACTTGCGAGGCTCCCCGCGGGCTATGTACCTACTGCTATGGGCGCAATCTGGCCACCGGCCGGTCCGCTATGTTGGGCGAGGCCGTGGGTATCATCGCTGCGCAAAGTATCGGCGAACCGGGAACCCAGCTCACCATGCGCACCTTCCACACCGGAGGTGTTGCTGGAATAGACATTACCAGCGGCCTGCCCAGGGTAGAGGAACTGTTTGAGGCTAGGTCTCCCAAGGGGCAAGCGGTCCTGGCCGAGATCGATGGCGTCGTCGGGATCTCCGAGACGTCGGACGGCCGCATTATTAAGGTCACCAGCACAGAGGAGTACCGCGAGGAGTACGCCATTCCCCTCGGTTACCGTGTTCGGGTGGCCAATGGTGAGCCGGTGGACGTGGGTGTTTCCCTAGCCACTCCCGAGGCCCCCTCACAGAGTGACGGAGAGCCGGGCTCTCCCGGCCCATTGCAGCCCACGGACGTGGTGGCCCGCATCGCAGGCCGGGTGAATCTAGATAATGGCTCCCTGGCGATCATCTGGTCAGAAGAGGAGACACGAGAGTACGTTGTATCTGCGGCTGCCCACATCATAGTCCAGCCAGGCAGTCGTGTGGCTGCGGGCCAGCCTCTAACCGCGGGCCCAAAGACCCCACAAGACATACTCAGAATCCAGGGCCGGGAAGAGGTGCAGAACTACCTGGTCGACGAGGTCCAAAAGGTCTATCGTTCTCAGGGCGTCAGCATACACGACAAACACATCGAGACGATCGTCCGCCAGATGCTGCGGAAGGTCCGGGTGGATACCCCAGGCGACACAGAGCTCCTTCCTGGGGAACTGATTGACCGCTTTGTCTACGAAGAGATCAACGCCAAGGTCCTGGCGGAGGGCGGAGAACCAGCCACGGCCAGTCCAGTACTCCTTGGGATAACTCGAGCCTCTTTGAACACGGACAGCTTCCTGGCCGCCGCCTCCTTCCAGGAGACCACCCGTGTCCTGACCGACGCCTCGATACACGGGGCGACAGACCACCTCCTTGGCCTCAAGGAGAATGTGATTATCGGACGCCTAATACCCGCCCGGTTCGACCTCTCCCAGGAGGGGCGCGAGCGCCTAGGCTTGGACCAGTTGGAAAAGGTCGCCGAGGGAGCCCTTTCCGGGTCCACCGAGGCTCTCCCCTCGTGGGGCATAGAAGCGGCTATGGAGGAGGCGCCGGGAACATCGGGCCTATAGGAGGGGGAATTTGACCCTCGTCCCAAGATGGCCTATCCTTGTGATAGACTAGAGATCAATTAGAATTAACCCGCCCTTCACGTAGCGATAGATTGTGGGCGGTTAGCTCAGATGGTTAGAGTACTGCCTTGACATGGCAGGGGTCACTGGTTCGAGTCCAGTACCGCCCACCACTCCCTTTGCAAGTCCCGTCGATGATCTTTGCCCAAAAACAGCGCCCTTTCAAAACTCAAATAGAGCCGAGAACATATATGAAAAACCTAAGAAAATATGGGAAGGCGCCTTTTAACATAGCCGTCATTCACGGGGGTCCTGGTGCGCCCGGGTACATGGCCCCGGTGGCACGGGAACTTTCTCCCAATTGGGGTATTTTGGAACCGCTTCAAACAGCATCATCCCTTGAAGGGCAGATCCAAGAGTTACAGGCCGTCCTGGAAGAGAACGGAGACCTTCCCGTCACCCTGATCGGTTCGTCATGGGGTGCGGTGCTCAGTTTTATGTTTTCCGCTCGCTACCCTGAATGCATAAGGAAACTCATCCTTATTGGTAGTGGGGTCTACGAAGAAAAATACGCCGCAAACATCACGGAGACTCGGTTAAGCCGCCTCAGTGAGGAGGAAAGGATGGAAACCCAGTCCCTGATGGAAATCTTGAACGATCCAGCCGTTCGAGACAAGACCACGCCCATGGCCCGACTCGGGGAGTTGTTTACCAAGGCCGACTCCTACAATCCCTTGACTCTAGATATCGAGGTTCTGGAGTGTCAGTACCATCTCTATACAAGTGTGTGGCAAGAGGCCAGAGAACTCAGAGTGAGTGGGAAACTTTTGGAACTCGGAAAGCAAATCCAGTGCCCGGTGGTGGCAATCCACGGCGACTACGATCCCCATCCTCCTGAAGGGATCCAAAAGCCCCTCTCTCCCATCCTAAAGAACTTTCAATTTTTCCTGCTCAAGAATTGCGGGCACCTCCCCTGGATCGAACAGGAAGCGAGGGACAAGTTTTACGGAATCCTAAAAGAGGAATTGCGTTAACCCAGATTTCCCAGGTTAGCGTAATGCGAGATTGCTATCTCTGCAAATATCTCCCGCTCATGCTGAATCATAACCCCGCAGCGATCGGCACTGCTGGCTGATTCCGTAATCGCTGTGAAGGCCCCCAATGGGTGAAAGCTCTCACGCTCCTGTCAAGCTCAAACTCGATTGATAAGTATTCTGTGCCGCTGCTCTCTCCACATCTGCTCCTGCTGAGGGTCGCCCTCCGCCATTAATAGGCCAGCAGCCTATATATTGGTAGGGCCTTGTCGCACAAGTTCTTCACTTGTTCATGATGGTGCTATAATCCTGGCATCAACTCGATGCAATACGAAAACCACAAAGGAAAACTAGCCCAGCAGGTGCATCATCTCTGCCGCTGGTTAGAACTGCCTGAACCTGCGCTGTGGTGCGCCGCAAACCGGGCATTTGTCGGGCGCCGATCCCTCTACGGTGTAGCCACAGACCTCACATACGTATACATCCCCCAGTTCCACGTCTTTATCGCTCTCTGCCTCCTGCTTGGCCTTCTGGTACATGGAGGCGTGAATCTTCTCCGCTTGCAGTGCCCAATCAGTGTAGCGCTGGGCAACACGCTCGTTCTGTAGCTCGGCTACAGCTCGATAGGCAGGATACATCTCCTCCACTTCATAGGTTTCCCCATCAATGGCTACCTGCAAGTTCTGAACGGTCTTCTTGATGGAGCCCAACGCCCGATAGTGATTTGTGGCATGCACCTGCTCAGCGAAGGCGATACTCCTGAAAAGCTTGGCTACATTCGGCATCCCCTCCGACTCGGCCACGTTGGCATATATCAGATATCTCATGTGTGCCATGCTCTCCCCTGCGTACGCGTGGTTCAGGTTTGTCTCGGTCATACTTCTCATTGCATCACTTCCTTTCTTGTAATGTTATCTCCCCATGTCAGGGAATCCGCTAAGAGGACAAGGCTTTCATCTGGCACCTTCTGCATACCTGTCATGACTCTGGAGATAGTCGGATCAAATCAGGCAACTATGGCAGCGTGCTTGACCAATAGAGTCGCAAGTGCTGCACGATTTCAAATCTTACCCTGCTGAACAAGGCCATTCTACACGGCATCGGAGGCTGGTGGTCAAGACTGTCTTTCCTGTTAAACAATCCCGCCTCCTTGTCCCCTGGTCCGACATTTCCATGACTGGGCAACCAGCACCCCGCGCGGGTTTCCGTATCCAGCGTTTGCAGTCCATGTACCTGCGATTCTTCGATCAATCTGTGGCTTGGAACTGAGATGACGCGCCCCAGCAGGAACAGATGAATTGCCAAGATCGGCGCCCTCACTAGATGTCGTCTAGTCAGAGGGTGGTCAGCCCTCATCGAGTATGTGGGGGAGCAAACCGGTAGGTCATCAGGTGTGATGACAGAGATGCAGGCGGAAGCCTTCCACGACTAATATGAAGGCGTAATGGACTGTCCATACGGCACTACCCGATGAGGCAGACCGGTGATAGAATCCTCTGTGGTCATGGTGTTCTCCTCTCTCCGGCCCGCTTCACCGATGGCTTGAGGGACCCCATGCCCTATCTTGGTCTAGCGCCGGAGGTTACCGGTCCCAGAAACTGGCGCGACCAGAAAGAGAGCCTCTTATGAACATCGACAGAAACAGGTGCGTAGGCTGCGCCAACTGCGTGGCAGTGTGCCCCATGGGAGCCATCTACATCGGCGACGACAGGCGCGCTACTATTAGCACCGACGAGTGCGTGGAGTGCTTCACCTGCTACCGAGGCCTGAGCACCGAGCACCTGCCTGGCGCGTTGATTAGGGCGGTACGGAGCGTGCTGAGGATCCTCCGCCTGCGCTTCGAACCCGACCCCGACGTCTGCCCCACCGCCGCCTTCGTCCCCGAGGACCTCACCTGGCCCCGCATCCTGCGCCAGGCCTTCAGCGACCCCGTGGTGCCCCACGAGGTAACCGGCATCTCCGGCCGCGGCACCGCCGAGGTGAAGACCAACGACGTAACGGGGCGCATCCAGGAGGGCGAAGCCGGTTTCGTGGTCGAGTTCGGCCGTCCTGGTGTGGGCGTGCGCTTTCGCGAGGTCAACAAGGCCACCAAGGCACTCGCTACGGCGGGGGTGAACTTCGAGCCTGAAAACCCCGTGACCGCCCTCATGTCTGACGTGACGAGCGGTGAGCTACGTAGCGACATTCTGGACGAGAAGATCCTTTCGTGCATCGTTGAGCTCAAGGTGAATCTGGAGCGAGTGCCGGAGATTCTGGCGCTGGTGGAGGAGGTCTCTAGAGAGGTGGACACGGTGGTCAGCGTCGGCGTCTCCACACGCTGCAACGCCGCGGGCACCGACCCCCTGGAAGAGGCCCTATCCAACCTGGGCTACGACCTCCTCTGGGGAAAGACGAACCTGGGCATGGGGCGGCGGACAAACCCTGCCGCCGAGCAGATCGAGAGTCCGCAGGCAGGAGGGCACCGATGACCAACACACTACACCGCTACGGTAGCAGCGACAGCCTGGCCGACGACTACATAGCCTTTGTCACGCCCTCCAAGGGTATCAACGACCAGGGCTCCGAGCCCAAACTGCGCGCCTTCCTCCAGGCGGCCCTGAAATATCGGCCGGTGAACCTGGGCGGCGGCTCCCAGGGCGGCATCTACCGCCCCTCCAAGGACCTCAACCTGTTCAACCTGTATTTGATGAAGCGAAAGCACGCCATCGACCCCAAGGAGCTGGTCGAGGCGAGCAGGGAAGCCGACACCGTGGCCGCCGTCTTCGACAACAGGCAGGCCCTGGAAGAGTTCCTGGCCGAGTTACGCCGGCTAGACCTGGGCCTCTCGGTGAACGTGAGCGCCCTGGTGGATAGCACTCGCCACGCCTGCCAGAAGACTGGCATATGCCCCCACAGCGTGGAGTACTCCCTGGGCTTCCGCGGCCGCATGGACAGGCTGCCCGCACGCCGCGTGCTGGAGCTCTCGGCGATGTGCGGCCACGGCATGGTCTCCTCCAACTACACCAAGAAGATGATCGACATGGTGAAGGAGGGGCGCCTGACGCCAGAGATGGCCAGCCAGTACATGGCCAAGTTCTGCGTCTGCGGCGTCTTCAACGTCTCCCGCGCCAGGCGACTGCTGAAGGAGGCCAGGCTGTCGGACTAGCCCCAGTCATGGCTACCGTTCACGCTCATCTCTTCGGTTGTGGATACGCCGTGAACTTCCTGAATTGTGGCGGGCGTCCGGACACTCTACAGGAGCAGCTAGGCCACGGGTACATCAGAACCATGCGAATCTACCGTTAATCACTAAATTGGCAAGATGGTTAGCGGTATCCCTGTTCGCACCACCTTTCCACCCCACCGGCCTATGGGCACCGTTTTGAGAAATCTGCCGCTCCCTGGCCCAGAGGGACATTGGGCAACGATGACATAGTAAACGTGTCATCTGGGATGGGCTTCGCGACGTGAATCGTCGTCTGTAGGCCTTCCATGAGAGCCTTGACACCGCATCCACCCGACAATACAATATCGTAAACGTCGTCGCAGGAGTGGTGGACATACAACGGTACTTGACTGTCCTCTTCGTTGCTCTCCTGGCTGTAGCTGTTGTTGCATGCGGTCAGTCTGAACCTGCTCCCACACCGACACCTACCCGTGCTCCAACCGCTACACCCACGACGTTGCCTGAGCCCACATCTGCGCCGTCAACACCAACAGGACCGGCAACGCCAGGGTATACCAGGGTTTATAACCCTGAACTTGGCTTCGGCTTTGAGTATCCTGAGGATTGGGAAACGCAAACCATTGAAGTCGTAGATGGGGAACATGTTGAAAGCATTGCAATGTTTACCAAACTTGGGACACCAACAACTCTTATCGTGACAGTTAGATTCAGTGATTTGACCAGCTTAGAAGAAGTCAAGGGAGAAATCAGGGAAGGACTTAAGGAGCTTGGCCTGACTGTCATAGAAGAGAGAGGAATCGTAGTAAACGGCAGAGAGGGCTACGAGGTGATCTACAAACCAGTTGCCGCTGTGAAAATGAGGCAGGTTGTATTTATCGCCAATGGCAAGAGCTATATGCTAGTATGCTCTACCACAGAAGTCTTGTATAATGAATACAGGGATACTTTTGACGATATCGTAACTTCATTTGTCATCAAATAGCGACGGTTTGTCGTAAAAAGTCAAAGGAGCGGTTGCCCAACGCAAACGGGGCGCATTTTGGGCTTCAGCCATCGGATGAATGGTTCATTCGCATAAGAACTGAAATCGTCTTACGCTGACGCTTGGGGGTGAGAGCCATGGTGAACACAGGGACAGCCTACTTCGATCAAGTGCTCTTGGAAGTACTTGAGGCTGCCACAGATAAGCCTCAGACCTCGGACGTCCAGAAGGTCAACACTCGCGCTATCGAGCGAATGGTGCGCCAGTGTTACGCCCTGCTCCGCCAGGAGTTGGAGCGCAAGGTAAAGCTAGAACCCAGCCTGTATAGCAAAGACCGAATGGAACGCGTCTTGCGGGAGTTTGAGACTGTAATACCAGATATTCAGGAGGCCATCGCCACACGGGTTCTGGACAGCGTCGCAGAGATCATTCGACTTGAAATCCGCCGCGTTTTGCGGGACGCCCTGAGCGATCTCCAGGAAGCAGTAGCCGAGCCCGCTCGGGAGGAAGAAAGGGGCAGGGTAGAGCCATCTACGAGCGGCGAAGGTATCTGCCAACCGGAGGAGTCGCTCCCACCGTCGGAGGCACACGACAGGCCGAGTACCCCAACGAAAAGAGTAGAAGGGCCCCGCGGGCGAAGCGGTATGCCTCAGGAACACGCCGTGCGCCGACCTTCCGGGCCGGAACTCCATTCGACTGTGGACAAGCCGGAGCGCCAGCATGCCGACAGGTCCTCGGACACTGGTGGTACTACGGCACAAGAGCGGCATGAAGCAGCCGGTGATGAGACCTATCAGGATGATGTGAAGGTAAGTGTGGAGACACACGGCAGTCCGAAACAGATGATCCGCTTCCTGAACCAGCTTAGCAGCAATCCCCAGCTACGCATGTTGCGCATGGTTGGCAGCTACCAAAGTGCGACCCTCTGGCTGGCACTGCGGCAACCCCTGCACCTGAGAGAGCTTCTCTTGCAGATGGATAGCGTATCCGAGGTGCGTGTTTGCCCCACGCGCGGTTCAGGAGGGCCTGAGCACGTATTGGAAATAGTGCTCGAGAGTCTCCCAGAGGTGGCTGCTGCAACCTGGTCCCCTTTTCAACAACAGAAGCAGTAGGCCCCTGGGTAGCCTACGGCAACCCCCAGAAGGTCATCCAGAAAGATACAGGGGTTCGTAAACGCCGGTGCCAGGGAGGTCGCCCTTCCGCATCACGGCCTGGGACCAGCGAAGCCAGTTGGAACGCCTGATAAAAGATGACATCCCTGCCTTCCGGTAGACATACAGGCTGCCTAATGGGATGCCAATGCAGCACCACACGGACACATTTCCTTACAACCAGACGGAACGCCGTTCTTTTCACGCTCCGGCTCAAAAACCCCGTTAGCTTTAGCTAAGAATGCGACCCATTTGGCCGTAGAAAGCAACAATAATCCCCCTGAAGACCTTCGCCTCGGGGGGATTCGCTATTCTAAAGAAGCCGGGTTACTGTTCCCATTGGGGACCAGCGCCAGAGTCACATATGGTAAGACGTCAGCTAATAGTCTTGTTTCTTCGTATGGTTTTCCAGGCCCCTCTAACTAGGCTAAAGGGGCCCTTTGAGAAAATTCCATTAGTAGCAGGTTTAGAACCATCCCCACTTGCATAGTACTGATGGTAGTAGCCGTATCGGTAATAGCCATAGCCAAACCTTCCGAGCGCCACCTTATTCACTAGAACACCCGTCAAATGCACATTGGCCTTCCTTAGAGCCTCCAGAGCCCCACGTACCAGGTCCATACGGGTGTCCGCAGCGGCCACCACCAACACGGTTCCATCTAGCTGCGAAGCAAGTCTAACGCTATCGGCAACACTCAGCAACGGCGGACTGTCAAACAGAACCATATCCGCTTCCTGCCCCAGCCTCTGGATCAAGGTCTGCATCCTTGAGGATCCCAGAAGCTCTGCAGGGTTAGGCGGTATAGGGCCACTGGTTATCACCCGCACTCCTTGGACGGCCGTTTCCTGAAGGATGGCCTCCAAGTCCAACTCCGGGGTGGCCAACAAAGTGCTCAACCCCACGGTGTTCCTCAGGCCAAAGAACCTGTGCAGAGTTGGACGCCTCAGGTCAGAGTCCACTAGAATAACGGCCTTGCCATCCTGGGCTAAAGCCACCGCTAGATTCGAGACTACAGTGCTCTTGCCTTCGCTCGACCACGGACTGCTAACCACGAGGGTCTGCACCGGATGGGCCGCATTCACAAACTGTATGCTCGCTCGAACATTCCGGTACGACTCGGCATAATGGCTCTTGGACAGCTTCTCCATCACCAACTCATTGGCCCCCAACTCCTTCTTCCGCCAAAGAGGCACCACCCCAAGACCCGTGACACCAAATCGCCTCTCTACCCGCTCCAGTGTCTGCACCGTGTCACGCAGATACTCCAGCGCAAAGGCTCCTCCCACGGAAAAGATGGCACCCAACATCAACGCCAGCAGTATGTTCAGGCTAGTCCTTGGCCGTATGGGTGCCATAGGAACCTCAGATCGCTCCACAACCGAGAGGCTCCCCAAAGCATTTAGCTGGGCCGTCACAAAGTCCCGGACGTCGGAAATCCCCTGAGCAATGGCTATGCTCTGCAGCCTGGCGATGTCCGCCAGCCTGCTCTCCTCGGTCTGCCTCTTGAACACCTCCGCCACCGTATCGGCTATCAGGGCAGCCTGCTCAGGGTCACTATCCTCCACCTTGATCCGCAGCAACTCCGTACCTGGCACCACCTCCACCGAGATCTTGCCCCCTAGCCCCCTGGGGCTCATAGGCAGCCCTAGCTCCTGGACTACTCCCTCCATAATGGGCCGCGTGGTCATCAACTCACGGTAGGTGACCGCCAGGGACCGGTTGGTCTGTATATCCCCCAAGCTGGCCACCATAGCCCCCTGGGTCTGCTGGACACGTACCGTCGTCGTCGCCTCGTAGATAGGAGTCTGCCCCTCGCTGTAGGCCCAGGCTACTACTCCTGCAACCAACGGCCCCAACAGCACCAGCCACCAACGACTGAGTACTACCCCCACATACCGGCGGATATCCAGACCCTCTTCTTCTACTACGCTGCTACTGCTTCTCTGATCCATCAAACCCCAAATATGCGAAAGTATTGACCCCGATTGCCATTAGATTACACACCTCTCAGTGAATCTCACCAAGAACCGCCCGTGCCTATATAGATGTTTCTTTATTCTGAACAGTCAGTGCATAGGTCGCTGCGGCGGTTCATTATAACACAACATAACACAACACCAAGAAGGTGGCAGACCATGAATCTAGCTGTTTGGCCCCCTCAATTCTGTAAGAAATGCCTCAACGATCCGGCCTGCAGCACGCCCGTCTCCGTAGGGGCTCATTTTCCTCGACATGGAAGCGTACTCTACAGGGTTGTCAAGCAGGCGTCCCGTCTGGCTCAATATGGCATCTGGGTCCGTTCCCACTAACCGCGCTACGCCTGCTTCTACGGCTTCCGGGCGCTCTGTCTTCCAGCGCAAGACCAGAACAGGCTTACTCAGGGCAGGCGCCTCTTCCTGAACCCCGCCGGAGTCTGTGAGGACCAGATAGGCCCTGCTCATCAACCACACAAAAGAGGGATAGTCCAGCGGCTCGATGAGATGGACACGTTCCACCCCTCTCAGATGACTGTACACAGAGCGGCGCACATTCGGGTTCAGGTGGACGGGATAGACCACTGCGATGTCCCTGTACGACTCGGCGAGGCGCCGAAGGCCTAGGCAAATCCGATCAAACTCAGGGCCAAAGCTCTCCCGGCGGTGACCTGTGACCAGAACGATGCGCCTATCCCCCAAGGCAAAACCCAGCTTCCGGCTGAGCTCACTCTCCACGTTACAATAGGAGCCATCCCTCCTTAACTGGTCAAGTGTCATATACAAGGCGTCTATGACCGTATTGCCAGTAACAAAGATGCGACCATCGGGGATACCTTCGACCAGTAGGTTTTGTCGTGCCCCCTCGGTGGGAGCGAAATGCAGGTCGCTCAGGGCATCGGTTAGACGACGGTTGAGCTCCTCAGGAAAGGGGTTGTACTTGTCTCCCGTGCGAAGCCCCGCCTCTACGTGCCCTACTGGTATTCGGGCATAGTAGGCGGCCAGGGCCGCGGCCAGGGTGGTCGTGGTATCTCCCTGCACCAGCACATAGTCGGGGCTCTCGTTAGCGAGCACGGGGGCCATACCCTGGAGGACTGAAGCGGTAACGTCATAGAGGCTCTGGTCCGGCTTCATCACACTCAGATCATAGTCGCATCTGATGCCGAAGAAGCGCAGCAGAGGGTCCAACATCTCCCGGTGCTGAGCGGTCACACACACACGGGAGGTCGTCTCTGGACACTTCTCCAGTGCGCCTATTACCGGGGCCATCTTAATGACCTCGGGCCGGGTCCCAAGGATGCTCAGGACCTTCAACGGCTTCCCATCACCGGGCCTAGATTTTGCAGCCAAAGCTCTCTCACCTACCACGCAGTGTGATGATGAGATACCCTTCCTTAGTGAGGCTTGCTCCTGGCAACGCGCCGGCGATCCAGGTTATCATACCCCTAGTCCAGATTAAGAAGCGATAGTGTAGCCCTTCCAACAAGACATTACAAGAGTATGACCACTCAGTAAGCACTGCCCATTCACTGACCACCAACAAGAGTTGACAGCCTCAGCAGAGGCGGTTAAACTAGGGCACGATGAAAGCCACAGCGCAAGAGGGAGGAAGGATATCTCCAATGGTAAGGCTCGACGACGGCTGAGAGCGTACTGCCAGCAGTATATCGTGAGTCTTCTAAGTCCGTTTCTTCTCCTGGTACCCTTCACCATTACCCAACCTCGGTTTCCCCACCTCATCCCGGCACTCCAGCCAGACCACGTGCCTTTCCGGAAGCCAACCCATACGAGGCCTCTTGGTGCCTGCGGACGGGTAAAGAATCACGCACAGCCAGGTGAGGCGACAGCGGGTGAAGGCTTTCTCCCCACAGCATCATGAGTGATACCCAGGGGTAGGACTAACGAAAGGGGGTGCAACACCGTTAAGAGCCCAGGGATAGGGCCACAGAGAGATAGGACGCTCCTGTGCAAGTCCCTGTTCGGTGGATTGCGAAGGCAAGGAGGAACGTAGAGAAAGATGATGGATTTCCCCGAAGGCTGGATCTTTGGGCCAGACATCTCCCGTTGGATTGGCGTCGTGGTTGACTGGGTGGTGATCAACTGGGACCCCTTCTTCGACGCCATCAATAGAGGGGTACTCTGGATTCTGGTGCCGATGGAGCACTTCCTACTGTGGCTGCCCTGGTGGGCGGTGATAGCGTTTACCGGGCTCCTGGCCTGGAGGATCGTTGGCAGGAATATAGCACTAGCTTCTGTGGTGTCCCTAATGCTTCTCAGTATCCTGGGGCTCATGGAACTGGCAATGACCACCCTGGCCATAGTCCTGACCTCCACCCTGATTGCCATAGGATTCGGGCTCCCACTGGGTATTCTGGGTGCCAAAAGCGACCGGTTCGATGTCGCCATCCGCCCCATCCTGGACGCCATGCAGACGATGCCCAGCTTCGTCTACCTGATCCCAGCCCTGATGCTGTTTGGCCTGGGAAAGACGCCCGCGGTGATGGCCACGGTTATCTACGCCATCCCACCCATAATTCGCCTGACTAATCTGGGAATCCGGCAGGTGGACCCGGAAGTGGTGGAGGCGGCACGCGCCTTTGGGTCCACTGCCGTCCAGGTGCTGACAAAGGTAGAACTTCCCATGGCGCGGCCCACCATCATGGCCGGCGTTAATCAGACCATCATGATGGCCCTGGCCATGGTGGTTATCGCGTCCATGATTGGGGCCAGAGGCCTGGGCATCGAGGTCCTCAACGGCATTGCCCGACTGGACGTGGGCAGAGGTTTCCTGGGAGGACTAGGCATAGTCACCATGGCGATCATTATCGATCGCATCAGCCAGGGTCTTGCCAAACCTCGCCGCGTGAGAGCCGCCTGAGGGTGTATCCTGCTTCAGCAACACCGTCAGTGCTATCGGAGACCGTCCATGTCCCGGCCTTGAGGAGGCTAGAGGAGATGGATTCAGGCAGCGAGTAGTATGGAGGAAAGAACAATATGGCACAATTGCAACATAAAACTAAAGGAGGTAAGTCATGAAGCTGCTGTCACGACACTGGAAATGGTACGTGATAACCCTCGCCATTCTGGTGGTCCCGCTGCTGGCGGTGACGGCCTGTGGTGAGGAGGAAAAGCCGACCATCAAGCTTGCCGATACGCAGTTCGAGTCGCTCTGGATCAATAACGCTATAGCCGAGTTCGTCATTGAGAACGGCTACGGCTATCCGACCGAGACGGTAGAGATGACCACCCCCATATTTCAGGTCACACTGGCCAAGGGGGAGATCGATGTGATGATGGAGGGGTGGGAGCAGAACATGCCGGAGTGGTACAACGAGGAGATTGCCGAAGGGACCATCAAGAACCTGGGGCCCATCTACGAGGGCGGCCCCCAGTTCTTCCTCGTCCCCAAGTGGATGGCGGAGCAGTACAACATCAAGACGATTTTCGACATGAAGGACCACTGGGAGCTGGTCAAGGACCTCGAGGACCCCGGTAAAGGAGCTTTCATCAACTGCACCATCGGCTGGCAGTGCGCCGCGGTCAATGAGGTGAAGCTGGAGGCCTACGGGATGACCGAGTACTTCAACATCATCTCCCCAGGGAGCGCTGCGGCCCTGGACGCCGCCCTGGCTGGTCCCCAGAAGAAACATGAGCCGGTCTTCGGCTACTACTGGGCTCCCACGGCCCTGATGGGAATGTTCGACTGGTATATCCTGGAGGAGCCTGCGTATAACGACGCATGTTGGGAGAAGGTGGGAGCGGCACAAGAGGACAAGAGCCTGCGGCCCATCGATGAGGCCTGTGCCTATG
>SDBU01004739.1_pt1 | contig 16562 bp, 15 predicted proteins | sample 2277071 | NCBI WGS metagenome assembly SDBU01 (sample SAMN10397929, study PRJNA504765) | marine sediment metagenome | isolation source: marine sediment core GS08_GC12, 126 cmbsf | place: Arctic Ocean: Gakkel Ridge, Loki's castle | collected 2008
GATCAACGGCGAGGCCACCCTCAAGCGGCTGGCCCGGGAGAACGGCCGCACCCGCCTGCGCCCGGCCAACCCCGACTACCCCATCATCGACATCGCCCCTGAGGACGACTTCCGCATTCAGGGGGTGGCCATCGGGGTCATCCGCCGGTACTGACGGAGGGGCCATGCTCACCCGGGTCTTCCACACCCGCCTGTCCCACTTCGTGATCCACGCCGAGCGGCTGGTGGATCCGTCGCTGGCTACCCGGCCGGTGGCCGTGATCACTTCAGCGGCCCAGAACGGCACCATCCTGGACCTCTCCGCCGAGGCTAAGCAGGAGGGGCTGGCCAGGGGGATGCGGGTCTCCCTGGCCCGCAAGGTGTCCCGGGCCGCCGTGCTGCTGCCCTTTCACGCCGCCCTGTACCAGAAGGTGCAGGGGGTGCTGTTCCAGCGGCTGATCCGCTTTTCGCCGGCGGTGGAACCGGTGGGCTACGGCAGCTTTTTCCTGGACATGAGCGGCATGGGGGGCCTCTACCGCTCCTTAGGGCAGGCGGGGCGCCTCCTGGCCCGGGACCTGGCCCACCAGGTAGACCTGACCCCCCGGGTGGGCATCGGCCGCAACAAGCTGGTGAGCGCCATCGCCACAAAGGTGGTCTTCGACCAGCCGGTGCTGGAGGTGCCGGCGGGCGGCGAAATGGACTTTCTGGCCCCGCTGCGGAGCATCACCCTGCCGGTGGCGCGGGAAAAACCGGTGCTGCGGACCTTCGCCGACCTGAACCTCTTGATTGTGCGGGACGTGCAGCAGCTACTGGTCAGCCAACAACTGGGGGTAGTGGCGTTCGGCGCCTTTACCCGCCGGGTGACGGCCCAGTGCCGCGGGATCGATACCGCCCTGGTGCGCCCTACCCAGCTGGGGAGCGGGGCCGGTGCCGGCCGGATTGTGGAGCGCTACGTACTGCCCGAAGACACCAATGACGAGGCCCGGCTACAGGCCGCCGCCCTGCTGCTGGCCGACACCGTGGGCCAGCAGTTGCGCCGCCTGGGACGCATAGCCGGGAAGGTGGTGCTCCAGGTGCACTATACCGACGGTTACGAACAGCGGGCCACCGGTCGCCTGGACCGTAGCGACACCTTCACCGTGAGCCATGAACTGGTGCGCCTTTACCGGCGGGCCAACCGGCGCCGGGGCCGGGTGCGCTCCCTCACTGTGGATGCTGGCCGCTTGCGCCCTTTCGCCGATCAACTGCCCCTCTTCGCCTGTCCCGGGAATGAAAAGCAGGAACGCCTGTCCCACGCCCTGGACCACCTCCAACAGCGGTTCGGCAATGGGGTGGTGCTGCCCCTGAGTGCCGCCCACCTGGCCGCCTGAAAGACGATGCTCGATGCCAGCGGCGGGGTTGCCCGTAGCCGGGCACGGCGAGCCGGGTTTGGGGATGGGTGCCTAGCCCGCTGTTCCACCCACCATCGGCAGGCTGGATATTGGATGCGGAACCAGAAACTTGAAACCAGAAACTTGAATGTTCATTCATCTGAACGTCCACTCCCAGACCTCCCCCATGCGGGGCACGGCCCCCAGCGAGGCGCTGCTGGACCGGGCTCGCGCCCTGGGTATGACCCACCTGGCCCTCACCGACGTGAACGGCCTGTGGGGGTTCATCCGCTTCGTCCAGCACGCTGAGCGGGTGGGGTTAAAGGCCATCTGCGGCGCGCACGTCCTCCTGGGTGGCGGGGACGACTCCCCCCCGGACCGGGACCTGGTACTGCTGGTGGAAACACCCGCCGGTTACGCCAACCTGTGCCGCCTGTTATCGCAAGTGCACGACGACAAACAAGTCGACCTGGCGGAATTGCTGACCTCGTTCGGGGCGGGGTTGTTGGTGCTGTGCCCCGACCCGGACCTGTTGCGCCGGCTGGCCCCCCTGCTGCCCACTGATCACCTGTTCGGCGAACTGCGCCCCGGCCGGGACAGCACCCCGGTCCTGGCGGCCTGTGACGATCTGGGCTTGGAGCCGGTAGCCACCGGAGAAGTGTGTATGCTCTCCCCGGACGACCTGGACGCCTACCGCATGCTGCGGGCCATCGACCGCAACGCCCGGCTGTCGCAGTTGCCCCAGTGGGAGCTCAAGTCCTCGACCAATTACCTGGCTCCCGAGGAGGAGTTCCGCCAGCGCTATCCCCATTGCCCGCGGGCGGTGGACAATGCCGCCACCGTCGCCCGGCGTTGCCACAGCGACTGGGACTTCTCGGCCACCATTTTCCCCGGCATCGGTCCCGGCCGGGACGCCGCCGCCCAATTACGCAAAATGGTCTACGAGGGGACCGCCCGTCGCTATCCCTCACCGTTGCCGCCACCGGTGGTGGAGCGCATCGAAAGGGAGCTAGATCTTATCGTCCGCAAGGGGTTCGCCCCCTACTTCCTGGTGGTGGCGGACATCGTGAGCCAGTCACGCCTGACCATCGGCCGGGGCAGCGGGGCCGCCTCCATCGTCAGCTACTGCCTGCTGATCACCAAGGTGGACCCCATCCGCCACAACCTGACCTTCGAGCGTTTCCTGCACGAGGAGCGCACCGATCTGCCCGACATCGACGTGGACTTCGCCTGGGACGAGCGGGATGACATCCTGGACTACGTCTTCCGCACCTACGGCGCCGCCCGCTCCGCCATGGTAGCCACGCACGTCACCCTCCAGCCCCGGGCCGCCGTGCGGGAGGTGGGCAAGGTCATGGGGCTATCCAACGAGGAGATTCTGGCGGTCACCCGCCGCATCTCACTGGTGCTGGCCGAGTCAGGCCATCATAACATCGGCTCTGGCCACCTGCTCGATTGGAACCGTGTCGGTTTCTCCACCAACCCCGCCATCGGCCTGCCCGGTCAGGGCAAGGGCGGGGCCGCGCCCGTGTTCAACCGGGACGACTCCCTGGAGGAGGTCATTTCGATGGCCATGCGGCTGGTGGGAGTGTTCCGCCACCCCTCCGTCCATCCCGGCGGGGTGATCGTGGTGCCCGACGAAATCCGCCGCTACGTGCCGGTGCTCACCGCCCCCAAAGGGGTGCCCATCGTCCAGTGGGAGAAGGACCAGGTGGAGGACGCCGGGCTGGTGAAGATCGACCTGCTGGGCAACCGCTCCCTGGCGGTGGTGCGGGACTGTCTGCGCCACATCAACCTGTACCGCAACCCGCAGGACCACCTTTCCTACCACCATATCAGGCCAGTGGGCGACCCCCGGACAGCGGCCATTATGCAGCAGGGGCGCACCATGGGGGTGTTCTACATCGAGAGTCCCGCTACCCGGCAGCTGCTGGCCCGGGCCGGCAAGGCCGACTTTGAGCACGTGGTGATCTACTCCTCCATCATCCACCCCGCCGCCAACCGCTTCACCAACCTGCTCATCGAGCGCATTCACGGCGCCCCCTGGCAGCTGGAGCACCCCGATCTGGGTTTCCTGCGCGAGAGCTACGGTATCATGGTCTACGAGGAGCAGGTCTTCCTGGCGGCCCTGGCCCTGCCGGGGTTCACCTACAGCGAGGCCGACACCCTGCGCAAAATCGGCACCAAACGGTCGCTACGGCCGTTGATTCCCACCTTAAAGGAGAAGTTTATCTCCCAGTCGCTAAAGCGCGATTATCCCGACGATTTGGTGCACCACGTATGGTCCATGATCGAAAGTTTCAGCGGTTACTCGTTCTGCAAGCCCCACTCGGCTTCTTACGCCATGTTGTCGTTCACCTGCGCCTACTTAAAGGCCCACTACCCGGCGGAGTTCTTGGCGGCGGTGATCACCAACCGGGGCGGGTTCTACTCCGCCTACGCTTATATGAGCGAAGCCCGCCGCTGGGGGGTGCGCATCCTGCCGCCCCATATCAACCGCAGCCTGCCCGGGTGGAAGGGGCACAGCGGCAAGATCCGGGTGGGCTTTATGGAGATTCGCGCACTGCAGGCCGAGGGTATCGCCAATCTACTGAAAGCGCGTAAGGAGGGCGATTTTTCGTCCCTGGCCGATTTCCTGGGGCGCACCGCCATCCACCTGGCGGACTGCCGGGCCCTGGTTCGCGCCGGCTGCTTCGACGACCTGGAGCCGGGCCGCTCCCGCCCCGACCTGCTGTTACAGGCCATGGAGCATCACGCCCCGTCGCGCCGGGCAGACCATAGCGGTGTGCTCTCCGGGTTGGAGGGCCAGCTGGGCCAGCATGACGGCCGGGAAGGGCACACTCCCCAGCTGCGGCCCCTCACCCGCCGCCAACTGTTCGATCTGGAGGTGGCGTCTTTCGGCTACCCCATCTCCTGGCACCCCCTGGCCCCCTTCCAGCGCCTGCTGAAGGGCCGCACCGTCCCGGCCAGGGACATTCCGCTGCACCTGGGCAAGACAATTAACCTGGCGGGGGTCTGCCTCACCACCAAGACAGTGAAGACCAAAGGGGGGCAGGCCATGGAGTTCCTCACCTTCGAGGACCGCACCAGCCTGTTCGAATGCGTCCTGTTCCCCGCCCGCTACCGCAGTTTCAACGATCTGGTGCGCTGGGAGAAACTGTTCCTGGTGCGCGGCAAGGTGGAAGAGTCCTGGGGCGTCTACACCATCAACATCGAGCGGCTGGACTCCCTGGCCCAGCTGTTGGAGCGCTCGCGGCGGGTTGATAAGGATCGGCGGGCGTCATTGCCGTCCTCCGTGGCACCCTCCCACAACTGTCATCCCGAACCCCACTCTCACCCCCAACCTAACTGTCATCCCGAACGAAGTGAGGGATCTCTCTTCGAACCAGAATCGTCGGCTTTCACCATGCAGAGAGATTCCTCGCTATACTCGGAATGACATTTCTGGTATTGGGTTAAAGCCGGAGGAATGTTCTGCATCCCAAGATTACTTATATTACCTTTGATTTCAATCCTTAGTATTGTGACGGTACTTTGCCGATGAAAACATACTACGTCTATATCATGACCAACAAGTCCGGTACCCTGTACACCGGGTTGACCAATAGTCTGATCCGTAGAGTGACGGAGCATAGGGACAAGATCGTATCCGGTTTTACCAGCAAATACAATATCGACCGGCTGATTTATTTCGAAGCCACCCACGATGTCAATGCGGCCATTGCCAGGGAAAAGCAGATCAAGGGTTGGCGACGATCAAAGAAGATAGCGCTGATCGAATCGATGAATCCCGAATGGAAAGACCTGAGCATTGAGTGGTTTGGTGATTAACAAGCCAGTTCGATAAGCTTTGAAATTCCCTGTATTTCCCGGTGACCACCCCATTCGTCCACTTACTATCCGGATCCATGCCCTGAGCGTTCGACTGAGTCTGCCGAAGCCTTGGCGAAGGGTAAGTAAGGGATTTCTCTTCGAACCAACCAAATCGCTGGCTTTCACCATGCAGAGAGATTCCTCGTTACTCTCGGAATGACAAGTCTGGTACTGCGGGCTAGGCTATGGTAATAATGACAACGAGCTGGTCTTCAAGGTAAATTTTGCTATGCCCACCGACCGCTACCGTAGTGCCGCCCCCATCTACGACCTATGGGCCCGCCTGACCGAGTCCAAAGCTGCGAAAATCGCCTTTGAACTGACTGCAATCAGCGCCGGCGAGGCGGTCCTGGAAGTAGCCGTGGGCACCGGCCTGTTCTTCGCCCGGATTGTAGCCGCCAATCCCACCGGCCGTAACGAAGGTGTGGAACTATCCCCCGCCATGCTCTCCCGGGCCGTGGTGCGCCTGGACGCTATGGGGTCCGATAACTACCGCCTGCAGTCCGGCGACGCCCGCCAATTACCGTTCCCCGAGGCCACCTTCGATCTGCTGGTTAACAACTACATGCTCGACCTGCTCCCCGAGGATGATTTCGGGCCGGTACTGGCCGGGTTCGCGCGGGTCCTCAAACCCAACGGCCGGCTGGTACTCAGCACCATGGCCCCTGGACCCCGCTGGTACCACCGGGCCTGGGGCCGACTGGCCGATTCCTTCCCCGCCCTGCTCACCGGCTGCCGCCCGATCTCCATCGGCAGCCATCTGTCCGCGGCAGGCTTTGCCATGCAGGAACACACTTTCGTCAGCCAGAACACTTTTCCCTCCGAGGTGACCCTGGCCCGTAAGTCCCCATAAGCGCCTGCTTGTTAACCGTGTACATTGGATGGGTGGGTACTCCAGGCAAACTGCCACCCCGCTTCCGTCGCCTGCGGCGACTTTTTCGGAGCAGGCTGCTACTGCCACTTCTTATCGCCATTGCCCCCGGCTGAGGTGGTGCCTAAATTGAACAGCCCCATGAAACCTGGAACTATTCCATCCTGATGCTACCCGCCAATCGCGCTCACAGCCTGTTAATCGGCCTGTCCCTGTCGCTGATGTTCCTTTCCGGCACGCCTGTAGACCAGCCGGTAATCATTGAGCAGCGCGCCACCGGGCTGGCGGTCTTCAACTTCACCAGACAGGATATTTACTGTGCCGCCTTTAAAACCGGCACCGCTTACCGTTCCGGCTGGCGCCCCTGCGACCATCCGGACATCTGTCCCGGGAATATCGCCCGGTCGGGTTTGGTGGCCCATCTTCCATATGTCGAGATCTACCACTGGCTGCCGGGCATAGAGGTAACGGCCTATTGGTGGCACCTGACCCCGGACACCACCCGGGAACATGGCTATCGTGTTGCTGACTTGACCGAACAGATTGTCGCCACCCCCCTGGTGCCAATCTTCCCGGATGATTGAAAAAACGAACCGCAAATGGACACTGCGCTACCTGGGCGCCGGCAAACTAAGTCTCGCTACCTTCGTTCTGGGTCTGTTTTTGGGACTGATTGGGCGAAGTTGCCTGCACCAGCCGGTTTACGTTGAGCAGCGAGCATCAAAACTGGTGATTTTCAACAACACCACCGATACTCTGAATTTCACTATCATGCAGCGGCGGGCGGCCCGCTTCATGAAGTGGAAACCCTGCGACCACCCCACCAAATGCGGCGGCCGGGGGATCCCGCCGGGAAGGAACGGCTCCATGCCCTATGAGCTTATTTACCAGTGGTACCCGGGCGCCGAGGTGGTGGTCTATTGGTGGCACCTGGTGCCGGACGCCAGGGCGAAAAACGGGTACCGGGTTGATGGCCCCCACGAGGAACTGTCGAATACTCCCGTCAAGGCCATTTTCGATGGCGGCTGATCTGCTTATAATGATTACCGAGTAACCTATCGAGCAACAATTGAGTCAACCCGCTCAATCCCCCATTTCATCTGAAGCCATCCAGCTGGCTCAACGCCATCAAATATATCTGGGTACCTCCTCGTGGAAGTACGAGGGCTGGCAGGGAATGATCTACCATGACCATTACCCCAGCAAGAAATCGTTCCAGACCCGCTGCCTGAGAGAGTATGCCCGCTATTTTCCGGCCGTTGGAGTGGACTCCACTTTCTACCAGTTTCCCCCTCCCCAATTGATTGCGGGACTGGCTGATTTAACTCCTCCGGACTTCAAGTTCGGCTTGAAGTCCACCGAAGAAATCACTGTTTATAAATACCCAACTCATCCCCGCTACGGCCAGCGCAGGGGACAGCTCAATCCCCAGTTCCTGAATGCGCAGCTGTTCGCCGAACAGTTTTTAAAACCGGTCTCGGCCCTGGGTAGCAAGCTGGGCCCGATCATTTTCCAGTTCGGGGTGCTGCCCAAGGAGCTGGTGGAGGACGGCAGTTTCCTGGGACAGTTGGATCAATTCCTGGGTAGCCTGCCGCCAGGCTACCAGTATGCCACCGAGATCCGCAACCGGCAGCTGTTTGGCCCCGGTTATTTCACCCTGCTGCGAAAGCACGGCGTGGCGCACGTGTACACTTCCTGGAGCTGGATGCCTCCCCTGGGCGAGCAGTTGCAGACGCCCGAGTCCCGCACTGCCGATTTCTTCGTCATGCGTCTGTTGACCCCGCCGCAAGTGGCATATGGCGATGCGGTGGAGACCTTCTTCCCTTATACGCACATCCAAAAACCACAACTGGAAATGCGTAATTCATTGTTACAACACCTGAATTCGGCTATAGAGAAAGAATTTCCCGGCTACGTGTTCATCAACAACCGCCTGGAGGGCGCCGCCCCCCTCACCATCGCCCAAGTGCTGGAACGGGTCCTGGCCAGCTAGTTCTGAGCGCTGGTACCATGCTTGTCAAGGCTGGTCACAGTTGCGGCCCTGACGTTGGGCAAAAAGACCGTATTTCTATTTCGCTGGAAGATAACTACTGAATATACAAATGGTTGCGAAAGACGCCTAAAGTATTACTTTAGACTGTTGGAGGTCCCCGTTAAGCCTAATCGTCCCCCGGAAGACGGTTGAGATTGAGCAGGATTTCCGGCTGGTCCCACTCGATGATGGTGAACTTCTGATGCTCAAGCGAGCGGCGCAGGCTGAAGCGCCCCTCCCGGTAGGCCGTTAGCAGGTGCGGCAGGCTGTCCCGGTGGTACCAGGCCGCCAACGGCTGGAGTCGCCCGGCGGTGCTGGGGACCACTCCCCAACCGGCTCGCTGCTGCCACAGTCGGCGGCATAATTCCCCGGTCAGTTGCGGCAGATCGCAGGCACAAATGAAAACCCAGGCGCTGCCGGCCAGTTCCAGGACGGTCAGCACCCCGGACAGCGGCGCCCGCTGACTGTAATGGTCGGCGACGGTGATCAGGTCCAGGTCGGCGTAGGCTCGGGCCTCTTTAGCCACCACCGTCACCCGTTCACAGGTGGCCGCCAGGGTGTCAGCGATGCCCTGGATCATGGGTCGTCCGTGCAGCTCATAGCGGGCCTTGTCGCTGCCGAAGCGCCGGCTGCCGCCTCCGGCCAGGATGAAGGCCTCCGCTGGTAATCTGATTTGATTGTCCATCGCTTAACCGTAACCTATGCGGTTCGTCCAGGCCGCACTAGAGGGTAATTTCACACTACTACTAATGATTAGCAACCCAGGTCCTGTTCACCGAGCCATCACCGCCATCTGCGGGGTGCTGTTGGCCGTTTTTCTGGCGGCTTGTGCCACCATGGGTTCGCCACTTTCTTCGAGTAAGGAAGCCCGGGCGGTCTGGCTATCGCGCTTCGACTACTGTGGCGTCAGCCCCACCCATGATCCCGATTCCATCCAGGCCTACATTGCCCAGGTCGTCCGGCAGGCCGCCCGGGCCAACTTTAATCTCCTCTTTTTCCAGGTACGCGGCAGCGGGGACGCTTATTACCAGCCCGGGCTGGAGCCGTGGGGCAGCCTGCTCACCGGCACCCTGGGGGCCGATCCCGGTTGGGATCCCCTGCAGTTCGCTATCGAAGCCGCCCAGGCCCACGGTCTCGAGCTGCATGCCTGGGTGAACGTTTACCCCGCCTGGAAGGGTACTAAGCCCCCGGGAGAAGCAAATCCGCCGGCGCCGTTGACGGTCCATCCGCAGTGGGTGGTGGCCGATTCCACCGGACAACCGTTGGCCTTATCGGACGGCTATACCTCCTTCTCCCCGGGGATCCCCCAGGTGCAGGAACACATACTGGCCGTGGTGGAGGACATCGCCGCCCGCTACGAGGTGGACGGGATCCACTTAGATTACATTCGCTACCCCGATTGGGCCCTCTCAAAAGGACTATCCCGTGACTCCCTGAGTCTGGCCCGCTTCCACTCGGCCGCAGGAAATCCCTATTCGTTGGACTGGGATGACTGGCAGCGGGAGCAGGTCACCCAGCTCGTTGCCCGCCTGTATAACCGGGTCACGGCTATCGACAGCAGCATTAAGCTGTCGGCGGCGGTCATCGGCAGCTATGCAACGACCGGCTGGAACGCCTACAACCAGGTCTATCAGGATCCCCGCCGCTGGAGCGAGCTGGGCAAGATTGATTTCATTACCCCCATGATCTACTGGCCACGTAATCACCGCACCCAGCCGTTCCTGGTACGGTCGCGGGAGTGGCGGGAGCGTTACAGCATAGAACGACCCGTGTTCCCCGGCATCGGCAGCTACCGCTATAACGAGGAGGACGGCGACCGGACCTGGAACGAGGCGTTGGGCCAGATCGACGACCTGCGCCGCGCGCGCTTCCCCGGTCTGGCTTTTTTTGATGCCCGTAGCCTGGAGAATCATTGGGCGCAGCTGGCCACGAGGCGCTTTCGATCCCCGGCCAATATTCCGGCCATGGCCTGGAAAGACGCCCTGGTGCCAGACCCCCCTTCTTCCTTACTGCTGACGTCCATGGGCCGAATCGGGGCCCTCACCTGGGTAGCGCCAACGACTGAAGATGTGGTGCGTTACAACGTCTATTTCAGCGAAAATATACCTATAGATCGGTCGAGAGGAGAAAATCTGGTGCACGTAACCGCCGGACCCCGTCTGGAGTGGGTTTTCGACCCCCATAAGTTACCCCCCAACGGTTATTTGGCTGTCTCAGCACTTGATGCCGCCTGGAATGAAAGTACCCTATCCACGCCGATCCGATGGCAGCGAAAGTAACCTATCCCCCTGAAAATGAGGCAGCTCGAAAAATCATAATCAGCCTGTTTCTGGCTCTGCTCCTATTTTCAAGGGCTGATTCAACAAATAACCCACATCACCCTTGCATTACAGTTTGCATAACCCCGGTTTTATCGATTTTAACCATGTAATTTATTCCAGCGCTATCGATGTTCGCCTGAACGTGATAAATGGCCCCAAAACCGCAAAATATAGCCTGTGGATGGCATTTGAACCATTCGAAACTCATCGCTGGAGTTCGAACAAGGCAATTAGCGGTGAAAATCGGTATAAATGTGCCACTGGAGACGAAAGTGGTTATGTGCTCATATGAGCATTTAGTGTTATTGTGTCTTTGATATGCCCGTATAACTTCCCTCGCACTTCTTTCATACTTGTCAATCATCGTTTATCGCATCTATATTTTGGGGTGTTTAATGACCCGTGGTTTCGCTGCCTGGCTGCTAAAGCCGCAGTTGCCACCCAATATCAGGAGACATAATGGTCCTATTTAGCACTACCGGATTTTTCACCTCCCTCATTCGCGCTCTAAACCTTCGAATGGCAATTATTCAGATAATCCTTATAATTCTTATACTTTTCGGTTTATTGCCAGCCGTCGGGAAGGCCGACGGCCGCCAGCCAGCACCGGGCGACTACCATCCGCCCCCCGCCGCACTGGTGGAGCAGGCCCGGCGTATTCTAACGGAAGTGCCATTGATCGATGGGCATAATGATGTGCCCTGGCAATACCGCGACCGGGTACAGAATCATCTGGACCGGATCGACTTTGGGCGCAGCACCGCCGGTTTATCCAAGCCCATGCACACCGACATCCCGCGCCTGAGGGCTGGTCACGTAGGCGGCCTGTTCTGGTCGGTCTATATCCCGGTTGAACTTGCGGGGCCCGGCGCGGTGCGCCTCACCCTGGAACAGATCGATGTGGTTCACCGCCTGATCGAAAAATATCCCGACGACCTGGAGCTGGCCCTGACAGCGGACGACATCGTGCGCATTCACAAAGCGGGTAAGGTGGCTTCCCTGATAGGCATGGAAGGGGGCCATTCCATCGAGAACTCCCTGGGCGCCCTGCGGCAACTCTATCGGGTGGGAGCCCGTTACATGACTATCACCCACTGGAATAATGTGGATTGGGCTGACGCGGCCACCGCTATACCTGAGCACGATGGCTTGACGGCCTTTGGTGAGGAAGTGATCCGGGAGATGAACCGCCTCGGCATGTTGGTGGACCTCTCCCACGTCTCCGCCGCTACCATGCACGATGTCCTGGATGTGACTGCGGCACCGGTGATCTTCTCACATTCATCCGCCTATGCCCTGTTCCAGTATCCCCGCAATGTGCCGGATGACGTGCTGAAAAGGGTGCGCAAGAATAAGGGAGTGGTGATGGTCAATTTCGTCGGTAGCTTTATTTCCGAAGAAGTAGGGCTCCATTACTTCGCCCGTGAAGGAGAAAAGACCCGCCTGAAGGAATTCTTTCCGGCCGATAGCGCCCGCGTCCGCCGGGGAATGGAAGCCTGGCTGGATGAACATCCTTACCCCCCGGCTACCGTGGCCGATGTAGCCGACCACATCGATCATATCAAGCAAGTGGCGGGAATTGATCACATCGGTATCGGCTCGGACTTCGATGGGATCAGTCGTCCCCCCCTCGGCCTGGAAGATGTGTCCGCTTTCCCAAACCTGATTGCCGAACTGCTGCGGCGGGGCTACACCGAGAAGGAAGTGAAGAAAGTGGCCGGCCTGAACCTGCTGCGGGTCTTCCGGGAGGCTGAAAAAGTAGCTTCCCGGCTCCAGCGCACAACTGCACCCTCCGATGCCCTGATAGAAGATTTAGACGGCCGGATCGAAACCGACTAGAACCTCCCAGCCGTGAAAGGTTAGGCTGGCCTGCCAACAATTTCTCCTTAATCCTGGCATTTATGGCTGCTTTGCGAAAAAAATGACTGGCTGCTGCGATTATTGGCAACCTTCTGCAAGTTCGTGACGTCTAACCGGCGAGATGAACAAAATGACCCAAATAAATTTTGCAGACAACCCGGAAAGCCTATCATGAAGATCGCCGCCGCCATATTTATCCCCGTTATCTCGGCCCTGCTTATAGCCCGGGTCGCGGTTCCGGTTGACGAACCGTTGGAAATCGAGGATCCCACCCAGTTTAGTTATACTATGCCGTGGAGTTACGGGAGCCTGGATGAGGCGCTGTGGTTGGCGCTGGACGATATCGCTACTATCAGGAAGTACATGCCGCCTGAAGTTGACCATTTCCGGGTAGTCATTCCACCTTACGGGAACAATCCTAGTTTTGTTTTCATGATGTTTGAGCGCTCCGACCTTGAATTACTGGCCGCCGGCGAATTAGCCCCGGAGCTGTTCATAAGGGACCATGTCACATTCGACTAGCCCGGGATTAAACCGGAAATAGCCGAAATAATTCTCCCGACACACTCCAATAAACTTACCAGGCATCTCCCACCCCCCAGCAGGCCTCCATCTCCTTACGGAATGGGGGCCTGACTCCTTTTTGGGCCCGCTGATTCGTGAAACTCGGCGATATCCGCCAGCAGCCGCCGCTCCAAGGTACCATTGGATCGCCATTCAATCCACTGGCGGCGGTCTCCCCAGAGGCTTAGATAAACCCTATAGGTGGGTTCCACTCGGACCCGGGTAGTGGTGGAAACCCCCGGGGCTTCTCTGATGGTGATCACCAGCTGCAGGGTAGCCCGCAACTTCTTTCCCCGCAAGGCGGTTTGGCCCGGCGCGGCCAACGCTTCCAGGCCTGCCAGGGGGAGAGCCTGCAGATAGGTTACCAGGCGCCCTGGTTGAGATGAGCGGGAATCCAGCACCAGGCCGTAAGGCGACTGCAGAATGGCAGTTTCAACTTCCAGCACCAGATCGGGGGGAGCGCCGGGAAAGTCCTGGTAAGCCGGAAATGTAGGTTCACCAGGCCCCCTCCGGCCGGCACAACCGGGAAAAATCAGGAAGGCCGCCAGGCAACCGATGATTAAGGGGGAAAAAAGGGGCGAAGATTTCAACTTACCATCTCCGCCCCTTGTGAAAAGATTACCGGTCGACCGGTGAAGCTATTCTTTTTTCTCAGGCTCAACCTTCTCCTGAAGGGCTTTCAGGTCGTCCTCCAGAGTTGAGAGGGCGTCCTCCAGAGTTGAGAGGGCGTCCTGCAGATCCAGGATCGAGCGATTGGTCCGGCGTTTGTAAGTAGTCATCTCATCGGAAAGGGCTCGTACATCTCCCTCTACCCGGCGGATATCCTCACGCAGCAGTTCTTCCACTTGGCTCAACAGGTAATTAGTCTCTTCGATCTTGTTGCCCAGGCTATCGGTTATCACCAGCAGGCGCATGCTCAGGTTCTTTATGTTCGCCTGCATCCGCTGCATGTGTTTACCTCGGCCATCGAATTTTAAGGTCAGTCGGCGATACTCCTCGTCAATCATATTTTTATGGCCCTGGAGCTCCACGTCACTGGTCATGAGCTCATTCATGGTTCGGGATCGTTTATAGTCGATATAGATTGTGTAATACAGCGTGATGGCTAATAAAACTGCGACCAGAATATTGATTATTTTTTGCATTCTCGCTCCGGTTGATTGGTGTCTACTCTGCGGACTCCTCGAGATTCGCCAGCCGCTTTTCCCATTCCGTGATCTCGTCGCCGCCCAGGTCTGCCACGGGCTGGTCCTCCAGCCCCCGATCGGAATCGCGCTGCCGGATCCGGTCCCGCAGCTCCTCTTGAGTAGCGGCGTTATTCTTGAGGCGCTCGACCAGCTCATCGATCTCGCTGACAAAGTCGCGGGCCGCCAGGTCCAGTCTCTGCATAAGCTGCTCGACCAAGGCCTTTCCGTAGCCTTCATCAACCTGGTCCACCAGTGTTTGAACCCGTTCTTTAGGATCAATTACTTCGGTCATTGGGCTGGACTTACCCTTATTCATTGCATCGCAACCACGAGGTGCTCCTGATGATCCAACAGGTACAGAAAAAGATGGGGTAAAAGTTTCACATCAATTGGGGACTTGGCAACCACTAATTGCTGCACACCCTAAAAAAATTACACCCAAAGTGTTCGATTTTCAAATATTTGCTGCCCATTCATCAATTTCTATGGTGAAAAGGAGTGCTCTCAAGCCTCCAGTTGACGGGCGAACTCCCGGGCAATGCGGTCTACCTCCTCCAACGCGCTCTGATCCTCCGGTTGGGTTGGTGCATCCTGCTCGGCTACCTCCCTCCTCAGGCCCGGCCGCTCCAAATCGTCGAAGCGGGAGTAATTCCCCCGCCGGCTGAAAGATTCCTGTGAGCGGGGATCGGTCGCCATCGGGGTCGTCTCCCAGGCCAGGTGCTTGCGGTTTATCAGGTGCAATGGCGTGATATTGTCCCCGGTAATGGCCCCGCCCCAGGTGCCGCAGCCCAGGGTCATTGCCGGGTCAAGGGAAGTAGTGTAGCCTACCGATCCGTGCGGACCGGGTGTATTCACCAGCACCCGAAAGGCCTTCACCCGTCGGGCAAACTGCTCGATGATATCCTGATCGCGGCTGTGAATGATGGCCGTATGCCCGACACCGCCGTACTCCACCACTCGCTCGCTAAGAGCGATGCCAGCTTCAGTATTACCGACGGTATAATAGGCCAACACCGGCGATAGTTTCTCCCGGCTGAGAAGGTATTCCGTCCCGACGCCGGCCTGTTCCACCAGTAGCACTTGGGTCTGCTCCGGCACTGCAAAGCCCGCCAGCTGGGCAATCCGTACCGGGGACTGCCCCACCACGGCGGTGTTCAAATGTCCGGCGGAATCGACCATGAAATTTTCCAGCTTGGTGCGTTCCTCGCCCTGAACCCAGGCCACCGGCTCCCGCTTCAGGCAATCAAGCACTTTCTTTTCGTTGCGTCGATCTACGATCATGGCCTGCTCGCTGGAGCAGATTACCCCCCAGTCAAAGCTTTTACCGGTGATTATATCCCGCACTGCCTTGCGAACGTCAGCGGTTTTCTCCACGAACGCGGGCACGTTCCCTGGTCCTACCCCGATGGCCGGCTTGCCGCTGCTGTGGGACGCCCGGACAATGCTGGTGCCTCCGGTAGACAGGATAATGCTCACCCGGGGATCCTTCATCAGCGCGGCCGCGGCTTTAATACCGGGCTGCGAGAGACAGCTGATCAGCCCTTCCGGGGCCCCGGCCCTGACAGCCGCCTGGGCCACCACCTTCACCGCCTCCAGCGTGCAACGGGCGGCAACGGGGTGAGGGCTGGCTATCACGGCGTTACGGCTCTTGGCGCAGATGATGGCCTTATACATCGCTGTCGAAGTGGGATTGGTGGTCGGGATGATGGCGGCCACCACCCCCATAGGCTCGGCGTAAATAGTATGTTTGCCCCGGCGGTCATGCTCCAGCACTCCGACGGTGCGCAGCTCCCTGTAGGCCTCCCAGACATCGCGGGTGCTGAACTCATTTTTCAGTAACTTGTCTTCCAGGCGACCCATGCCGGTCTCCTCGACGGCCAGTTCCGCCAGGCGGCGCGCAGCTCTGAAACCAGCTTGGGCCATGGCGGCGCAGATCCGGTCGACCTGATCCTGTGAAAAGGAGGCTACCTGCTGCTGAGCCGCCTCAGCCTGCTGGCACAGGTCGCGTACTTCCTGCTGTCCTAATAAGTCCTTATCCATAAATACTTCTCATCCCAGCGGTCCAGGCAGGCAATGGCGTTTTCTTCCCTGCCACTGCCCCTGCCACTGCTACTTCTACTACCACTTCTACTACCCCGCAGATGGGCAGCAAGGAATCGGGGCTTGCCATGAACGTCCGACTAATTTATCACCGTCCCGATTCGCTTGATGCGCTCCCAGGTCACGAAGGGAAAACGCTTCATGTTTATGGAAAAATATACGAGCAGGGCTTCTCCCAGGATGTAGTCGTGCGGTACAAAACCCCAGAACCGGGAATCGAAACTCTTGTCCCGGTTGTCCCCCATCATGAAGTAATAATCCTGCTCAACCACGTAGTAGGAGATCGGTTCGCCGTCGAGAATCAACATGCTCCCCTGCAGGTGGATCTGGTGGCCGTCCATCGTAGCCACGTACCACAATACATCGCGGTCGGTCAGGGCACTGAGGGTATCTCCCCTGGCCGGT
>SDBU01004740.1_pt1 | contig 16562 bp, 13 predicted proteins | sample 2277071 | NCBI WGS metagenome assembly SDBU01 (sample SAMN10397929, study PRJNA504765) | marine sediment metagenome | isolation source: marine sediment core GS08_GC12, 126 cmbsf | place: Arctic Ocean: Gakkel Ridge, Loki's castle | collected 2008
GCGCGCCCCGCCGGGGCGAGGCCACGGCCCCGCACATGCCGGCATTGCGGTTCGGCGTCCCCGACGGTGGTGAATTACCGGACACCCTCACGCTTGCGTGGGCATGTTCGCGGGGAATTGTCGTCCGGCATGCCCACGTTTGCGTGAGGGCGTCGGATAATTCAGGCGGCCCAAGGAACTCATGGTAGCCACGGGCGCGAGCCCGTGGAATGCCGGCGACGCGCGGAACGGAGCTGCCGGAGGCAGCGATTCATGCGGGCCGGACCGGTCGGCATGATTCGCCCCCTGCGGGGGCTCGTGGGTTCGGGGCCGCGAGCGTCCACGGGCTCGCGCCCGTGGCTAACATGAAAGTCAACCCGCGAACCACGTTGGCCCGCACGAATTATCGAACCCTCACCCTTGCGTGGGCATGGCAGCCGTCCGCATTGGGGGACAACGTACCACCGTCAATCTGCGGATGACTCGAACCTGAACGTCACGCGCTCGCCGGCGGGCAGTTCCAGTGCGCCGAGTTCGCTCCAGGGGCGATCGCTGCCCTCGCCGCCAAAGCCTCGTGGGCCGAAGATATCGATTGTCTGGAGTTTCTTGCTGGTCATGCAGCCTTCCATGACGCCCTTGTCGAGATCCCACCGGAACTCGTCGACACGAATGCCGCCTCGGGCGAGCACGCCGGTGATGCGCCCTGCCTTCAGTCGCTTGCCGGCCACCGGCAGAAGGTGAATGTAGCCTTCCTCGGAGTAGAGAATCGCCTCGGTGATGATGGCGGGCATGGAGAGGGTCGGGTCGAGGTTGAAGATCTCCTTCCCCGGATTGTGGTTGCTGATCATGCTGCTGTTCATGAAGCGGTTGGTGGCGAAGGTATCCATGAACTCCCAGAACAGATCCGCATCCAGAAGTCGGGCGCTGAAGAAGATGTGGTGCATGAGGCCGTGGCCGGACGTGCCCGAGCGGCCGCCGTCGATACGCCGCTGAATCGCCTGCCTGGCGGCCTTGGCCAGCTCCGGGGTCTTGCGCCCCGAAATCTCCGTGCCCGGGTAGACGCCGTAGAGGTGCGAGGCGTGGCGATGCTCCTCCCGCGGTTGCACTCCCGGCCAACTCCATTCGGCCAGGGCGCCGTCGTCCAGGAAGGTGTAGTCCGGCAACTCACCGAGCAGCTCCCGCCAGTGCGGTATCTCCTCTTCGTGGATCCCCAGGGTCTCGCAGCCCGCAATGAGGTTGTTCAGAACCTGGTGAGAGACGGCGATGTCGACGGCCGCGTTGGGGAAATTCCAGGCCCCGTCGTGACTGACGGCACAGTTCTCCGGCGAAATCCCGGGATACAGCATCCGCTTGCCGTTTTCACTGCGTGGCATCTTGTCGGACAGATCTTCGTAGAGCTGGGCGATCTCGATCAGTGCCGGAATCACCCGTTCGGCGAGGAAAGTCTCATCCTGGGTGTAGAGGTAGTGATCCCAGAAGTAGCTGTACAGCCAGCCCGCCCCGGCGGTCCACACATAGCGATACCACGGCGTCTTGCCGGTGCGCCAATCCTGGACGAGGGCCGTGGACAGCCCGCGGCAGCCGAACATGATGCGTGCATTCTCGCGCCAGTCGTCCAGCATGCGCTCGATGAAGCTGAAGTAGCTCTCCATGGCCTCATGCAGGTCGCCCTGGTTCCCCGCCGACACGGCCAGATTGAGATTCGAATCCAGGGTGAACCTGCCGCCCCACGGCGCGTCCCAGTCGTTCGACCAGATGCCCATCAAGGCCGGCGGACACTCGCCGCTGCTCGAGATGAACACATGGCGGCCCATGGCGAACAAGCACTCGAGAAACGCCGGCGTCATGCCCTCCAGTTCCGATTCAGCGATGATCTCTTCGGAGCTGGCACCGCCGCCGAAGTTGGCGCCCACGTCGAGTCGTACTCGATCCATCATCTCCCGGTGAACGGCCGTGTGGCGGGCCAGCAGGCGGTCGTAGTCGCCTTCGATATTCGCCAGGGCTTCCCGGAGCGACTCGGGCTCCGGCGAGCCGGCCTGATCGATGAATTCCACCCGCAGAACCACCACCACCTCGGTCGCGCCGGTAATGACGAGGGCATCGTCCTCCGCCTGCACGTCGGCGCCCTCGGCTCCGTTGGGAAACACCTTCGCCAGCACGTGGTAGCCTTCGGGCACAGCCTTGCCGGCTGCACGGCTGTAGACACTGTGGTAGTAGAGATCGTCGGGCCTGTGGTGGATGTGGACGGCCGTGATGTCCGCGTCGATCTGCGCCGGCGGAGGGATAAAGCGCAAGCGGCAGCGGGCGATCCGGTTGCCGTCGAGGTTCCTCAGGCGTACCACGATCACCCCGTCGGGCCGGGATGCAAAGGCCGAGCGTTCCCAACGGCCGGCCGCATCCTGCCAGCAAGTAACCACTTCGCCCGAGGCCAGGTGATTCAGGCGCTCATAGCCGGACACCTCCGACGCTTCCATCTCCCAGAGAAAATGCAGGGCCGGATGGACGGTGTTGCAGGGGAGCTGATCCTTCGATTTCCCGAACGTGGCACCATCGTACAGGCGACTCAAATCCTCCTTGCCGCTCTCGCAGATGGCCGCATGGGCTTGCCTGAATTGCCCGGCCAACGCCAGCGGGCGGGCCTTCTCCAGGCCGGCCTGGACGCTGACGATCTTCCGCTCCACCCCGCACTGCTCGATCCAGCATTTCTCATGACAGACGATCAGGGTCTCTTCGGCGGTGCCGCCCATGGCCATGAAGCCCGAGACTCCGTTGCCGCTGACCATCGCGTCTTCCCAACGCTCGGGTCTTGTCGTGCTGCGTATGGTGAGCGCTTGGGGCCCTGTGCTCGTCGTCATGGTTCGATTCCTTCCTAGGTAACCCTCACACAATGTGGGCCTCGTGGGGCGCCGTTCATAGCTTCAGGCCCCGCGGACGCCGTTCGTGGCCTCAGGCCCCGGAAGGCGCCAACGTCTTTAGCCCGGCCTCTGCCGCGGCGCTCTCTGACAGGCCCCAGAGGGACGGCCATATCGCAGTTGTACCCGACGCTCGCCCTCCTTGTCATTCCCCACATTTTCGCCCACGGGATCACGCCGGGTTGGCGGTTGTCGAACAGGCCCGTTTACGGGCCTTTCCGCCGGCTTTGCCGGCGTCCAGGCCAGGGCTTTTAGCCCTGGTGTCGATTGGGCACCCCCTTCCCTTTCTCCCGGCCCGCTGAAGCGGGCCGGGAGAATCCGGAGAGGAGGGGGGGCACACCCAGGGCTAAAAGCCCTGGTCTATACACCGGCAAAGCCGGTGCAAAGGCCCGTGAACGGGCCTGAGACGACCGACGGCGTTGGCGACGTTCCCGCAGATCGGGCGCTGGGGGCGGAAGGGCACGCACAGCGGAGTTGTGCGTGGCACCCAACTTCGCAGGTCCTTCCTTGACGATGGCGAATTGCCGACATCCTCATAGCGGAGTCCTGCGCGGGGCTCCCTCGGCGTCGCGCCGTCATCTGAGTTCGCGGAACTCCTTGATGAGCCACCCGGCGGCCCCGGTGCCGGCGGCGAGGATGGCCGAGCCGGCGAACATGACGTTGATCGGCACGAACTCGGCGATGATCCCCGCGGCCGCGATCGAGATGGCCGTACAGCCGACCACCGCCACCGAGATCATGCTGAACACGCGGCCCTGCATCTCGTGGGGCACGATGTTCTGGATAATGGTCGGTCGCGGCACGATGATCATGGGAATGGCCATGGCGTGAATCGCCAGCACCACGAACATGAGCCACAGCGAGTTCACCCACAGCAGCGGCAGAAACGTCAGCCCGTCCAGCATGATCCCCCACAGGATGATGTGGCCCTTGTGGAACCGCCGCCCGTAGCGGCTCAGCAGGATCGTGCCGGCCACCATGCCGATGGCGTAGGCCACCTGGATGGTCACGTAGCTGTCGAAATCCAAGTGCAGAACCTCGCGGACAAACAACGGTATGCCGAAGATAGCCGGACCCATGAGGAACAGGTTGTCCGCTGCCGTGATCAGCAGCAGCCCGCGCACCCGCCGGTCGGCCCAGGCATACCGCAGGCCGAGCTTTACGTCGCCCCAATGGCCCCTCAGCACCCCCGCCCGCGGCCCGGTCGGCCTCGGCGGCCCGGCCGACGCCCGGCGAATCTGCAGGATCAGCAGGAACGACACGGCGAAGGTGGCGGCGTCCAGGGTGAACAGGTGTACCTTGCCGGTCATCGATAGCACCGCGGCCGCCACGGCCGGGCCGATGAACATCGCGTACTGCCATGACGTCTGGATCAACACGTTGGCGGCCAGTCGCCGGTCGGGCTCGACGAGCTGGCCCACCAGGGCGTCGCGAGCGGGGTTGTATAGCATGGTCAGCGTCGCCAGGGCGAAGGTGATCACCCCCAGCGTCACGGCCGTGAGGCCTGCCAGCCACCACACAAGCGGGATCAGCAGCACGACGATCACGCGGCCGGCGTCGGCGAAGAGCATCACCCGGCGCCGGTCGAGCCGGTCGATCAGGGCCCCGCTGTACAGGCCGAACAGCAGCGACGGCAGGTAGGCGGACATGGCCAGCAGGCCGGTTTTCGATTTCGACCCGGTCAGGTCAAACAGCAGCCACATCAGGGCCATGCGAAACACGCTGTCGCCGGACTGGGAGATCACCTGCCCGATCCACAGCAATACGATGTTTCGATTGACCAGGACTCGACCCAACCAGCCGCGCATATCGTGCTCCCACGCCCTCGGCCGCCGTCCGCGGCGGCGCCCCCGGCGTGGGCGACATCCTATCACGGCCCCGCCGTCCTGTCAGCAGCGCGGCCGGCCTCCGCCGCCGATGGCGCCGCCATGGGGCCGCCCGAGCGGTTCACGCACCTTACGCATCTCACGCACTTTACCGTAGGGCCGGCCATCTGGTATAATGAGGGTTGACTCGCCCGACCGGGGTGCCGGGCATCTCTCGCAGGGGAACGTCGGTATGACTGTCGCGGAGCCGCGATCCCGGACTCCGGCTCCTCGGGTCAGCGAAGGAAGGAGCAACACGATGCGAGCGCGACCGGCAGTGCTTGGCGTTGGGTTGCTGGCGTTGATGGTGGGGGCGATCGGCTGTGGCGACGCGGACCCCGACGAGAACACCGGCCTGGCAGACGCCGGAGTGACCATCGAACAACTCGCCCGGCGATACTTTGATGCCTTCAAGACAGGCGACCCCGACAGCATCCTCGGCGATTTCTGCACGCTGGAGCAGTACGAGGCCCTGGTGGCCGATGCCAGGAAGGCGGGGGCGGACGCGGAATTCCTCAGCGATGCCGATGACGAGTCACCTATCCGCGCGGGCAACAGGCTGAGGGTACTGTTCACCTTCGGGCCCAACCGGGCGGCGCTGATGAAACAGACCGAGCTGGTGAGCATCACGCATGAGCCCGCCGAAGACACTGGCGTGGAGAAGGGATTCCGCAAGCACGGGATAGAGATCGAGGACGTGCAGATCATTATCCGCGTGCCCGAAGGCGGCGCGACCAAGGAGTACAAGCTCCAGAGTTGCCAAGCCATCAAGACCGCCGACGGCTGGCGCTGGTGGCACGAGCCCTGGCGACCGGAACTGTTCGACAGTATAGATTGACCGGCCCGGCGCCATGCCGTCCGCCGTGCCGGGTGCTATGCCTTCCGCCGTGCCCGGCGCCATGCCGTCCGCCGTGCCCGGTGCCATGCCAACGCTCGCGCGAGCGTGTCGGATAATCCGGCGCCGGACTCAACTGAACTCGGGTGCCACGCACAACTCCGTTGTGCGTGCCCGGGCGGGCCCAGCGGGCAGCGCATCACTTGTGAGGATCAGTCCGATGGCGGGACAAACACGTCGTCACCTTTTACATGATGTGCGTCTCGCATGGGAGCCGTGTTGTCCTTCATGTTAGCCACGGGCGCGAGCCCGTGGACTGTCGGCGACCGCCGGAACGGAGCTGCCGGAGGCAGCGATTCATGCGGCCCGGACCCGCCCGCATGATTCGCCCCCTGCGGGGGCTCGTGGTGTCGGGGGGGACGACCGTCCACGGGCTCGCGCCCGTGGCTACCATGAAGGGCTTGCGCCGCACGAATTATCGGACACCCTCACGCTTGCGTGGGCATGCATGGAATCGTAGCATAGGCGGCGTGGCGGCGGATACGACCGGAAGGCTCGGGACCTGGACGAGTTTGTAGGGTGTGCAGCGTTTTTTCTGCTGCACACGGAACGGCGGCGGGGAAGGCTGCGTGAGCCGTTACGGCTCGTGATGCAAGGGAGTTTGTAGGGTGTGCAGCGTTTTTCTGCTGCACACGGAACGCCGGCGGGGAAGGCTGCGTGAGCCGTTCCGGCCCGTGAAGCAAGGGAGAAACAGAATGATCAGGCGGATTGTGCTGAGGATGGCGTACGCGGCGACGCTGGCGGTTTCGCTGGCCTTATCAGGGCTTGCCGACACGGCCGGGGCGGCGGAGCTGAGCAGGAAGAAACTGCAGGTGTTTCTGCTGGCGGGGCAGTCGAACATGACCGGCTATTGCCGGATAGTCGCGCTGACCAACCTGGCGAACTATCAGGAACTGGAGGACCCCGAGCTACGCGAGCTTGATAAGCGGCTGTGCAAGGTGGTCTTCCCGGGCGAGGGGGCAATCAAGAAGAACCACGGAATTCGCGCCGAGATCTACAAGCTGCTCGTGGAGAGAGACAACGTTAATAAGCAACTTGCCCAGGCAAAAACGGACAAGAGCGAACAGGCGGTTGAAGAACTGAACAAACAGATCAGGGACTTAGCCGCCAGGAACAGCGAACTGGAAGCGAAGCTGCAAGTGGCCAAGGCAAAACGGGTGTACATGGCCCCCGACGGCAGATACGGCCACAAGCCGGGAGTGCTGGCCTTCGGCTACGGCCGCGGCAAGGGGAGTATCGGCCCGGAATACGGCTTCGGCTTGGCCCTGGAGCAGGCACTCGATGCGCCGATTCTGCTGATCAAGGTCGCCCAGGACGGGGCGTCGCTGGCGTATCAATACCGCCCGCCGTCTTCGGGTGCGTATGAGCCGAGCGAGGCCCAGAGAAAGCAAGTCGAAGTATTGATGCGAAGGCGGGCCGCGGGCGAAAAAGTCAACATACCCGACTATTCCAACGCAGGGGCCGACTGGCGGCGCATGATCGAGTTCACCCGCGAAGTGTTGGGCAATCTTAAGAAATACCACGGCGAGTACGACCCGGCCGTCGGCTACGATCTTGCCGGTTTTGTCTGGTTTCAGGGCTGGTCGGACAACAACGGCCACCACGGCCCGCAGTACGCGCAGAACATGACCAACATGATTAACGACCTGCGCAAGGAGTTTGACGCGCCGAATATGCTGGTGGTCAGCGGCACCCCGTCATTTGATCGCATCAAGGAGAAGTACGAAGAGAACCCGGTGGTAAAAGCCCAGCGCGAGGTGGGTCGAAAACCCGAGTTCAAGGGGAATGTGGCGATTGTCGAGACGCTGGGGTTTTACGACCATCCGATCTGGCCGCTGTATACCGAATGGAGAAAGCGCTTCCCCGAGTGGAACATGGTCGGCTCACACGTAGCCTGCCACTACCTCGGCAGCGGCAGGTTCTTCATCCGCCTCGGCGACGGCCTGTCCACCGCCATGGTCGATATGATGAAGCAACAGCAATAGCCGCAACCGCCGCCCCGACACGCCCGCGCGGCCGAGGACGACGTGGGCGGGAAGATGAAAGCAGTACGGCATCCCCGGAGGTCCGTTGTCATGACGAAATGGTCATCGATCTCGTTTCTCATGGTGGGCGTAATGTCAGGCCTTAGTGCCGGGGCGTTCGCGCAGGGGCAACAGCGAAGAGTCGGGGAGCTCGTGTTGCCAGCGGGCACCGAGGTGCTATTTGGGTCGCTCCGTGTCGCCCCGGAAGCGGGGAAGATGCTCTACACAATTCTGGGCCAGCGGCAGATAGGCGGCGGCCACTTGCCGAAACTGACTGCCTTCGTATTCGACATGAAGACGGGCGAGACTGCGGAATTGACGCAACTGGTACCTGGCTTTCCAAGGGGATACGACGAGCTGGGTGTTGACCGGTCGATGGACGTGACAGGTGCTGCCATCTCGCCGGACGGCAAGTCGGTGTTGCTGCAGATGATGCCGGTGGCAGATTACTCACAGGTGTACGTTGTGGACTTGGTGAGCTTCAAGGTCAAGCGACTCAATGCGGGACAGCCCAAGGCGGGCGCGTGGGTTGGCACAAGAGTCGCCCTGAGCGAAACCCGTCGAGGCAAGTTCCGCAGGCTCAGGCTTCTTAGCCTGACCGGCCAGGAGAGTGTGGAACTCCCGGTTCGGGGCCTGATCCTGGCCGGCAGCTGCAGGGGCGACCGAATGGTCGTGGCCGCCGATCGGGAGAAACCGGACGAAGGTCTGGACGCGAGTTTTCCCTTGGCGACCGCGTCGATCCTGTGCATCGACACCCATGGCAAGACCATCACGGACTTGGGCTCGGCGGACGGCATTACTTCCATAGCGGCATTCAGCCCTTCCGGGACGTATCTGGCCTTTCAGACCCGGTCTCCCATACCTGCGGATGGTGAGGACGCGACGTGCTCGATAGTTGTGTTGCGTAGCGATGGTCGGGGCCGGCGAGTCATGAAAGGCCTGCCCAGTAGACTGATTGCTGTATTGGACGATGGCTCTGTGCTGGCGGCCGATCTGCCCCATAAGACCGACGCCCCCGGAACTGAAGTCATGCTGTGCAGCCCTACGGGCAAGAAGACTTCGTTGGGCAAGTTCGCCGCCGCAGAGCTGGTTGGGAGCACGCTCTACTGCATCACGGCTGGCGAGAAACCTGTGATCCGAGCGATCACCGTGCCGTCAGTCCCGATCCCGCCCAGCCGCCCAGCGCCCACGACCCGCCCGGCCGCCCGCACGCCGTCGCCGACCCCAACCGAATTCGCCGCCCCGACAGGCCCGCTCGGCCGAGAACGAAATGGGCGGGGAGATGAGACCAGTGCGGTGTCTCCGGAATACGAGTCAGACTCTTCTATTGAGATCAGGAAGGGCGAAAAGTTTTTCGTTCTCGCGATGCTTGCGGCTTTCGCGGCAAGCATCATTGTTGGTGTCTTGATTAGATGCAAGTCGATTAGTCTGGTGCTCTCGTTGCTGTTTGGTGTGGTGACCGCGATATTGTGCATCCGATATGTCGGAGGCCCACCAGCACTCCCTGGTATCGTGGCCTACCCGCTGATGTGCATGGGTCTGAACAGACTGAGCGCATCGGTCCGACAGAGGATTCACCTGTGGAAACATAAAGCAGATGATGCAGAGATGGCACCAAGCGACGAGAACGGTCCGAAATCCGGGCACATCGTATAGTTTGTCTTGGCGGCAAACCTCGGGCCGGACTCTTGGGGTCGTCCCGCCGGGGGCATCCGCAGCACCTCCTGGCCGCCGCACGTCGCCGCCGACCCCAACCGAACCCGTCGTGGTGGCCGACACGCCTGCACGGTCGAGGAAGAACTGGGCGGGAAGATGAAACCAACATGGTGTCCTGGGAGTATCAGAAAGAGAGAACAGTACGATGTCCCCGGAGTACTCCCGACGGCCGCTGTCAATGGGGATCATAATGTACAAAGACTACGTAATTAGAGCGGCGTGTGCGACTTGGGTTATCGCCACTGTGCTTCTGGGTGGCTGCCGCGAGGACGAGCCTTCGAAGAAGTCTACGAGTACGCGGAGCACGCGCCTGCCGGGGCAATGGACCGGCTCGACATCGCGGCTCTCGGACAAAGGCCGGAGAGCCATCCGGGCGCTGGAGACATCACTGCAGGAGGCACAGACAGACGAGCAGAAATGGCAGATAGTGGCGGCCAAGTACAACCTAGGCCTAGACGACGACGCATTCGAAGAGCAAGTCAAGAGTTCGATTGCCATTAGAGCCCTCTCCTCGGATATAATATGGGCTTACTACCCGGGGATTCGGCGGAAGTTCGATTGGACCGCCGCCGACCTCGAACATCTGGGCAGGAGGATCGGCAGGATAGATGTGTGGGATCGTCACCACGCTGCCCGGCATCCACAATCAGGCATTCGCGCCCCGTTGCTGGACACGGATACGCTCTCCCGCGAGATCCTGTACCACCTGACGGGCGAGAGGTTCGCCAGTCGAGACGCCTTTACAGAGTGGTTCCTGGCGAACAAGGCCAGTCTACAGTGGGACGAGGGTCTCGGGCGGTTCCGCAGTTCCCCAAGCACCACCCGTCGCGGTGGCCCATAGGCCCCTCGGCCGAGGAAGAAGTTGGCGGGAAGATGAAGCCACTGCGGCGTCCGCGGAGTATAATGTCCGGGGTTCCGTTGGTGGTTGCCGTTCTCTTGCGGAGAAGGCGGGGAAAGGAGCGTTGAGCATGTTCTGGAAAGTTCTCGTACTCTCTCTGGCGGCTGTACTGGCATCTTGCGGGCCGGCCGCGCGGCCGAATGTGGCGGGGGCACCGGCCGCTGCGTCGAGGCCGGCGGCGGAAGCGACGGTCTTCCACTTCGACGCGGACAAGACCGGCGGGGTGCCCGGAGGATTCACCAGCGACGTGGGCGACTGGAAGGTGACGGCGGACGAGACGGCCCCGTCACAGCCGAACGTGCTGGCGCAGACCGCCGAGAACGCCGGGCGCGTGTACAACGTCGCTCTGGCCGCTCAAACGCGCCTCGCGGACGTGGACCTTTCCGTCCGCCTGAGGGCCGTGGCCGGGGAGATCGACCAGGGCGGCGGCCTGGTATGGCGCGCCGGCGACGCGAGCAACTACTACATCTGCCGCTGGAACCCGCTGGAGGACAACTACCGTTTCTACAAGGTCGTCGACGGCAGGAGAACCCAATTGGCCAGCGCCCGCCTGACCGCCCCGCCCGGCTGGCACACCCTCCGCGCCGTCATGACAGGTGCCAAGGTCGAGTGCTATCTCGACGGAAAGAAATACCTCGACACCACCGACGATACCTTCAAAGCCCCCGGCAAAGTCGGCCTCTGGACCAAAGCCGACGCCGTGACCCACTTCGACGACCTGGCCATCAGCGGAAAGTAGGGGCCGACACAGGCCCGCGCGGCCGAGGAGGAAGTGGGCGGGAAGATGAAAACAGTAGGGCGTCCTCGGAGTATGCGTCAAGGTCCAGCGAGAAGGAGCAATTCGATGGCAAACAAGGAACTGTCGGCGTACGAAAAGAGGGCTATCACAGAGATTCATGCGTGGAAGAATCCCAAGATTACGTGGTTTGAACAGGCGATGCGGGTCATCGGCTGGCCTCTGGACAAAGCTGGCGGTGTCGTGGTGGGCGCCCCTGGCATCGGATGGGTGATAGAGAAGAGCGTCGCCGGAATTATTTCTGTCGCCAACGAAGTGGCCCAGTGGTCGGTCAGGCCCGAAGCGATCTACCAAGAGTTCAGAGACGGAGGTCACAGAGGGATACGCAAGAGCGCGGACATACTGAAGCTCGACGTTGAGGAGGTCGACAAGACCATCGGCTGGCTCGCAGCCAAATACAAGAGTATCGCACTGGTTGAAGGGGCGGCAGCGGGCCTTGCGGGCCTTCCCGGGATCCCTCCAGACATAATAGCTCTGGTAGCGCTGAATCTTAGGGCCATCGGGGAGTACGGTACGTATTATGGGTTCGATGTGTCGTCGCAGCATGAACGGTTGTTCGCCATGAACGTCTTAGGACTCGCTTCAAGCCCCAGTAATGCTGCAAAGACTGTCGCGATGGCTCAGTTGGTGAAGATAGCCCGAGAGGTCGCGAAGAAGAAGGCTTGGAAGGATCTGGAGAAGCACGCCTTTGTGAAGGTCATCCAGCTAGTTGCCAAGGCCCTTGGCATACGGCTCACGAAGGCCAAGCTCGCCCAGACGATTCCGCTCGCCGGCGCCGCCGTTGGCGGGGGGTTCAACGCCTACTACACAGCCAAGGTGTGCGACGCGGCATACTACCTTTATCGAGAACGCTTCCTGGCGAGCAAGTATGATGATGAGGGGCTCATCGAACTCACCGTCTCGCCGCCTGATGACTTCGAACCTGCCTATGAACAGGACTTGGCGGATGTTACTTCCGAGCCATAGGGGGCAGTTCGTAGGGCGCACAAGCGGGTCACGCATAGTGGGGCGGGGCTCTGTGGGGGATGCGGTGTGGGACGCAAGGGTGTAGTATAGGCGTATGCCAAGGATCGCGAGATCGCACACGCGCGCGGTGTTGGCGCACGTATTGAACCGGGGTAACGGGCGGTAGCGGGTCTGTCACGATGAAGAGGCCCATGAACAAAGGCGCCCGTCCCCGGTATGCCGCTCTGTCGCCGTGGGGCCCGGACAGAAAGAATAGTATGGTGTGCCCAGATTACCCAGAATACGCTGACAGCATCAAGGGAGACAAGCAATGTACGGCGAAGGTATGAGGCGATTTCTGAGGGATATTCAGAAGCAACAAGAAGCGTGGGCAAAGATTGCCAGGCCTCATGCGGAGATCATTCAGAAGATGAATGCCCAGATGAAACCATACAAGCCTATGGCCGAACATGTCCGCAAGGAGGTAGAGGCTATCACCAAGGCCGCCGAACCCTTCAGGCAATCGTTGGCTAAGATGCAGGCGAGCCTTGAACCAATGCGGGATATGGTTCGGCGTGTCTTGGCGCAGCAGGAGGCGGTGAAAGAGAATTACAGAAGCGCACAGAACTACCTCTTCGATGAGGGGTGGTACTTGGGTGGCGATATGCCCGTGCCAAACTATGAAAAGCTTGCCAACCTGGTTGATGAGGATCGTCATGCGGATATCGAGGAGGCAATGTGCGAGTGGGCACGAGATGAGCTTGATGGAATAACGCATTCTGCCACCAAGACCTTACCTCACCGGGCAGACATCATCACGGATGCCATAGATGCGCATCGTGCTGGAACATATTCGTTGAGCATTCCGGTATTGCTCGCGCAATCCGATGGCATAGCCAATGAGATAATCGGCAACTGCCTGTTCCGCGGGGACCCACTCCGAGCACTTGAGAGGACCCTGGCTCGGTTCGATGGTTTCCCGCTATCGGAGTTCGCCGACATTGTGCTGGACCCTTTGAGGTCGAAGAGCTGCTTCTACACATGCTCGCCTCGGCAGGTCTTGAAATGTGGCAACACTCCTGCGAACAGAAGCGAAATCCTGCATGGTTCGCAGTTGGACTATGCGTCAGAGTCGAACAGCCTCCGAGCGATAGTACTGCTCGGTTATCTCTTAGGAGTGAAATCTGTCTTGGAATCTCACTCGGACGAAGTGGAGAGACTCCGAGAAGCGTTGGACGAAGCGATGGCCTCGGGCGGAACACCAGATGTCGCGACGGATGCGCCCACTGACCCTCACGACGAGAGCCGATGAGCACAGGGGATAGCCCGCGCCAAGGCTCGGGCCTGAGACTGTTCGATGGGGCGCCATGCTCTTACGCGCGGCGGCGGGACACGCCCCCTGGTCCATGTGGGATTCAACCTTTAGGCGACAATGTCCGCCTTGGCCAGCAACTGGCCCGACCTTCCCGATACGTTCGCGCTACCAGGTGGTCGCTTCTCACCTTCGCTTGCCGGGCTTGAGTCACTTGGCTTTCAACCAGACTTTCTCTATCATCTGCCGGAAGGGATTGAGGGCACTGGCGCCAGTGAAACCTGGAATCGCTGGCTCACCCGTACCCGAGAACGTGTAATTGGCGATAACGCCTACCAGTTCTGCTCTCGCCGCTCGTTCGTTCCACCACCAGACAGGGCCACCACTGACACCCGTATCGTTGTGTCCGTCCAGAAGATACCATGGAACCTTAGCATCATTCCGCGTATGCGCAACGACGCCTTCATAGTAGCAGAGCACCGGCTCCCCGAAATAAGACTGTGCTCCCGACGGAAAGCCAGCCCATGCAACACGGGTGCCTTCGTCCAGAAGGGACGAGGTCGTACCCATGGGTACGCCGACGCCACGTAGGCCCCGTTCGTCGGCATCCAAGAATGGGCGTCCATCAATGCACATGGCCGGCACTATCAGTGCTCCCAAGTCCACCGGCGGATGTTCCTTGTGCCAGAACGCTCTTGGGCCATCTTTCTGACCTGATCGGAAGTCAAACGATGCAATCCGGGCAGTGGAGGCGGAACCGGAAGCCACAGTGCGTTCGATCCTGCAGCTTGCGCTCTCTCCTTGCGGCAACCGGAGCACATGTGCAGCTGTAAGGACGAATCCCATGGCCCCATGATCAGGATTGTCTACTCGCCCAAAGATGCACCCTGTTCCAATCCGGAGTTCGTCAGAACCATGGCAGTGAACAATGATGCGCACGACCAGTCCTCTGATGGTCTCGTTGAAAGCGGTGACAATCGGAAGGTCTGGCATATCTATGCTCCTCGACAGCAATATCATCGGAGTCCACTGCATGGGCCCGTGGTGTGTGCTGCCATCCACGTCACAGGCCCCAATCCGAGGTTTCCTGAATAGCCTCTCTCCCCGCCACCGTCGCGGGGCATTTGCAGTGATTGTATCCGATGCGGCGAGTTGGGTAAGCTGAATCTGGGCAAATCCGGAGGCATCGTGTAGTTGTTCTTGCCGGCTTGGCGCCGTACGATACTTCTGCCGCGTGGAAGCATGCCGTCTGCCTGGTGAATCGGCCCCCCGGGGCCACAATGGGAGATGAACGATGCCTGCGTCTGTATTGTATTCGGGTAAGGATTTTCCCGGCCGGTCGGTGCTGGTGAGGGGGTCGGTGTACGAGACGATCTACCGGCTGGAGGAGGCGTACTGGGGGCTGAGGACGTTGACGAAGACGGAGGCGCGGAAGACCTTCGCGTGGCTGCGGTCGCGTATTGCGGCCGGCACGGAGGATATCCTCCGGCGGACGGAGTACGACCGGCTGGCGACGGGGGGGTACCGGGACAAGAAGACGGGCAAGTACGTGCGGGTGACGTATCTCAAGTCGCTCACGGGCGAGCCGGGCGGGAAGCACCCGTTCATGCTGTTGTGCTCGGTGCTGCGAATGGCCGAGCTGGCGCCCGATCTCGCGCGGACGCTGAAGGACCATTTCATGGTCAACGAGCCCGGCCCCAAGGGCCGCCGGCCGCACATGATCGAGGCGGGGATGTACTGCTGTCAGGTGTGCACGCCCCAATACGAGCGGGCGCTCCGCCTGGCGGCGCCGGGGCTGTACCGGCGGCAGGAGGCGAAGTTCATCGCCAACCTGAAGGCGTGGCGCGAGCGGGGCGGCGGCACACGCTGGTACCGCGCGCCGTTCTACCTGACGGTCCTCGCCCTGCACGACATCGCCAGCAAGGCCGCCAGGGAGGAGCTGCAGTGCGTCGCCGCCCGGGTGAGCCCCCGCCTCCCCGCCAAGTGGAGTGGCGACGACAGGGCATCGCGAGCGAAGGCGAAGGCCGCGGAGATTCTGCTGTCGTACCGCCGGTAGCGGGGTGGTCTTTCGCGGCCCGGCGGATTTCCGTGGACAAATGCGTGGTCGGGGCCAATGGTAGGCGAGGCCGAGATCTCGGGCGGCAGCTATTTTCCAGGGACGGCCACTCGCGTTGGTTGATCGACTGAGGAGAGAAGCGATGACGAAGCGGGAACTCGCGGCATTCATTCTCAAGTTGCTTGGGGTGTACGCATTGATTCAGTCGCTGCCGGTGCTGCAGGGTTTCGCCGCGATGGTTTTCTTCCTGCAATCGGACGGCACAGCGTTTGATGTGCTGGCAACGTTCGTAATTTCCGTCGTACCGTTCCTGCTCCTGGCGCTGGCCGGAGTCGCTCTGCTCCTGTTCAGTGACCGGCTTGCGCGGATCATCGTGGGCCGAGACGGCGACGCGGCCGTCTGTTCGGCGATCCACGGCGTGGAATTCCAGGCCATCGGCTTCTCCGTAGTGGGCGTCCTGGTCGCCCTTCTCGCCGTGCCACGCCTTGTGCAGTCCTTGGGGAACGCCTGGCTCCTCAGGTCTCAGGACTGGCCCGACTCCATGGTTCGGAGAACGTGGCTGGCCGGGGTTTCTATCGCCGTGCAGTTGGGTCTGGCGCTGGTGCTGTTTCTGCGAGCGCGCGGCTTGGCCAATCTGTGGCACAGGATCCAGACGGCCAGGTATGTGAAGGCCGAAAGCGTCGAAGATGCCGCTCCTGGCGATGAATGAAGGCTTACGCGGTGGCATGTCCACGCCAGCCCTGTCCGGCGTGGTCTGCTCGCGAAGCCGGAGGACTGGCCAGGCCCACGCTGTCGCCCATGGATGGAAGGAATCGATACACCCGTCGGCCTGGACCGACATTCTCCGCCACCGCGTGCGCTGTAAGCATGCCCACGCAAGCGTGGGGCATGGCACCGGGCCGCTAAAACACCCTCCAATACGTACAGCCCCGAAGGGGCGAAAGTGTTTTGCCGGAAGCGTAAGCCCCTGTCATTACCTACATTTTCGCACGGGATCACGCCGGGTTGGCGGCTGTCGAAGAGGCCCGTTCACGCCGGGTTGGCGGCTGTCGAAGAGGCCCGTTTACGGGCCTTTCCGCCGGCTTTGCCGGCGCGTAGGCCAGGGCTTTTAGCCCTGGTGTCGATTGGGCACCCCCTTCCCTTTCCTCCAGCCCGCTTCAGCGG
>SDBU01004741.1_pt1 | contig 16559 bp, 16 predicted proteins | sample 2277071 | NCBI WGS metagenome assembly SDBU01 (sample SAMN10397929, study PRJNA504765) | marine sediment metagenome | isolation source: marine sediment core GS08_GC12, 126 cmbsf | place: Arctic Ocean: Gakkel Ridge, Loki's castle | collected 2008
TCAACCCGTACAACGTTAACAAAGATTCCGATGAAACCGCTGATGAGATGATCTCGGATTTGCGAAACATGGGGCAGTCCCGCTGGAGTGGAAACCTTACCGAGTTCCGAGAATACTCTCCACTGCACCGCATTTTCGAAAATCAGTTTAGCATATCAGACGAAGAGGAAGAGGATACTAATCTTTCCGGGTATTTTGGTTACTCTCCCCTGCACCACACTTTACGAGAACAGTTTAGCGTATCCGAGGAAGATGATGATAAGATTCGAGGCTAAGAAGGATACTGTAAACAGGCGAAAGGTTCTTCTAAGAGGTTGTATCGTAACAGTTATAGAGCTTGCGGGTAGTAAGGCCCGTATTGCCGAGGACGGGAAGTGGTATGAGCACAAGATGTTCTTTGAACTCACAGATAAGGACATCGTTCAAGTGCGCCTTGAGAAAATTGCTGCGCTTATCGCCGGAAAAACCATTGCCACACTAAAGTCTAATGGGACGGGTATTCATCTGGTTTTGGAAGACAATACTCGTCTTGAGGTTACGTATTCCAAAGACGGAGAAGGAATTACTTTTTCCGTATTAAACTCAGACGGTAACAAGGTACTGTAATTATGCCCAGGTCGAAGCAGCGGATGGCTCGCCGCAAAGAAGAGCCTACTGATGATGCGTCCGAAGCTCTATTGGACTCCATGACAGCAGAGGGAAATCGGAGGGAAAAGAGGGATTTTAATAACGACGATTCGTTCTATGATGAGGAGGGAGACCTACTCGTCGTTCCAACTTTCGAAGACCTGTCTAGTCTCTTAGACGACGCCTCCACGCAAGCTCTACCAATGAAGGAGATTCTCCGAAGGAATCTCAAAGTCACGCTGCGAGCCACTGAGATGGCCGAGCTTGCGTATCACGCAAACCCCAGACAGGGAACGGCCACTGCTCTGACGCAGATGCAGAATTTGACCAAGGATCTCATCAAGGCTATCGAGGACAGGCAGGATCCTGTAGTTCTTCGGGACGAGATAGCGGAGAAGGTGCTGAAACCTTTGGTGTTCGAGTTCGTCAAGGTTTTGACTTCTGAAGCAGAAAGAAAGCGCGCAGCCTTGCTGTCCATTACACCCCCCGAGAACGCAAGAGTCGTTCAGCACGAGATGACGGATCTTTTGAAAGGTGTGGCGCAGGGTGCTGATGAAGCCCTTGAAGACTGCAAACGCATACTGGACGAATTGCTAGGGGCTAAGTTCAAAGGAAAGTAATGGCGAAAGGTTTTGATACAGACTGGTCACCGTCGAGCTTGGTTGCTCAAGCTCTGAAGTCTGACCTAGATCCTGGCGTGTTCTCAGTCATTGACGAAAGCGACATTCGAAAGTGTCCCAACTTTGTAGATTTCTGCCTGAACAAGAAGTACCTCAACGTTCTTCCCTACCCTCGACAGATCGAAGCAGGTCTGGGGTTTTTCGAGGAGTATTGCCGAGACTGTTCCAACCCAGACTGGCTCTTCGGAGAGGAAAGAGCCTTGGATTTGTTTGACCAACCGGTTCCCGAAATCCTAGATAATATTCAACTTTTGGAATTCGGCAAGTGTCCTAAGTGCAAGCAGACCAAGAATGACATGTTCGCTAAGGGAGAGATTCATTTTCCCTACGAGCTGGCTGGATGCGCTGGGCAGCGTTCCGGTAAGTCTGCTTTGGTTGCCATGATCGCCGCTTACCAGTTGCACAGGTATCTGGTTATTCCTGACCCTATTCGCTTCTTCGGTCTGCTGGCTTCTTCCCAGCTCTACATGTCTATGACAGCAGTGTCCGCTATGCAGGCAGAGGCTTTGTTGTGGACGCCCTTCAAGGAGTATGTGGACGAAGCTCCTTGGTTCAAAGAGTATCATCAGCTCCTAAATGACGTAGGAGAGCGGCTCGGGATAGAGCTGATGCACCGTCCCAAGACGTTCCTAGTTTACAAGCACAAGAGAATCGCGTGCATGTACGAAGCTCCTAACAAGAGACGCCTTCGCGGTAAGACTCGATTCTTCACCGCAATCGACGAGATTGGATGGATGGAGGCTGACGCTCAGAAGCAGTCCGTCACTATGTCCGCAGACGAAATTTCTGCTGCTCTTGACAACTCCCTTCGTACTCTTCGGTCCAAGGCAGAGAAGAAGAGAGAGCAGGGGCTTTACAACTGCCCGGACGGGATCGCGTGCAACATTAGTAGCCCGTCCGCCAAAGACGACAAGATCATGCGCAACATTCGTGCAGCTAGAACGAATAAGAAGATCTACGCATACCACTATCCGACCTGGGAAGCGAATCCCGAGATTTCCCGAGAGAGTCTACAGCCCGAGTACGACAAAAGCCGCATGGTGGCTGAGCGGGACTTTGGTGCTGTACCTCCCCTTGCGAACGATCCTTTCATCGACAACCCGAATTGTGTCGACCTGATGATTCAGGAGTCGCATCGTCACAACTTGATGACGACGAAGATCGAGTACCACACGGACGATTTTGGTAACACTACCAAGTACGCCAAAGTGACTGTTCCGCACATTGACAAGCGAAAGCCCCGGATGCTCTTGGTGGACGCCGGTGAGAAGAGAAACCATTTTGCGGTTATGCTGTTGACCTGGGACGCGAAGCTTGACCGGGCCAGGGTGGACTATGTATTCGACGTTCCGCCGGAAGAGGGGATCCCGATCAATTTCCCGCTGATGTGGGATCACTGTTTCCGGCCTATGGTGGAGAGTTTGCTCATAAAGCACATGTTTTCGGACACTTGGAACAGTACCGAACTGGTTCAGAAGCTCAGACAGTACAAAGTGCTATCAGAGCAGGTGACTCTGAAATTTGGGGACTTCATAGAGGTGGCAGCTCGCATGGGAGCTGGGGAGCTGATTCTACCGAAGCCTGAGTTGCCGGTGGAACAGTTGCGTTCAACCTACGAGAATCCCGTGGCATTTGTCGAAGGTAAGCCCATTTTGGGGCTCATTCTGCAAATTCTCACTGTTCGCCAAGTGGGCCGTAGAGTGGCTAAACCCCTAAATGGCGACGATGATATGTTTCGGGCCTTGTGCTTGGGAATGTCCCAAATAGTCCGTCCTGAGCTGAAAAGGGTCTATTCCGTAGAAGCCGCTGGCGGGGCTGGTGGAAATCTTGGGGTTATCTTAACTAAGAGTGCTGGCGTTTTGGGTATAGACCCCCGCAAACGCACTAACAGCGCGGTTTTGAAGACAAAGCGCCGCTTCCGGGACTTCTAGGGAGAATTCTATGGATCACGTCAAAACGGTGGCCGAAAGACTAAAGCTATCTAAGGAGGAGACCTCCAAATTGCGCACCACGGCTAGTATTGCGGGTGCCGATACAGAGACCAAGGTAGAGGCGGTATTGGCTGGCATCCGAAAGGGTGCCGCAAATGTTGCCACTGCTCAACAGTCCCTTTCGACCGTAGTGGAGTATCCTCAGCGGGTGGACGAGTGTCCAATTTGCTACGCTCACATGCAACCTGTTACCCTGGCTGGAGCGAGGAGTGCTCTCTTTTGCCCCATTCATAACGTGGTTATGCCATCAAACGAGTAGTCTATGTTCTTCCGTTTCGGTGATAAAAGAACCGGGAGCGCCTACAATCTGAATAAGGATAGTAGGTCGCGTCTGGGCAAGACAGTAACCGCTGCTAAGCCGGTAACCGCTATGCCCCAATCAGGAGGCAGCGGCGGCGGTGGAAGCAGCTTTAGCGGCAGCGGATCCAGCGGCTTCGGACGGGCTAGCTCGGGTGGCCAGTACAATATTAGCCGTTACAACCCTGTTCACGATCATCTAGAAATCGGTTCCATTGTTGAAGACTGGATGCCCCGTGACCAAGCGGGTATGTCTCAGTTGTGGCGTCTCATCTATCTTCGGGACGCCATTGTTGGTCCTGCGGTTGATCTCTACAGCAATCTTCCCTACAGCGAGTGCCGTTTAACGGGTCTAGATGATCCCGGTGTTATGCGGATTTTTGAGGATACGATGGAGCGACTAGACATCGTGACCATGATGCCCGATTTGGTTCGAGAGTTCCTGACGATCGGTCGTTTCTGCGCTTCTCTCATTTTTGATGGCAAGAGTGGTACCTTCATCGACTGGACAGTTCACGACCCCGACTTCCTCCGAATTGAGCCGATTCCGATTCGTGGATTTGATCCGAAGATTGATTTGATTGCCTCTCCCGCTCTGAAGAATTTCCTGCATTCTCAGGATGATAGAGACATTCAGGTTCGAGAGCAGCTACCGGACCATTATCTCGACCAGTACGAGCAGCAGGGCACCTACAAGCTAGACCCCCTGAATACGATTTTTGTGCCGAGACGAGCCAGTCCTTACGACTATATTGGCACGTCTTTCCTGACGCGCATTGTTAGCTTCTGGGCTCTAGAGAAGTCGCTGATTGAGAGCACTGTAACCAATGCTCGCAGGCGCACGAGAGCTATTACCCACATCAAGGCGGGTCTTGATAACATTTGGGAGCCGACGGAAGAAGAGCTGGAAGCCATTTCTGGTCTCTTCATCCAGGCTGATGAGGACCCCGTAGGTGCAGTCGTTACGACTCGAACGGGTGTGGAAGCAGGTGAAATCAAAGCAGGGTCCGATTTCTGGAAGTTGTCTGATGAGTGGGCCTTCCTGACTGAAGGAAAGATGCGAGCCCTGGGAATCTCAGACGCCTTCCTCAGCGGAGACGCTACCTACAACAACATGGAAACTGCTCTGTCAGTCTTCATGGAGTCTCTCAGAACCTTGCGAGCTTACATGGATCGTCGTGTCTTTTACGAGAAGATCTTCGCTACCCTATCGAGAGTGCATGGTTTCGTGAAGAAGGATGCTCGTATTGGGGGAAGGTCTGCTCGCATCGGTCCTAGCTTGGACTATCGGAAGGCTTTGAAGATTCCCCGAGAAGATCTTCTGATGCCCAAGATCGTGTGGGACAAGAAGCTCCAGCCTGAAGGAGACATGAACTTCCTCGAAATGCTGCGTACCGCAGACGAGGCGGGTGTACCTGTTACTCTGAAGCAGTGGGCTTCCGGCGCTGGTTTGAACCTTGAAGAGATGCTGGAAGAACTTACAGAAGACTCTCAGATCAGGACGAAGGTTGCTGAATGGCGAAAGCAGTTCACTGGTGATTCCGCAATGGAGCAGGAAGTCATGTCCGGTGCGGGGCTCCGATCCATTCCTGTGTGGGACAAGAACAACATGTTTGTTACTTTGTCCTCTACAGAAGCAATAGATATTCTGGAGCACTTTGTAGCCAGTAAGACGAACATGTTGAAGTTGACTAGCCCGGAAGAGACCATGCGTACTATCAACGGCATGGTAGATGGGAACGATGTGAAGACAGAGTTGATGGCGTATCTTCTTCGTCGTCTGGGTGTCGGCACATCCTTACAGGTTGGTGAGCGCACTGTAGCATCTATCTCGGAGCACGTAAGTCAGATTGGTCTCGAAGCCGAATCCGGTACTATGAAGAAGGCCGTGATGGAAGAGTTCAAGATCCTCGCTAAGATAATGTCCCCCGCTATCCCTGAAGATCGTAAGAAGGAGTTGCTGGCGGGAATGTCTAAGCGACAAGATATGAGCGGGTTTGGTAAATCTTCTTTGGCGGGAGTAGGATAATGCACCAGGGAATGTCGGAAAAATATAATTTTGTGAACATAGCTCCCGAGATGAGTGTGGAGATGTTTGAGAGTCACTGGAAGCTGTACGAGGGATACTGCCTTCGATTGAACGATACTCTGAAGCAGCTTTCGAATCCTTACGATTCGAATCTTATGGAGTCTGCCAGCCCGGCGTCAGGTAAGCTCAGGGAGCTGGAGAGCGACAAGGCATATCTCACCAATGCTGTTCTTCTACACGAGTTGTTTTTCGAGAACGTGATTTTGCCGGATAACAGTGCTCCGATGATTCCGGGTCCGCAGTTTACCTCTATGGTCCAAAGAGACTTCCCGCACGTCAAGTCGAATGATTTCTGGAGCAACATCATCAAGCCTGTAGCTAAGGCTGCTCGTGGCTGGTGCATAGTAGGGTTTAGCACACTGAACGCCCGTTTGGACGTGTGCATGCTGGACTCCCACGGGGGGGTTATGCCGATCGGTCTGTATCCCCTGCTTGTCCTTGATGTGTATGAGCACGCATACGCCCCGCAATACGGCATCGACCGTGGTACATATCTGGACCATATGAGGAGAAGCCTTAACTGGGCGGTTGTAGAGCACAGAGTAGCCACCATCCATAGCGCTTCCGAGCTTATGCGCTTGTCCGTACCTGAGGAAGCAGAAGAGTACATCAAGCGGTCTCTTGACGACGATGATAAAGACTTTGGTTTCCCGGACGAAGACTGGTTCCCCGATCAGGGAGAGCCTCAGTCAGAAGGTCTCGATAGCCGAAATGAACTTTCGACCCAGCCGAACCCTCGCGCGCACAGTTCTGTGCAGGGTGCGGTGATAGAGGCGGTGACAGAGGCGGATCTGGACGCAGCGTTCCAGCGAATTAAGCATTTTTCGGCTATTTCTTTCAGGTCGGAGGATGACCTATTTGACGAAGAAGTAAGCGGCAGGGGTTCCCGGTTCCGCGAGGAACTTTGGGCCTTGCTGCAAGAGGAAACAGGCTAATGGACTCTTTTAAGAAAATCAACTGTTTAGCGGGATCGGCTATTGCTCTAGGATTCGCTGAGGATATCATCGAGCTGAATCAGGTTTTGGCTTTTGACCTGCGCTTCAATTTACGACACCCCAAGATCGCCGCGATCTATATGCTAGAGACGCCGATCAACGGTTGCCATTTTGAGGTGGTGAAGAGAGACGGAACGCGCTACCACACGGGTGGAGATATCGCAGGCAAGATTCTTGGCGAGGAAAAGGCGTATATGTCCAACCTCGAAGGAATTGCAATGCAGGCCAAGGAGCAATCTGGTCTCATCAAGCAATTCTGCCGGAAATCCGACCTCTACGAAAAGCTCTTTCCCCAGGAAGCTCAAGAGCAGCAGATGAAGGACCGGGCGAAAGCTATGGAGGAGGATTATCTCGATCGGGCGGGTAGCAGTGTTTTGACCTACCTCGATCGGGCGAATAGCATCATGGCTCGTCTTGCGAACGCCGACAAGAGTCTCCCCGAGGTGCCGCAGCCTACTGCTGACACACCTGTAGTTTCCGCTGCTGTTTCAAATAGATTGCGAACCAAGTTGCGTATAAACTGCGAGATTCAGTACGCCGTGACGCAGGCCCACCTTCCGAAGTGGATCGACTTCCTGCATTCCAAGATTGGTCAGGTTTTAGGCGGCGGAGAGCACTGGGTAGACTCGGATCCAACAGGGACTCTCCGCTTCGAAGCCAAGGGCGGAAAGATTTTCCTGAGCCGAGATGGAGAGGTAGTTGGGTCTTGGGACGACTACGAAGAAGCTCACAAGTATATGGTTTTGGGAACGAATTCACTTCCTAATCCAATTTTACCGTTGACGAAGACATCCTACGATAGAACCATTGCTGGAATTCCTGCTGATGAAGCTATGTTGAAAAAAGCCATCCGCGCGCAGGTCACATCAAATATCTGTGACGTGGAGTTGTGGTCGCACCTCGGCGACTAGGTTATCTCTTCAATGTGCGTGCTCGTTGCGCAAATAGCCGAATCAGGAGAAGAAATTGGAGCCCCATAAGGTCTATGGTTCTGTGCGCCCCGCCTCCAGCATTGTAGAGGCCGCCAACCACTCGTACAGCTTCAAAAAAGGTCGTGCGACGGCCGGTGTTCTTGAAACCAAGAGCGCCTTCGCTGACTACAATCGCGATCTGGATGTGAGTTGGCTCCCGGCGGCTGCCGAGACGTATCAGATCAGCGCCGATATTCGCGATTATGTCATCGTGGACATTCCTTCTGTCACTGTTGACATCCCGAACAGAAACCTGCAATCGTTTCCTTACGAAGAGGTTTCCTTCTTCGACAATATGCAGGGCAGTCTCGTCTATCAGACGTTCAACGGACGACCCACCCACATCGACCATCAGAATCAGAATCCTCTGGAGGCCAAGGGCGTCCATTTTGATTCCACCATGCAATACGTTCCTGCCTACGACGTGTGGAAGATTAGAACCCTAGCCGGTTTCGATCGCACCAAAGATCAGAAGCTCGTAGCGGACATCCTTTCCGGTCGCCGGAATGGGTATTCTATGGGCGCTCTCGTGCAGAATTTTGTTTGCTCCAACTGTGGAAAGGTAGAGGTCATCAAGAAGCCCTGCCGTTGCATGGCTATGGGCAAAGGCTCCATAGTCGATGGTAGACTGGTTTATCAGCTTTGTGCGGGTGTTCAATTCTTCGAGCAATCGAGTGTTGAAGATCCCGCAGACCCGACAGCTTTGTCGGATGCGGTGTACTAATGCCCTCGGGACCCCCTAAGCCCAAGAAGTACGATCCCATCAAGACTATAAAAAAGGTCAGTCGGGATAGCGATCCCCACAAGGGGTCTAGGCGTGGCGGTTTTCACAGCACTCCCAAGGGCGATAGGGGTTACACCCGGAAAGAGAAACACCCAGGTAAGACGGACGACGGTAGCAGCGAAGCCCTGACACCTGAGGACGAGACGTACAGAGAGATGATGTTTCCTATAGCTGATGTTTTGAGTTGGGATATACCTGCTGAGGGGCGACCTTGTGGTGAGGGGGAGGACCCGAAGAGGGGAAAGTGTAATCCGAATATATCCCCGATTGGACCGGAGGAGTATCGAAACGACCCTGCCGAATGGGAACGGGAAACAGACAAATATATTGACGAAGAGGCCAAGAAAAATCAGCGTTGGGAGCGGCAGCAGCGCGAGCCTTACAGCAACGAGCCTATTCCTCACCCGGACGATGTAGGTGTCGATCCTGCATTTCGTGGTGGCGGTGGGCCGATGACTGGGCCGCAAATAGATCAGACTAACGAGCTGGATGATAATCTAGATAGCTCGTCAAGACTGGTCGATACAGCAAAGCGTATGGGTCTGCACGATGGGAGATCAGATGCTCTTATGCGACAGTGGCAGCAGGAGAATCCCGAGGCTGACGATCAGCAGATGCTCGTAGTCCTGAGAGACCACTATGAAAGGAAGATCATGGGGTACACAATAGCGGAACTGAATTGGTCAACGCACAAGTCTGAGACCTTTGATGATACAGGCAAGAAGGGTCTGCATCCTGCGTGGGGACTCAAGTCAATCATTGATCGTGGTGTGAAGCCGCACGAGAAGCAGGGCGCTGACAAGCGCATAGGCGAAGCGGAGCACCAGACCACACAGAGAGACATTCCTAGCAAGAAGTTCAAGTCCTACTCTATGGTTCACGCTTTTGAATGGGTAATTGGAGACCTTCCTTTCGAGGGAGCCGCTCCGCCGTTTGGTTCCAAGGACGAAGACGACGAAACGGAAGAGAGTGAAGAGTAAATGAGTGAGCGGGTTTACGGAGTTGTGTATGCGCTGACCAGCCCCAGTGGAAAGCAATACGTTGGGCAGACCACTAAAACTATTAAGCACCGGATTAGAAAGCACAATAATTTGGCAGAAGGAAATTTCCAAAACTCTGCCATAGCTAACGCGATAAGAAAATACGGAATCAGTTCTTTTACGATACTAGAAATAGCTCAGGCGACCTCCCAAGAAGAACTAGATTCTTTAGAGACGAGATACATAAATAGTTTGCGAACTTTAGCTCCTCATGGATATAATCTTCTTCCTGGGGGCAGTGGTAGATCGGGGACTCATCAGGACACAAGAAAGAAGTTACGTAAAGCAAGAATTGGACGTAAACATTCTCCCGAGACCATAAGGAAAATTTCTGAGGCTAATAAGGGAGAGAAGAATAAGTTTTATGGGAAAAAGCATTCAGAAGAGACAAAGCGTAAGATGCGTGCTCATGAAAGAACTCCTGAACACGCAGCTAAGTTAGGAAATGCTAAGCGCGGGGTTGTTCTATCGGAAAGTCACAAGGAGAAGATCAAAACTTCGTTGAGACTTTTCCACGACAAAAAGGAAAAAACACCTGTTCCGCATTCTACGTATGCTGGGTATAAAAGAGGATGTAAATGTCGTCTTTGTTTAGACGCCAATTCTAGATATCATAAGAAGCGGAGAGAGCAAAAACAGGATGGAAAGGGAAACTAAGATGAGCGACTTGGCAAGCAAACTACACTGGGAAGTTTCTCCAAAAGAGGTCCTCGGATACGGCCACGGTGGGTATCATTATAACCCACATGTGTGTATAGCAGAAGGTTCTTTGGTTCATACGCCTAACGGATATATGGCTATTGAAGAATGTTTGCTAGGAATGCCCATCTATCAGTGTGATGAGGATCAGATGTCCCTTAACGCAGTTCGTATTCGGAATGTATATGCTAACGGGGTACAATCTGTATTAAGGCTTGTTTCGGAAAATGGAAATGAAATAGCTTCAACTGCCGATCATAAATTCTTGTTCGAAAACGGTTGGTCTTCGCTTAAAGAAGCCACCGGTATGGTCATTAAAAATGATTTCGTGGAGATTCAAAAGTATCCCTTAATTCGTATGGTGGACGAGTTGGGGGAAATTTCATTGTCCAAAGTGGTTGATGTGGTGTTTGTTGGGAATGCCCTTGTTTATGATGTAGAGGTAGATTCGATTTACCGCAATTTCATCTGCGAAGGCTTTGTAACGCACAATAGCAAGCCAGTCGCTCTCGAACCCATCGGAGAAGAAGGCGGCTATCATTATTTTGGCCCGCCTCCAGATTACGGTGGGTCTTACGGACTCTATACTGACGGATCCAGCACTATAGCGACCCAGAGAGCCGAAGAGGTCTTTTCTCCGGCTTCGGGCGGCCCTATGAAGTATCTTGGACCCACTTCTTACGAAGATGTGCTAAAGGCACTTAAAGGGTCTAAGTTCGCGAATTTATTGCATTCTTGCGGTAGCTGTGGAAGCTCTTACGTGTCCTCGGCGGACTGCGTAAAGTCGATGAGTTGCATCGGATGCGGTCGAGAATCGGAATACGGTAATGCTTTAATGCGGGGCCGAAATGCTAAAAAATAGTCAAATTTAGCCTTAGAAGGTGTTATTTATCAATAGCAGCAAAACTCGCCTGTAACTGAAGCTCAGGTGCGAGTCCATTGTCATTTCGCGTCAAAGAAGCGGTCCTGAGCCTATAAATCACTCTATTGGGGAAAAAAGACAATGACAACGCATGGTATCAATCTTGAAAAGGTTCGCACGGCACTTCAGAAAGTAACCGCTGACAAGGTAACCGCTGGTGAGCCCGGTGAACTCGATCCTGCTGTACCTCCGCACGGTGGAACACATGACACCGATGTAGAGATCGCAGATGACGTGGTGAAGCTCGTTGACACGAACTCGCCCGGCACGCCCGACCTAGAAACCCGCGCCTACGAAGGTGGCACTGAGGATGACGGCTCTGCCGACACCCCGCCCTACGATGGCGAGTCTAGCGTTGACGGTATTCCCACTATTCCCGACACTCTGGCCGCTGCTGGTGACGACGCTGGCCAGCCCCAGAAGAATGAAGGTGGGGGCGGACCCGTGGTTCAGCTTCCCGACACTATGGAGGACGAAGTTTCCGTGGCCCCTAACGATCCTCACGCATCGGTTCTTCTTCTGACGACGGCAGACATTGATGACCTTCGACGCATCATGAGCAAGAAGGCTGAGCCCAACGTAGAAAGGGCTGTCAACGTCCTTCAGTGGCTCGATCGCAATGACAAGAATCCGAAACGTGGCGAGGTTCAGGCTGGCCTAGACAAGTGGCAGCCGACCAAGGGTCAGGCTCTTGAAGCACAGGCCCGTTACGGTTTCAAGTATCTCCACACTGCGGCTGCTGCTAAAGAGTCCAATCATGGTCAGACTTCAAGCGTGCTTGCTTGGCTGAAGAACTTCTTGACAGGCCGCAAGCTGAAGATTGCTGCTGACTTCCTCAAGAGTGACCAAGCGAAGGCCCACCCCAAGTTGGCTGCGCAGATCACCTCTTGGTACAAGGTCAACGCAGTAGATCAGGTTACTGAGAATCGCGAGGATGTCGGCATTGACGACATTACACTTTACGGTCCTCAGAACGAGTCTCCGAGTCACAAGCCTGACGCTTCTGATGATGGCTTTACGGAGCCCAAGGTTGTTAGTTTGGAGGACGTACCGTTCAAAGACCCGGAAAGGCATCCCGCCGAAGCCGATACTGACGAGCAGACTGGCTCTCCTTCTCAGGATGCCAACGCTGTAGATAGCGATTCGCTCAGCGCCCAAGGCGATGATCGAGCAAAGGAGTCTAACTTGCCCACTGCAACTACGAAGGTCAGGGGCTTCGGTACTGGCTACGCTGAGGAAATTGCTGCTCCGCCGGTTCCCGGAATTCCAGAAGAAATGCCGCTACCTGTTGATCCGATGGCTGATCCGATGGCCGTTCCTCCGGCCGATCCGCTGGCCGATCCGCTGGCCGCTCCTCCGGTTCCTGTTGATCCGCTGGCTGCTCCCCCTGTTGATCCGATGGCCGCTCCTCCGAATGTGCCCGAAGCTCCGATGCCGGGTATCGAAGAGCCGATGCCTGAGCTACCTCCGGTACTTCCCGAAGGTCCGCCCGCTGAGGGTATGGATCCGATGGGTGGTGGTGGAATGCCGCAGGCACCCGCCGCAGGCCCCGAGGGCATAGATCCGATGGGTGGTGGTGGCTTGGAGCAGACTCTCGAAGAGTGGCTTCAGCAAGAAATGCAGCAGCCCGCTCAGGATCCGGCCGAGTCCGCTCACGTCGAAATGCTTTCGAGCTTTGACGAGGTTGGACAGGTTGTGGCTGAGGACGTAGTGATGTCGCTTTACGGTGAGAAGGCAGAGAATCCTCACTGGAACATCGACATCAAGGGTCAGCCTATTGCTCGTGTTGAGCTGTCTGACCAGCCCAAGCCGGATGAGGTACGCTCGACGTTCCTCGGTGGGCTCTATGCTGAGAACATCGCCCAGGCGATGGAGAAGGTTGGGGTTGACGAGGTTCTGAGGGCAATCAAAGCAAAGCCTTACGCTGCGAAAATTGAGGCTGGTGCGCTAGCCGCGAAGATCCGCGCAAAGGTTGAGGGTGAGTTCGAATTGAAGTACGTCGGGCAGGTTGGCGAGCTTCGCGACCGCTTCCTCACCGCTGCGAAGATCGCGCTCGCTGGTTACAACAGCAACTTCTTCCGTGGTGAAGATCATCCTCTAAAGGCTGCACTCTGGAGCGAGTTGAAGAGGCTTGGTGTCCGAGACGCTTCCCAGGCGATCGAGTCTGGGTTCGAAGAGGGCTCCGTAGCATTCTTTGAAGCAGTTCTGAGTAAGGCCGAAGAACTCATGGACCTGCCGGACGAGGCGCGCGACGCCATCGCCAAGGCGATTCCTGAGAGCAACTCCCTTGTGACCGCAAGTGCCGGTACCGGGGACGCACTGCCTGAGCACGAGACTCTGGCTCGAAAGTTGGAAGAGGGAAATATTCTGTTTGAGGGTGGCAATCCTCAGGTAGCGGAATCCCGATCTGAAATTCGTGGCGGTCTGCGTGAAATGGTTCAACTAGGTACGTTCCGGTCCAGCTAAGAAGTAGCTAGGCCACAAGGAGATACAAATGTCCTATGATCTAAAGCGATCACACTTTTCCGTAATTCTGGAAAGATCGGTTGCCTCTGGCGAGACCATCACCGAAGAAGGTCAACTTCTGATTGCAACTCTCGACGCCTCAACGGGCACGGAAGTTGTACAAGAAGCTGCTGGTGGTGCGTCGGAGATAGTATGCGGTTGGGCGATTCGTGACAACGCCGACAACTCTACCACTAGCGTTGTCGAGAATGGCACGATTCCCGCCACCGGTACTCTCACGATCCAGCTCAGCAACAACAACCTCGTTGCCAGCACTAAAGATGACGGCTCGACCTCGCAGATGCGTGTTGTGGCTTCCTCGACAGGTAATTTGACTCTCGTGGACGCCGCTTCGCCCGCCTCGGGTCAGTGCGCGAACGAGCCCGCAACGGGTCTTTTGACCTTCCACGGGGACGAGGCTGGTCAGACTGTCGTGGTCACGTACCGCTACAACCTGACGGTTGCGGAAGCACGATTGTCGTTCTTCCAGAGAAACATCAACAACGAAGCCGGAGCCCTGTTTGGTCAGGTCGGCTGTGGCTTCGGTCACGGTGAGATCTATACCGACATGTTCGACGCTACGGTTGATTGGAGTTCGGCTGGCGTGATTCCTGAGTCGGCTGCTGGTGGAACGGTCTCCAGTGGTGGTTCGGGTGCGTCAATCGACGCCCGCGTTATCTCGGTGCCGAATGTAAACAACCCGCTTTTGGGTCTTGCATTCAACATCGGTGGTACGGCTAACACGCCTGACAGCGCGTAAGTAGTAGTTCCGGGGACGGGCGAGAGCCCGCCCCCGTCTCCCTTCGGGGAGTAAATAATTCACCTCGTTTTGAGCAGCGAGGCAGCCTTATCTCGGTTTACCTGAACGGCTCAAGGTGCAAACAGTTGTTATAACTCATAGTCATAGGAGAAAACAAAATGGCTACGAATCCATATATCGCGAAACCGGCATACGTCGGTCGAAACGGTAGTGCTCTGACCGACGGTGGCGCAAAGGCCGCCCGTGTCAACGCGCGTTCTGGCACCTTGGTACAATCCAGTACGGAGTCCCTTGTTGCAGGTAACGGCGAGATCAACGCTGGCTCGAAGCACGAGCTAATGACAGCAATTACCGCTCTTCAGCGCATGGCTGCAACTGGTGATGTCCGCAAGGCCACTCCCCAGGAGCAGTATGGCGGCATCGTAACAGCTCGACGTGAGCTGGTCGAAGCTGCCTACGCCGACAAGAACGGCGAAGGTTGGCAGGTGCTCGGTGAAGTCATCGGTGAAGAGATTTGGGAGACTCTCGGACGTGAAGGTTTCGCCCGAAAGACTCTTCTCATCAAGCCCCTAGGCAAGGGTGAGACTGGACGCTTGCGCGTTCGACGTAAGGATGTTATCTCGTTCTTCGTAACGAGTGACCCGAACGTCATCGCATCACAGGTTCGCCAGTACTACATCTATCCGCCCGAGTTCTACCTCATCGCGCACATCACGATCGAGGACAAGGAAATCGAGCAGGCTAGTGGCGACCTTCTGGACGACAAGTACCAAGACGGTCTTGAGCAGATCATGGTCCGCGAGGACAACACTTGGCGCTCGCTGATTAACGCGGCTGCTGGTGCTTCCAACGACCTGTTCCTGTTCAACACCTTCACGCCGACGGTATTCTCTACGATGCGTACACAGATCGCTCGTTGGGGTATCCCGGTAACTGGTGCGATCATCGCGTTCGACCTCTGGGACGACATCATTGCTGACACCGAGTTCAGCACATGGTTCGATCCGGTATCGAAGCACGAAATCGTTCTTGAAGGTTCTCTCGGCAGCATCCTCGGTGTGAATCTCATCACCGACGCTTTCCGCCATGACACCTTGAAGGTCCTGGAGCCCGGCGAAGTTTACTTCGTAGGCGCCCCGCAGACCCTCGGCGGTATCACTCAGCGGAAGGAACTTGCTACTGAGTCGATCAACAAGTACAACCAGGGCAAGCCGGAGCGTGGTTGGTTCATGGAGACGATCGAAGGAATGTCGGTCGTGAACTCCCGAGCCGTCACCCGAGGTAACCGAGTCTAATCCCTGAAACAGAAAACCCCGGAGCGTAAGCTCCGGGGTATTCTGGGGTGGTGGAGAGGTCGGGAATCGAACCCGACGGGCGAGGATTCTCAGTCGTGCCCGGCTACCAAGCACTCCCCACGCTCTACAGAGATAATGATGACTAGGAACTAAGGAAAAGGGTCGGGAGCCTAGCTTCTGGCCCTTTGTTGGTTTATCGGATACTTAGAAGGTGTTGTTGCACATGAAGAAATTCAATTGGGCAATCGCTTTTGACTTCCGTGATGCTCACAAAGGAAGACATCGAATCCAAGTTGAGGAGGCTGAGGACGGAATTTCGGGTGCTATTATGTTGTTAAAGGAGGCTAGTGCAGGAATAAATGGCCCCAACAGCAGCATTCTAGACGAAGTATTGACAGACCTCAGCGCCGCAGTGGACAAGATTCGGAAACTTAGAAAGGATTTGAAAAATCTCTAGGAGACACAATGACTCGCGCACGAAGACTTCTTACGCTCGCATATAAAGCGCACCAGCGCGGCGAACCGGAAATTGCTTCTCGCATCGCAACTCTGGCTTTTGACGAGCCTGATTCGGCTTCTCTGTTCGAGGGGATCAACTCCAAAACAGTGGTTGCTGATGAGGTAGCTGTAACTGTCCAGAATGCCGAAGCTATTCTACGCAAGGCTGAAGGTTCTACCGAGGGTGGTATCTTTACTGAAGAGGGCGTGGATAAACTGCTCGCGATTGCGAAGAAACTCCATCAGGCTGGCTACCCTAGGGTTGCAAAGTCTATTTCACGCGCCGCGCAGTAACCGGCCGCCCTCTAACGGGAGATTCTAAATGGCCGACAACACAGGCGCATTCGGCGGTACCTTTGGCGAGGGACCGGGCAAAGACGTAGGCGAACGCATATATCAAGCGGTC
>SDBU01004742.1_pt1 | contig 16558 bp, 10 predicted proteins | sample 2277071 | NCBI WGS metagenome assembly SDBU01 (sample SAMN10397929, study PRJNA504765) | marine sediment metagenome | isolation source: marine sediment core GS08_GC12, 126 cmbsf | place: Arctic Ocean: Gakkel Ridge, Loki's castle | collected 2008
TTTGATATAAATAAAATCTGGAGAGAGGTCAATTATAGAACAACAAACCTAAAAAAGAAAAAGTTTAAGAATTTACTGGAGACCTTGGGAGAAACATATCACTCGCAAATATTTGGGCCTATCGAAGATTCCGCGAAGAAAATTGAACGATGTGCAATTTGTAATTCATTCCAAAGACTAGAACCGATCCCCGATACAGATGATAAGTGGTGCAATCAATGTAAAAGTTTCAAGGATTTATCTGATCAATTAAAAGGAAGCAACTATTTAAGAATTTCGTCAAAGAGAGATGAAAGTTTCAATATAATTTTAAGTGAATTTAACGGGGCAATAGAACTAATTAATTCTGCCACCATAAAAAAAGAATTTTATTCGATTAATAACCCAAGGGAAGAAAATACATTAGGAGACATTTTATTACCTATTGCAATTCCCCTTAATCAAGCAGGAGATATTCTTACCACTGATACATTAGCAGAAAAGGCTTTTGATCGAACCGGTTTTAATAAATTAGGAATTCTTAAAATGGATGTAGATTCATTAGGCTCTATTATCCAGAAAGGTTTAGGGATTAATAATACAATTTCAAGAGTGTCTACTTTAAGTACCTCTCTAAGCCTATTTTTTAGAGGTCACGTACCTAAACTCATACAATCTGAATTTTCTGATTCAATATATCTAATTTTTTCTGGAGGTGATGATCTCTTTGCTATCGGTTCTTGGGATAAAATAATTGAATTTGCGTATCGTCTTTATAAAGATTTTAGAAGGTTTACAGCGTTTAACCCTGATATCACTTTAAGTGCGGGAATTATTATTAAGCCACCGAGATATCCAATTATGAAAGCTTCGTTCTTGGTTGAAGATGAGTTAGAGAAGGCAAAAAGTTTTGAAAGATTTAATCCGAATTTTAATACAAAAAATAAAGTTTCGCTTCTTGGATCTGTTTTAAATTGGGATTGGACTCATGAAATGGAACTAGAATATAAGAATATAACTCAACCGGAAGAATACCATAAAACCCAGATACTTAAAGTAATGGAAAAGAGTAATAAGGACGAGATCAATGAGAAAATTATCTCATGGGTAAGTACCCAGTCTGAATTTTCTTTAGCAGTCATATTGAAGGATATTTTTGTCTATCTAATTAAATATAAGAATTTTTCAAAATCTATGCTTCATAAAGTCGAGCATTCTATTAAGGGAATGAAGTATTTATTAGAAGATTCCCTTCAAGGAAAAATTAGAGTTCCTAAGCTATGGAGACAAAAATATTATTTACGTTCTGTATTATACTCAAAGGATTATGAAGTTAAAAAGCTAAGTAACTTCATCATCCAATTGTTTGAAATAATTATTAAGAATAATCTTTTTACACCAAATTCACGTTTACAAATAAAAAATATAGAATTTATTTCTGTCGCAGTTCAATGGGCAGATTACTTAACTAGAATTTAAACAAAAAAACAAAAACAAAATAAACACACATAGGTAAAAAAACAATGTCTTATAGTAGAGGTCCGAGAAGAGGACCACGTTTAAAGGAAGAGATGTTTGATCTTGCAAAAAAAATAACAGATAACTCAAGTAGATTATTAACAAAGGAGACTACTGAAGATATCGAACTTTTTCTTAATTTAACCGAAAAGTTTGGAGAGAAGTGCTCCGTAAAAATCTCTACATCCCAAATTCGAGCAATATATACGGCAGTAAGGAGATTATCTGACAATTATGAGATTTGCAAAAAAGATCTGAACCTATTACGGCCAAAACTAGCATATCAAAAAGGAAGGTTTTCCGATCTAGAACCGTTGACTAAAGTGTTAGATCATCTGATTAAAAATGTAAAAGATGATGCTACATTAAAAGGATTTAAGGAATTTTTTGAAGCAATTATCGCCTATCATAAAGCATATGGAGGTAGAGAGTAGGATGGAAGAATATAAATTAAGAGGAAAAGTGATCTTAAAAGGAAAAATTAGAATAGAAACAGGATTAGCTATAGGAGGTAGTAAAGCTTCATTAGATATTGGAGGGATGGATAATCCCGTAATAAAGGATTCAAAAGGAGTACCCTATATTCCGGGTAGTACCCTAAAAGGAAAATTAAGAAGCCTTTTAGAGCAAAGTCTTTACCCCTTGAGAAACAAAGATAAAGGAGACGGATTTGGTTTCTTTGACGAAAAAATGGTGATTCATAAGTTCGAGGATGGAACAATCGATGAGGTTATTAAGATATTTGGAGCTCCCGAAGTGGAAGAGCCCGTAAGAGGTATATTTCGAGATATATATCTTGATCTAGAGCATTTCGAGGAAAATAGAAATGAGCTTTTTAAGAACCTAGATTTAGAATATACAGAGGATAAAATTGAGAATACAGTTGATAGAATCTCAGCAAGAGCAAATCCAAGGCATTTAGAAAGAGTACCAAGGGGTACCAACTTCGATTTTGAGATAATTTTCGATCTTTATTCAGAGAACGATAAATCTTTACTTCGAACCTTGTTACAAGCATTGAAACTTCTTGAAGATGATTATCTTGGAGGAAGTGGAACGAGGGGAAGTGGAAAAGTGGTTTTTGAAGAATTATCCATGGTCCTTAGACCAATAGAATATTATACCGTGAAGAAGGACGAAATTTTACTAGCTGATCAATTTTCTCTCACCGATATTAAAAATGAACAATGGTTTACAGATGTTTTTAGCAAAATTAATATCTAAAAAAAGGAATTATTTTAGCATAGGCAAGGATTACTCAAATAGCTTGAGTGTAATCGTTCATAGTGATACATTATTTAGTGCTATTTGTAATAATTTCAGGAAACTTTATGGTAAGAGCGAATTAGAGAGCTTCTTGGAAATATTAAATTCAGCTAGTGAAAATGAAGATCTCCTCTTTAAGATTTCTTCAAGTTTCCATTTTATAGATATTTATAAGGATAGTAAAGTGGAAGACACTATTTACTTCATCCCTAAACCATTAATTCATTTTCCATTTACAACAGAGTCTCAAGAATATTTAGATCAGAATCCTAAAATGTTTAAAAGGATTGAATTTATTTCTCTCGAAATAGCAAGTAAGTTAAAGGAAAATAAAAGGATTTCATTCAGCCAATACCACATAATAGGGAACAAGTATCTTGTAGATAATGACGATCTAGAGAAACTCGGTTTAAGCAAATTTCTTTCCCTTCTAAATAAGCCTGATCCAAAGGTCGAACGGATTGAAAGGGTGATTCGTGATAAAATTTCTATTTATGAGATTCTAGATGAGCAGAAAGTTAGAATTAATCGTAAAACCCAAGAATCTGAACCTTTCACTTGGCCTAAACTGAAGTTATGTGTTTCCTCCTATTTTATAAATGAAGAAAAGAGAATTGATTATGAGTTAGTCCCTGGTTATTATTTTATTTTTGATCATTCAAACTTAGGTCATGAAATTCGCAATAAGATCAAGGCATCAATTAACTTAATCATGGATGAGGGTATTGGAGGTAGGAGGAGCTTGGGATGTGGATTAGTAGATGATGTTGAATTGATTGAATTAAATGAGATGTTTGCCTATTATAATTTATTTGATTCTAATGTAGATGGTCAGTTCATGAATTTATCATTAGTATATCCGAGTTTAGAAGATCTACAAAATATTGAGTTTTTTAACATCTATGGTCGGAGCGGATATGTATATTCTATTGAAAATATTTCCTCAAGGTTCAATGATGTTAAATTTATAGAAGAAGGTTCTCTGTTCAGGAAAAAAGTGCGAGGGAAGTTAGTTCAAGTGGCGTCTGCTGATTTTTCAACCAGATATCATGCTGTGTATAAAAATGGAATCGGATTCTATTTAAATTTAGGAAATCTGGAGGTGAAGTAAAAGGATGAAACCTCAGAACTCTTACAAACTCTCAATCGAGGGATTGTCCCCATTATTTATAGGATCTGGAAATACTTATTCCCAACTGGATTATATCAGTGCTGAGGGAAAGATTCACATCTTAGATTTTGATAAGATTTTATCGCAAGTTCCAGAGGAATTGATTGACGATTTAACAAATGATATTAACCAAAACTTTTGGAATAACAGATGGCAAGGTAATGTTGAGGAGTTTTTGAACAAGTATGAGATAAATTGGAGAGATTTCATAGAGAAAAGCTATGAGTTGAGAGGAGAGATTAGAGATAATGAGATAAATCAATTCATAAAGACAGGAGACCTCATTTACATTCCAGGATCAAGCATCAAAGGTGCAATAAGAACAGCAATTTTGTTTGATATTTTAGATAAACATCCAAGAGAGAAGGAGAGAATCAATCAGAGGATTCTTTATAATTTTAACCATAGAGAAATAATTAAGTTAATTCAATCGGATGGAAAAACTGATTTACTTCGGGCATTAATCGTTACTGATCAAAAACTGAAAAATAGTTTGTCCAGCATAAAAGTTGATGAGACTACTGTCTATCATCTAAGAAATAAGCAACCAACGGTCCCAATTTTTAATGAAGTTTTAGAAAAAGGCTTTCAAAGTGAAGGAGCGATAAAGATCAATCGAAAACTTGTAGATTCTGGGAAGTTAATCTCCATTCATTTCGATCTTCGTGCTGAAAATCTTATAAAAGCCATCAATTCTTTTTCCAGGACGATAATAGCCTATGAATTGAGGACATTTAAAGAACAACATGATTTCAACTTAGAAGAACTAATAAAGTTTTACGAGGATCTTCAAACTAAGATTATTTCCTTGAGTGATAATGAATGTGTCTTACGGTTAGGACAAGGATCTAGCGTGTTAGGAATTACTTTATTCTTGAATTTCTCTGATAATAAAGAAGCAGTACGAAAATTTAAGGGACTCGAAATAATTCGCTTTGATTTACCTGATCGAAGAAATCCTAAGAATGCAGTTGCCAAACAAGGAAGAATATTGATCTTGGTGGATAGAAATTCAAGAAATAGACCTCACATTAATGAGACATGGTTGTGTTCAGTAAAATCTATTCGAGGTAGAAGTAAATATGTGTCTCTATTGGAGAGAATAACACCCTCATTTGATATTGAAAAAAGGGGTGATTTATTATACCCTCTTACTCGGAAATTAGTGATATCGGCAGATAATAAACTGCTTTTTCCATTTGGGTGGATTAAGCTAACTTGGGAATGAATGAAATTTTAAATTATATATTTAAATTCAAATCAATAGGCTATATAGAAAGATGAAGCTAAAACTCTTACATTTATTACTTACAGTGGACAGAGATATCGAAGAAACATCCACCCAATTAAGGGGATTCATCGGGAACCAATTTAAAAAATATGTCGAGTTGCATCATCACCTAAACTCTTCCGAGGGAGATAGCAAGTTAAAACATGAATATCCGAAAATTCAATACAATATAAAGGGAAATAAAGCGATCCTTCTCGGAATTGAGGAAAATGCAATTTCCGTACTAAGAAATGTAGTAATGAATGTGAAGGAGCTTATTCTGGGACCAAACAAATATAATATCGTTGAAATTAATGCTCATTACGATGATACTGAGTTTGGCATCGTAAATTCGGGGAGGGTATTCTTGTACAAGTTTCTTTCTCCATGGCTTGCTCTTAATAGCGAAAATTATAAGAGGTTTACCATAGCTACGATTAAAGAAAGAAGAAAATTACTGAAAAGCATACTAATAGGGAATATTTTATCGATGTCCAAGCATTTAGGATACAACGTTCCCGATACAATTCAAGTAGAGATTGAATTAACACCCATGAAGGTATTCTACAAGGACATCCCGTTGGTCGGATTTAAAGGAATATTTGAGACAAATTTCTTAATCCCCGATCATGTAGGAATAGGAAAAGCTGTATCTCACGGATTTGGTATCGTGAAGGGTTTTTCTAATGTTAATTTTTGATAATAAAAACTTTAATCACCATTATTATAAAGGAGGTGCGCTGTATATACTATAAGTGGAGAATCTTTATGTAACTCCCATGGAATGATAGAAAAGTAGTATACTATCCACACGAACAAGGATTGAAATACTCATTTCACTCATCATTTTATTTTTCCTCTATACTATCCACACGAACAAGAATTGAACGGGCATTGAGTCGGCAGGAAGGTCTACCCCCTTATAGTATCCACACGAACAAGGATTGAACTTCCACTCCAGTTTTGTTATTACCCATGCGGACATAGTATCCACACGAACAAGGATTGAAATTGGTATCTTCGCTATATACTATCCATACGAACAAGGATTGACTAGCTATTGGGAATATCACTGCAACTACCATTAAATAATATCTATACTAACAAGGATTGAATTCTACATACTTTAGCTTGACCACCTAATCCTCTATACTATCCACACGAACAAGGATTGAATTTGACTTAAAACTTTCTTTTTCCATTCGATCATATACTATCCACACGAACAAGGATTAACTGCTTCATATAAGAGATAAAATTCTTGTAGCGAAATACTATCCACACGAACAAGGATTGAATTTTACCTCCTTTTATTCCATTTGGTTTTAATAAAAAATATCCACACGAACAAGGATTGACTTACTTTCTGCCAATTATTAGGCTCATATTTTTCATATTATCCACACGAACAAGGATTGAACAGTAGAAATCAGCCTCCTTAGTGTTTGTGTAATGGAAATATCCACACGAACAAGGATTGACATAGGTCTTCCTTCCGCACGATTATCCATAAGAACAAGGATTGAAATACATATTCCCGGTGCGGTTCCATCGCTTCCCAATAGTATCCACACGAACAAGGATTGAACAAGTATTGGTATTCCTAATTCTTTAGCTATTGAAAAATATCCACCCGAACAAGGATTGAATTTGTGCATTGTCTAGAGCAGTAAAAGTCCCTAAAAATTTTTTTATACTATCCGCACGAACAAGGATTGAATTTAATTAATCACCTCTTTAATTTGTTTTTTAAAAGAATATCCACACGAACAAGGATTGACATAGGTCTTCCTTCCGCACGATTATCCATAAGAACAAGGATTGACCATTAAATGCTATCCACCTGAACAAGGATTGACTATTTTTTCTGACATTTGCTGGTCCGTAATAAACGATACTATCCACTCGAACAAGGATTGAACGAAGGCTTGAGTTAACATTTTTCCGTACTTTTCAAAATATCCACGCGAACAAGGATTGACCAAACTCCCGCAGAACTTCTCTCAGATCCGTAATAAAATATCCACTAGAACAAGGATTAACTCCAATCATCGGTAATCTTTTGGTCATATTTAGTAAAGTATCCACTCAAACAAGGATTTAAATCCCGTAAAATATATTTTGATTACATAATAACCGTATTACCCACGCCAATAAAGATTAAAACCTTGATGTTGCCTCATAAATAAATATTTGATAATATTATCCGCACGAACAAGGATTGACTGACTATTCCATTCATGTCGAACTTATCCCAAGCATATTTTCCAACCGAACAAGGATTAACTGGCATCTAATTCGATACACCATCTACCGCCTGAAATAGTATCCACACGAACAAGGATTGAACAAGTATTGGTATTCCTAATTCTTTAGCTATTGAAAAATATCCACGCGAACAAGGATTGAAATATACATTCGGTACACCAGAAACAAACATCAAAATATTATCCACACGAACAAGGATTGAAAAAAAAATGAAAGGATTTTAGTCTCTAAAAAAAGATAAAATGTTTTAAATATGTATTAGACAATATTATTAATTACTTCATGAATGGTGTCTTTAAGAATGATTTTGATATCAAATATTGGTACTCGTGATGTACAGTATAAAGGCCAAATAATAGAAAAGACACGAATTCGAGAATTTGGTAAAAAGATATTAGATAATTATGAAATAGAAAAAAAGTTTCTCTCGTTCCCTATAATTAAGCCCTTTTTAGATAGTTTTTCTACCAAATTGAAGGGAATCTATATTTTCACTACAAATCAACCCCCAGGAGATAAAAATAGAGTAAGCGATACTCTCTTTTTTGGTCAAATTATTGAGAAGTGGATCGAGGAATCCTATTCGATACCTATAGAGCGATTTGAAAGCAAAATAAATCCTACCGACTATGAACAAATTTATACAGATTTTACACCCTTTTTCACACAAGATGGAAATATCTTTAAAAGAGCTGAAAAAAGGATTATTTCATTGTCAGGAGGGACACCACAAATGAATGGGGCGCTATACGTCATAATTTCTTCATTCTTCCCTCGAAATAATGAGTTTTATAACGTAGTTAACGGAGAATTAGTACCTATTAAGCATGAAAATACCATCAATAAAGTTTTCTTAAGAAATGCGAGTATAGAACTTTTAAAAATTCACGATTATCAGTCTATTATTAGAATTTTAGATCAATATAACGTTCAACAATATAATATCAAAAATTATGAAACTCTTCTCGGACTATTAACCTGTGCTCACTCACGTAAAAACTTTGACTTTAAAAGGGCAGATGAGGCAATTAGAAAGGTGTTAACTTTAATTCCCAGTTCAGATCATTATCGGTTTGAGGATTGGTTAGTAGGTGATATAGTAAAAAATCCCAAAGACCTTATAAAAGAATTATACTGGAAAATTGAAGTGTGCTACATTAATGATGATTATCTTGCATTAATTGCATTATTATTCAGACTTGAGGAATCAATACTCCTTCAAACACTCTATTACTTCTTTCAAGAAGATCTCCTCAATTACTATGATGCTGATTGGTGTAAAGAAGGAGATAAATCCCTTGAGAAAGAGAATTTTAAAGAATCACATCCAATGATATATTCATCTTTCTGTCAATTCCTTAAAAATGATAGTTTTATTCATATGGATACTCACTTTTGTCTTAGTTATTATTTACAAAACAAAGAACAAGAGTTATGGAACAAGTTACAGAATATAAAGTTCAAAACGCTTCCTCTTAACGTTAATCCTAAAATATTAGATCGCCCTACGGAATATTATATCGTGGTTCTGAAAAAAAATTCTATTCGATCTAAGGATATCTGGAAAATTGGTAGATTCTTGGATTTACTTGATAAGATCAATAAATATTGTTATGATTATAAAAACACCGATAGGAGGGAGAAGGATTACGGTCATAAGACCAGTCAGAAAAATCTTGGAACCCTGAGGAATACTTCTTTATATGGTCATGGATTCAAACCTGTTACCAAAGAAATAATCGAGGAATTATATGGAAATCCTATTGAGGAACTTATGAGGGAATTAAAACAAGATTTAATATTTTTCTTAAGTAAAATATTAGACACAGACCAAAATGAAATAAATCTAGAAAATATTTTTCATTTTATTAATACCGTTATAAAACAGTATATACTTGCTATATAACTGATTGGAATGGTTTATTCTATTTCATGATTTTGGAGCGTAGAGAAAAATTCTATTAACAAATATAAAATTTAAAAAAATCTTAATTATTAAATAGGAGATGCGCTGTATATACTATAGGAGAAAAATTTTTACGTAACCCCAATAGAATGTGAAAAAAGTAGTATACTATCCACACGAACAAGGATTGACTGGGAATGATCAAGGTGCAGATCCCTCTGGAATTATACTATCCACACGAACAAGGATTGACTGTTTATAATCATATCATAAAGACATGAGCATAATATTATCCACACGAACAAGGATTGAAACCAATGTTCATAACCTAATATAAATATGCTCATATAATATCCACACGAACAAGGATTGAAATAAATATGACATATATATCATATTTTTGTCCCGCATAGTATCCACACGAACAAGGATTGAATTTATCAGCCATTTTTATTTTCACTTTTTATTATATAGTATCCACACGAACAAGGATTGAATTTCTAGTCTGAGAACGTATGATTGAAAGTTATAATAGTATCCACACGAACAAGGATTGAATAAACCAATTCTTAAAAGTTTAAAACTCTCTTAAGATATAAATACTAAAGATGAAAAAATCCACAATTTACGAATATTCAAAAATCAAACAATTTTGTTGACATTACTATTAACCATTCTTGACTACCTAATACAAATGTCAAGTTTTTTTTCCAGACGGGGAGTCCTAAACCAGACTAGACCATTTATATCTTAATAGTTTAAAATTAAAACGAAAGAAGATGATCAAATAGTATGGACAAAAAAATTGATATTTATACTCTACAGGAAATAATTAAATCGGAAGATTTTATAGACGAACTTAAAAAAGTAAGCTTATGGGCTTCCAATATAAAGCAAGAAGCTCCAATAATTCATATTTTAGCAAAAATAATTAATGAACAAGGATATCTTGTCGCCTTAGAATGGGATAAAAAAAACAAACATGATATGATGATAAATCATAATGCTATTATTGAAGCTAAGTTTTATTATGAAGAAGATATACGAGGTCAATTACGACTTTTGTTTAATAAGTCTGGCAAAAATGTCAACCAATTACTCGATTGGCTAAATCAGAAAATAGAAACTAAGACACCACTCTATTACGACGTTGGCTTCTATATTCTAAAAGACATTTTTTATAAACTTCCTAATATTTTCATATTAATCATTTTATCAAGGAATCTATTAGAAGTACGAAATGAAGACTTAGAAATTATTAATTGGTCTAATGAGTGTATAAAATACAATAAGAAATTTGGCTATAATAATCAGAAAACATTTCTAATCATGCAAGATTTTTTTGAAGGTATAAAGAAGAAAAAAACATTTGAAACTTGTTGCATCGATATTGATACGAATGCAAAGTTTCCATCAACCTACCACATTCATTTATTTGAATTTAAATAAATTAAAACTAAGTCATCTCACTCTTAGAGAGAGTAGGAACCTTCATAACTTGAAGCAATTAAATTAAAACATTCACTGTCTTTTTCCATAGGCTTCTTGGCTATAGGGGGAAGCAATTTTAATTTACTTTAAATAAAATTTCTAAATGAGAACACTTAATAAATTATCGAAAAAACAACAAGATTATTGAAAATTAAGAGATATAATTCTTAAATTCTTCTAATCTATTCTTACTCAATTCATCAAGAATCTTATCTCAAATCTCTATAAAATTGATAACTAAATTTCCATTAGAACAGGTAGGGGGTGCTCTTTTTAAAGAATTTCTGATATCGATGACATTATCTTTCGTTTTATCCACTGAATAAAGACTATTCTTTGAACTACAAGAAAGATTCATTATTGATAATACTGGAGCTACGATTGGTTCGATTACATGGGAAAGAGCAGTCAATAGTTATCCGTGGGCTTCGGGAAAAGGAACAGAGAATAACCCCTACAAAATACGGTATGTATTATTTAATGGGAGAGGGTATTATTCAGGACTTACTATCAAAAACTCGGATGTGTATTTCCAAATTGATTATTGCGGGTTTATTAATTCCTCTTTAGATTATGTAGAGCAGTCGTTCGGTCTTTATCTCGACAATGTAGAAAATGGAGTCATCATAAATGTATTTTTTCATGATAATGGACGCGGGATTTGCACGGAGGAATCTAACAATAATATCATTTCATCCAATTACGCTTTTAATAATAGGCACGGATTTGATTTAAGTGGATCTAATAATATTTATTCTAATAACACAGCCTTTCTCAATGATAATGATGGATTTCATATTTTCGGATCTAATAACACTATAACACAAAACGAGGCTTACAACAACTCATTCGGATTTACGACTCGTATAGGAGTCTATAATTTGATTTATAAAAACATTGCCTATAACAATAAAGAAGATGGGTTTTATTTAGCTTCTGATAACATGGACGTAGTGAACAACACTGCTTATGGTAATAGGAGATTTGGGATGCTTATTTATAATTCTGAGGGTTTAGATCTAACCCTGAATAGAGTGTACGACAATAAAGATGGAATTAGCTTAAGTTATAGCAGTAATAATAGTATATCCTTTAATTCTGTATTTAGGAACCACCAAAATGGAATATCACTTTCGAAAAGCGATAATAATATTATAACTTATAACGTAATCACACACAATTATCAAAATGGTATTGACCTAACAGAAAGTAAGAATAATCACATCGCAAACAATGCAATTGATGGTAATAATGATAATGGAATCCATTTATCTGAAGATAGTTCCTCCAATACAATGCTTTACAATGCAATCCTTTTTCATTTGAACGGTATTTATATAAGCTCTTCTTCTGATCAAAAAGTCATTTATAACCATATATATCAAAATAATATATCAGGGGTATATATCAAAAATAGTCCCCCACTTTTTAAAGTCTATTTGATTGAGGATCATCCTCATGAAATATGGTACTCTTTAGATGATGGAAAAACAAATATATCAGTTGATTCTTCCCGTTTAGATCGGTTTATGTATATAAATTCTAGAAGTTGGGAACCCTTTGGAGCCGGAACAGTAAAAATAACATTTTATGCCAATGATACAGTAGGCAATTTGGCGTTTATAACCCTCGAAGTTGAGAAAACTCCTGAATATATCGAATCTAATCTAATACATGATAATAATTTTGATTTTTTGCTTTATTCTGGTCTCTCTGGAGTTCTCATAATCATGGGTTTAGGAATTGTGTTACTCTACCGAAAGATCAAGAAACTCTAGCCGAGTTTTAATTTTTTTTAAGTTTGTTCTCCTTCTTTAAATTGTCTTTCATTTTTCATAATCTGAAAGTATTCATGCTTACCCAACTTTAATAAACCTTTTTCCATTTTTTTTATACTCGAATTTACTTCTTTAATAATTTCGTAGTCAACCTCATTCTCAGTATATTTATCAAAATAGGAAACAAATTTTTCAGGCACATTTAAATCATTTGGAAAATAAGCACTAATTACCATTAGATCCAATAAGAGCTTTGTTAAATCATCGTATGAAATTTCAAGACATTTAGATAAGAATACTATTCTTTTATATTTCATTGATTTCCTATCAATTTCTAATATTGGGAGAATAGACAAATAGCTAAAATGATAGTTTAAGTAACCCCCACTTAGATGTGTATTCCAGAATACTATTCTAAAATAAAAGTCTAGCAATTTAGAGTTAAATAGAGCAAGAAAAAAATAATTAGAAAAACCAATATATTTTGAATTCTCCTTTATCCTAAGTGCATAAATTTTCCCGATATTTGCATAATTTTTTGCCAAAACACATATTAAATCTAGGGCTACTTCTTTGATCATTAAGAGTTGATTACTAAAGACTTCCCATTTACTTTGGACGATTTGTAGATTGTTTGGATTCTCTCGTATGGGGATTTCCTTATGAAAATAAAGCTGGTCAGAGATCTCGATTTGATAAGGTTTAAGGTCATTATTAGTCACATATAGATAGTAATCAACACCTAAGACTTCTCCTTTTTTTGATTTTACAAATATTTTATAATCTCCCCAATCTCTAAAATCAAATTCTCGATAAGAACTATCGAATTCCTCGCCAATTGAAGAACATTTTTCATGCTTATTTATCTTATCAAACAATTTAAAGGAATCGTTATGTAAGGGGATATATATCAAGTAATTTGTATCTTTTTTATTGTATCTAGATTGTTCTATTTTTTTGAGATCTTTTCCCAAATTGTTTAGAGTTCTATATCTCCCAATGTCGATTAACCAACCTTCAGATACTGTTGAGTTTTTTATAGTGATAATGATTGGATAAACTGCCGCATCCTTAAAGACTTTTATCATAGAAATATCTACTATCATCTCAATTTGAAAGTTATTCAAAAAATCCTTACGAATAACTTGACCGTAATCAGTAGCTAAAAACTTATTAGATGTGATGAAACTAAGGTACGTCCTTTGATTTTTTCTTAGTAACTTGAAACCTTTTTCAAAGAAAGGTACTAGTATATCATAAATTTTATAGGTCCAGATATAATCTTTCCTTAAGAACTCCTTGTATACTGAGTTAAACAATTTTTCCTTAACATAATATTCAGTCTTAAGTAATTTATTTTTATCTTTAATTTCTTTTTGGATACTTGTAATACGCTCTTTATACTCATTTATTGAGATTTTAGCCTTAAGAGTTTTTAATCTCTTAGAACGTTTTTTAAGCTCCTTATTTAACAATTGAATATCTTGTTCCAATCCAATCTTTTCCATAAACTTTGTAGAAATATAAGGCGGATTCCCGACTATCACATCAAATCCTTTTGGAAAAACTTGTGGGAATTCTAGGTACCAATGAAACGCTTTTAAATGCCTTAAGAATTCGACAGTCAGTCCTTGTGTGAATTTTTTGTTCTTGATTTTATTTTTTAAGTAATTTAGGTAAATATGGTCAGCATCTTCAATAATTAGCTCATTAAGACTATCAATCAAATCTTTTAACAAAACTGTATTTTGATCATGGCTGTATAAAAATAAGTTAATTAAAGTAGTTTTTAGCAACTTAAGTGAAGCAAAACTTATGGTTCCTTTTTTTAATTCCTCGTAAACTACCATAAGGTCAGGATCTTTTTTATCTAAAAATTTTACTGAATTGATTTTATTGATGAATTTATAATTCACGGTTCTAATATTGATTTGAGTATCTGAACCTAACAAGCTATTACCAACTCTTACATTATATTCAATATTAGGTAAAGGACTTAATTCAATTGAATCTTCAGAGATCCATAGCCATAAACGTAATTGGCATATTTGTATAGCGGATACCAACATATCAACTCCATACAAATTATATTCTACAATAAATTGTTTTATTTTTGTTTTATGTAATGTTATTCGTAAAATATTTATTATACGTTCATGAATTTCAAGAATAAGATTTCCCATTGCCAATAGAAATGCTCCTGATCCTACACAAATGTCACACACTTTAACACTTTTTATTATCTTCTCATAAATATTCTTAAGCGTTTTCTCTTTCAACATATATATTTCTTCAAAATTTTCTAATAATTCCTCATCTTTATATCCGATACTTTCTAGGAAATTATTTATTCGTGCTAAGTAATGAGGTAATAAAACACTTTCGCACATATAATCACATATTAAGTTATGAGTATAATAAGATCCCGTCCCTTTCCTAAATTCAATTGTCTTTTCAAATATATATCCCAATACTTCACTATTGATCGAATTATTTTCATCTCCATTCTCAAGAAATGAATAATCTTCCAATAAATCAAAGATTTTATTCAAGAATCTAGCATCTATTATTAAGTCAGGATTTTTGTTCTCTATTTCTGTCTTTCTAAAAAGCCCACCGTTTAGAAATGGGATATCCTTATATTCTTTTGGTAAGTTTATTCTTTTTTTTTTTTGGACCGCCAATGTTTTAAAAAAGAGATTATTCAAATCGGTATGGATAAGGTGATAGGGGACTTCTCTTAAGTAGGAGAAGACTTTTGGGAATAGACTCCAATCAATCAAGATTTTTATAAAGATTAGACGATTAAAAACAGAATAAACAAATTCAATTTTCTCTATGTCGATTAACCTCTCCGCATATTGTAAATTATTGATAATAGCATCTTGACTCGAAATCGTGATTTTTTCTTTCTTTGTGTTGGTATAAATCCCTCCATGAATTAAAGCTGAGAATTGGTTATAAAACTGTTCTGTTATCTTATTAATGTCTTTAATTTTTATTATGATTTCTTTACCATATACCACATTTTTAATATGATCACATGCCTCTTTTATAGACAATTCTTTGGAATGCACTTCAGAACCATCAAAAAATATAAGGATGAATTTATTTAAATTTATTACCAAGGCATCACTGTAAGTTCCAACTCGAATATCCCGAATCCATTCTTCTGCTTGATCAATACCGATTTGAATATTACTATTATAGGGTTCTAGTTCAATTAGTAAATCTTTTTCACTTTTTCTATGCTTAATAAATTTGAAGTCAGGCCATCTATGTTTGTTTTTAAAGACATCGAATATTTTTACTCTGTTTTGAGAAATAAATTTATCATCAGGGATGTCAATACTTTTGAGTATTTTCCTAAAGATATCCTCAACCAAGTTTTCTGGTTTTTGAGGTTCCAACATCCATTCTGCTTTTATTTCTTTGGATTCAGAGAATACCTTGTGGAAATATTGGATATCTATTTTACTTTTAAATTCCTTATTTATAAAATCTCTATTGATTTCCATCTCAAATTTAAGAAAAACCTTTCTTATTTAAATCAAAATCTATTAAATCAATAATAATTATTAGATTGGATTAAAAACCTTTGGAGCGTCAGATTTCATATAATTTTGAGGCTGTTGAATCATTCCCTCTTCAATTAATTCATGTACATATCTGAACATTTCTGATTTAGGTATCTTCCATAACTTTACAATTTTACGTAATTCAGGATGTATCTCATTCGCAAGCATTCCCAATAGATAATGTTTTATAATAAATCCGGATGGACTCTTATACAATTGGGCTATTGAATACGTTCTTACCTCTTTAGGTAGATGATTTATCTTATTTGCAAAGTTTTTTGTTACCATATCATCAGGATTGTTCGGCTTAAGTTTAATATGCTTAAATTTTTT
>SDBU01004743.1_pt1 | contig 16557 bp, 21 predicted proteins | sample 2277071 | NCBI WGS metagenome assembly SDBU01 (sample SAMN10397929, study PRJNA504765) | marine sediment metagenome | isolation source: marine sediment core GS08_GC12, 126 cmbsf | place: Arctic Ocean: Gakkel Ridge, Loki's castle | collected 2008
GGCTATACCTATATCTATATACCAACCTCTTCCTGTAGGTATTCCCAGAATAGCGCAAAAACCTATAATCAAAATACCGAGTATATCGATTGCCACAATTCTATCAGGAGCCGTAGGCCCACGGAATACCCGATACAAACAAAATATGGCGCTCAATAAAAGTATAAAGACAGCCCGCCTGAAAAGCATTGCAAACGGCAGTTCGGGATAAAAAAGGATAGGAAAAGGTTTAAATATAATCATGCCTATAATGCCGAGCAAAGCTATTAACCCTATAAAATAACGTATTCTTCTCATTCCTCAAAAATCCTCTTAAGTATTTTTTCAAATTTTTGGACGATTATCTCAGTGGCGCCTTCGATATCTTTCTTTTTCACATTTATCCAATGCACATAAAGAAACCCATTTTCTTTATCTACATCAACGCTTAATGTCCCGGGCGTCAGTGTAATAGAATTAGCAAGAAACGTAAGGGCTGTATCTGAGGTTAATGTTGTTTTTACCTTAACGATACCGGGATTAAGCGGGATGTCCGGGTGGCACACCCTATAAGCAACATCTATATTTGCTTTCAAACATTCCCAGAGAAATATCGGAATATAATAAAGAAACCAGAAATATCTTTCAACATGCTTAAATAGATGCGGCCTCTGCACAAACATGTCGCCGATTATAAAGGCGACAAAACCGGCAACAAATATTCCTATAATAAGATGCTGCCAGTCCGGTATCCAGTTTAGGAAGAGCCATACTAAAAGCGCCACTATAAATAAAACGATTCTTGACTTCACCCCGCACCTTTTTTAGAAATTATGTGAGTTTTTATACAATATTTTAACCGCTTATTTACTTTTATCATACTACAAAATTTTTCACTAAAAGAGGTGCGGGGTTCATTTCCTCACGCTCTCTGTAACTTTCCGGCCGTATGCTCTTTCAGCCACAAGTACATCCCTTGCTTTACCAAGAAAATCTTTGGATACATTCGGCACCAAAAGCACTCCGCCTAAAACAGAAATAAGAGCTAAAACAATCATCGAGGTTTTCATAAAGTACGGCACTTCTTTTAAATTTGTCCACTTTTCATTTAACGAGCCGAAAAACGTATTTTTCAAAAATTTCAAATAATAGGCCAGTGTCAATATGCTCACCACCGCACATAGCGTAGCCGCTATAAAATGATTCGCCTGAATAGCCGCGATTATGATAATTAATTTACTCCAGAACCCGCTGAAAGGCGGCATGCCGGAAATAGACATAGAGCCGATTGTGCTTGTAAGGCCGGTAACCGGCATCTTTGAATTTAATCCGCTCATCTCGTTTAATTTTCTTGTACCCGTAGAGTATTCTATAGCGCCTGAATTCAAGAATAATAGCGACTTAAACACAGAGTGATTGATTAAATGTAAAAGGGCGCCTAGAATGGCAAGGGGTGTCCCGATACCGAGCGCAAGCAATATATATCCGATCTGGCTTATGCTTGAATAAGCGAACATTCTTTTTATATCCTCCTGGCCTATAGCCAAAAACCCCCCCACTATCATAGAAATTGTTCCAAGTGCTATGAAAATATTTAATAATACACTAGATGTGCCTAAAATATTGAAAAACACTCTCATAATGGTATAAATACCGAGTGCCTTTATCAACACACCGGAAAGCATTGCGGATATCGGAGCCGGCGCAGACGGATGCGCATCGGGAAGCCATGCGTGAAAAGGCGCTATTGCCGCCTTAAGGCCGAAACCCATTATAAAGAAAACGCTGACAAGCAAGCCAATCTTTCCGAGCCCTATCTTTGATAATTGCAAAGACATATCCGCCATATTCAAGGTAGAGGTATAACTATACATAATTGCTATACCGAAAAGAATGAATAATGAACCGACCGTGCCCATTACTATATATTTAAATGACGCCTCTAATTCCTCGGCTTCTGTTCCAAAGGCTACCAGTGCGTAACTTGCTACGGATGCTATTTCTAAAAATACAAATAAATTAAACATATCGCCGCTAATAATTACACCGTTCATGCCGGCCAGCATCAAGAGAAACAGCGTATAGAATTTCCATTTTGCGGTATATTTTTCCATGTAATTTATGGAATAGACGGTAACCAAAAACGCGATTAAGTTTACGGTTACAAGCATGAAACTCGAAAGGCCGTCTAAGACCATTGAAATGCCTATTGGGGGTATCCAGCCGCCTACTTTATAGACGATTATACCGGTAGATTTTACTAAGAATACCGACAGGATGGAAAGAGAAAATAGGCTAAACGTCGTCAGGTTTGCAAATATATCCGGGAAGGTTTTTACCCTCTTACCCAAAAGAGATATTAAAAATGCCCCGCCTAATGATATCGCAACAAACAAAGGAATTATATTCATCCTTTTAGCTTCCTTATCTTCGTAATATCGAATGTCCCGTATTTCTCATAAATTCTCATCGCGATAGAAACAATAAGAGCGGTAACTGCCAAACCTATGACAATAGCCGTTAAAACCAATGCCTGAGGAAGTGGATCAACCATATTTAAAATCTCTTGTTCTTTGGCAAAAATAGGAGCTCTTCCATTAATGCGATAGCCGATAAGCGTAAGAAACAGATATATGGCATATTCAGCAATAATTATCCCGATTATAATTTTAATGAGGTTTCTTTTTCTCACTATGCAGTAAAGGCCTATCGAAAAAAGAACAAAACAAAGAAAATAAATCATTACTTTTTATCTCCCGGAAATACCTTAAGCATCACCAAAACTACAAAGATTGAAAATAACCCCGCGCCAACCTTGAAACTTATCGCTATGTTGCATAAAGGAATAATACCTGCTGAGAATAACTTAAAAGGTTCTCCTTTACTTAATAAATTGAGGAAAAAATATCCTCCTATAAGACCAATTACGGCTATGGTTAAAAACATAATGGCGCCGAAACTCTCGAAAGTTTGAGCGGCCTGTAGAGATAATTTCTTAAATACCACATCCTTGCCGAAGGCAAGCATAAGATGTATAAAAGAAAGCGCAATGATAACGCCGCCCGCAAACCCGCCTCCGGGAGAAACATGGCCGTGCAAAACAATATATATGCCATATAGCAAAATCAATCCAACTGTAAAGCGGGTGATTGTCTTGACTATAAGTGTCATCCCCTTATTATTACTCTTCTTCAACGCTCTCTCCTACTTTTTTACGGCCGATACGTCTTATAATTGCCAAGACACCTATTACCGCGGTAAACAAAACTGTCGCCTCCCCCAACGTATCATAGGCACGGAAATCAAGTATGACAGAAGCCACTAAGTTCGCAGCACCGGTCTGTTTAAGGCCGTTTTCGATATAGAATTCAGCAACCCTCATAATGGGTTCGCCAAATCCCGGCAATTCTTTTAAACAGAACCAGCTTGTATATAAAAAAACTGTCAGAAAAGCAATCGTTATAATAGTATTCCACAGCCAGCGGCCGCTTGTAGAAAAGGGAAGATCTTTTTTAAGCGTTGCCCTTATCAAGATTATCACGCATAATATCTCGACAACAAGCTGTGTTATCGCCAAATCAGGGGCTTTAAGAACCAAAAAGGCTAAAGACAATCCCAGGCCTGCCGCGCCGACAGCAATAACCGAAGAGAGCAAATCCTTTACCGCTACAGCGATTATCGCGCTTACAATCATAAACAATAAAATTATGTAAAGCTCTATCATCTTACTCTACCTTAAACAAAATATAAATGAGGATAATGCCTCCCAATAAACACCATCCGAGATACGAAGACAATACGCCGTTATGAATCTTCCTAAGTATCTTAGTAAAAAATAAGGTAAATTTGGTCCCCTGGTCGTATATGTCAAAAAATTTATCTTCTGCTTTCTTATAAATTCCTTTTAGAATTGGCATATCTTTTATAGTTTCGTAAAATTCCACACCGGAGACTCTCATTTCTTTATACTTAGATACATCTGCTCCACCGACAAATGGCTCATCTTCACGAAGGCCCTTTATATTGCCTATTAAATAAATAATAAATCCTATCGCAATTCCCATCAAAATTAACCCTGTGGCAAGAGATGAACTCCATATGCCGGAAAAATGAACCATTTCTCTAACCGAAGGAATTATAAAAAGTTTAAGCGGTATCCTATATGCGAATACGCCGAATATAACACAAAGCCCTGCCAGGATAACCATCGGTAATCGCATTGTGAAACCAACTTCACTAACACGTTTATTCGCCAATTCCCGAGAACGTTGGCCGAGGAAAGTAGCGTGGATTAACTTCATAAAACTTGCAAGGGTAAGCGCGCTTCCGAACATTGCGGCTACAAGCCATATTACCCATAATCTATCCCCGTTTTTGCCCAATTCGATTATGCCCTGATAAACCATCCATTTTGACACGAAACCGTTAAAAGGCGGAACTCCTGAAATTGACAAAGATGCTATTAAACATGTTACAAATGTTATAGGCATGAAACGCGCAAGGCCGCCCAGCTTACGCAAATCGCTCGTTCCTGTTTTGTGCTCAACTGACCCGCCGCATAAAAAGAGGCAGCTTTTATATATCGCATGATTGAGCATGTGGAAAAGGCCGCCCGCAATACCAATAGGATTTGCTGTACCTATGCCCAGCACCATATAACCGACCTGACTCACAGCGTGATAAGAAAGCAGTTTTTTCAAATTATGCTGGATAAGGGCCATCATAACAGCCGCAATTATAGTAACAGAGCCTACTATTAAAAGAAAAATGCTCATTGAGCTTCCCATTTCCAGAACAAATAAATCCAAAGATATTCTCGCAAGAAAGTATATACCCAAAAGTTTATCTAAAGATGCCGGTAAAAATGCCATTACGGTAACGGGTGCAACTTCTGCGGAACTCGGAATCCACGTATGCAGAGGCATAGCGCCTGCTTTTGCAAATGCGCCAATCGCCAGAGTTACGAATGCCGAAATAGCAAGGGCGTTGTTTAAACTTATACTGATTGCATCCATTTGGAATGTATGGGTCAACTTCCATATTATTGCTATACCTACAATCATAACGGCATCGGAGCCACCGACAATAATGAGGGATTTTTTTGCTGCTTCCTGTGCATTATTTCCAAAATTTATCAACAAAAATAATGTAATTGCCAGGATTCCCCATAATACAATAAATAAAATCAGATTGTTTGAAAGGACAGCGCCAATGGAGATGATAGTAGTCAAAATGACATATGTATAATACTGAAGAAGGCGCGACTTCCCCTTCATAAAACTTATTGAGTAGATAACTGTCAAAATTCCAAAAAGACCTATAAAGATTGAAACAAAGCCTGACAATGCATCTACTCTAAAAAGTGACATACCCATTATTGGTGACTCCAGTGTATGTTCAATTTATGCATCAATTGATGCGATTTCTCCTGAGACATGTGAATTAAATCAGCGGCTGTTAAAACCTGTTTTTTCGTCTTTCTATCTATGGCCACCATTCTCTCTGTGCAGCAATAACACGGGTCTATAGCTGCCAGAATTATAGTAGCATCGGATATGGTCTGGCCTATAACTGTTGCCTTAAAAGTCGGGAAGTTCATATATGTCGGCGCCCTTACTTTGTACCGGGCAGGGGAATTCGATCCATCGCTCCTAACATAATGAAATACCTCTCCCCTCGGCGCCTCTGCATGCCCTATTCCTTCTCCCGGAGGAATATCTTTTACTTTAGCATCAATTGGGCCCTTTGGCATCTTTGTTAAACACTGTTTTATAATACTTGCTGATTCATACATTTCTAATATTCTCACAACCGCTTTTGCAAACACATCACCCTTTTCTTGAGTTATCACATTCCACTTTACCCTGTCATAAGCTGCGTAGGGATGGTCTCGTCTCACATCTTTCGGTATGCCCGAGGCCCTCGATGTCGGTCCTAATGCGCTATAGTTTATCGCCTCTTCTTTTGTCAATATGCCTACACCTTTAGTGCGGGCGTGAATCACAGGATCATCAAGCACTGCACCTTTAAACATATCTATAATAGGTATCAGGCTGTCTATATCTTTTATAAATTTAGGTATATAATCATCATCTATGTCGCGCCTTATGCCGCCTGCTTTAAACATGGCATAATTATTTCTATTACCCGTCACTGCTTCAAAAATATCCAATGTAACTTCCCTGTATCTCCACGCCCACATGAACACTGTGTTATAACCAAGAAAATGCCCTGCTAAACCAAGCCATAATAAATGCGAATGAAGCCTTTCTAACTCGGCAATAATGGTTCTGATATACAAAGCTCTCTCGGGCACCTCTATGCCAGCTATGTCCTCTATTGCCATAACTGATGCAAAAGGATGGCTTGTTGAACATATGCCGCAGATTCTTTCAACCAAAAAGATTATCTGATCAAAACTCTTCGTTTCTGCAAGTTTCTCAATACCCCTGTGGTTATATCCTATCCTTACATCAATATCTGTAACCCTTTCGCCCTCTACTGTAAGTTGATAAAATTCCGGCTCTTCCTGTAAGGGGTGATAGGGCCCTATTGGTATCGTTACTTTGTGGCTCATAGCTTAAAGTCTCTCCTTAACGGAAATTTATCCTTGGGCCAGTCATCCGGCAGAAGTAGAGGCTTTAAATCCGGATGGCCCTTAAAATCAACTCCCAAAAGTTCGTGTATTTCTCTCTCAATCCAGTTTGTAGCCTTTATTGTAGGTGCCAGAGAATCTATTTCACATTTCTTCTTATTTACGAATGTCCTTATTGAAACTACCAGAGCTATCTCATCAAAAGAAAAATGGTATAGTATCTCGATATTATTGGGTGTATCAACAGCGCTGGCGATATTAAATCTTGCGCCAAGATTATTAAAGACAAACCCTGCAACATCTCTAATATCCTTCTTATCAATATCTATATATAGGCGACGTTTGGATTTATCAAAGATTTTTTTAATTCTGTTGCCGAATTCTTTTTTTATGCTTTCTAAAATTTCTTTCCTTGTCATGCTTTATTTACCTTTTCAATCAATTTTACTAGCGCAGCTATTATAGCCTCTGGTTTTGGCGGACAGCCCGGAATATACGCATGAACCGGAACAATTTCATCAACACCTTTAGGCATATTGTAACTCCCCTTAAAAATACCCTGACTGCAGGCGCAACCCCCTACTGCGACAACAAAACACGGTTTTGGCGCTTGCCCCCAGAGTTTTTTTAACATTGGTGCCGCCATTCTGGAAACCGCGCCAGTCACTAAAAGCACATCCGCATGTCTTATGCTGGCTGCGAGCAACATTCCAAATCTCTCTATATCAAACCGCGGCGTAAGCAAATCTAATATCTCTATATCACAGTTATTGCAACTGCCTGTAGATAAATGAAACACCCATAATGACTTCGTTAATGCCTTTTTCTTTATGTTCACTTATAATCCCATGAAAGCCAGTACTACACCTATAGTAGCAAGCGCTGTAACGGGCCCCCAGAAAAATTTGACTGCCTGGTCAATTCTGATTCTCGGATTTGTATTTCTTATAAGAACTATAATTACGAGAAGCGCGACGTATTTTAATATCCCCCATAAAATTGATAAACCCTGTAACTTTATTCCACCCATAAACATAATCACTAAAAGCATTGGGACAGTAAAAAGCATCATTGCCCTTGTCAATTTATACATTGCAAGGGCGCTTCCTGAATATTCTATATAAGCGCCGGACATAATCTCTGTTTCAGCCTCAGGCATATCAAACGGAACGAGGGAGAGTTTTGCCTGCATACAAAGAATAGCGACAATAAGCGCTATTACTCCGGAAATACTACCTACGACAATACCATTTACTGCCTGAAACTGTAAAATATCCCCTATTCTTATAGCGTTGCCTGTTTTTATAACAGGCACAGCTATTGCGAGAATAAAGGGCAATTCATAAGATAAAATCAGTTTCATCTCGCGGGACGCGCCTAAACTCGCCAATGGGTTACCTGAGGCAAAACCACCGAGTATCACGCCTATGGCAGGTATTGTCAAAAAATATAAAACCACTATAAAATCACCTATAAATGTCCTCTCCGGCCAAATGTTTGCTACCCATATAAGTGTAGATACAAGCGTTACGCTCGCTATGCCAAAAAGCGGAGAAAGTAGAAACATTGTTTTTGAACCGGTCTTGGGCACTATAGTTTCTTTCCCGAGGAGTTTTATTATATCTATAAAATTCTGATACCAGGGTGGGCCCATCCTCCACTGTATTCTCGCAGTCACCTTCCTGTCCACCCAACCAGCCAATAACCCGACTACTGCTGTAAATATAAAACCAGGGAATATAAGGAAATAAAAGAGGTTCTTAATCACTTTTTTTCTTTTCCACTTTTTCCTGCTCTTCTCTTCTCCAGTGAACCGAATGCACAATAATGTTATCGGTCAACTTGAAATACCCTTTTTCAATATCTTCGTCAAAATCGCCATATTTCATGCCGTTGTATTTGCAGCTTGTAACACATTCCGGCACGTCCTTGCCTTCCAATCTTCCAATACACACATCGCATCTCGAAACAAGATAAGGTATGGTCTCAGGATAAATTGACCCGAAAGGACATGCCCAGGCACAGGTTTTGCAAGAAGTACACCTCATTGAATAACGCTTTAATATTTTATCATCTTGCTTCTCAAGCGCTTCATTAGGACACGATTTTACGCATGGTTCATCTTCGCATTTCCTACAAACAAGCGCAAAATTCGCTATCTCCCAGAGGTATGTAAATCCATTATTGTTCGGATGGTAGAAATAACTGCACTTCAGTGTGCACTCTTTACATTCGGTGCATATCTCTAAATCTATCAGTAATCTTTTCGCCATACTATCCTTCGACAGGCTCAGGATTCCGCTCGCACTTACGTGCTCGCTTCAATCCCAGATATTTTCAAAATCCTTTATCATATCATATGAAAAAACAGGCCCGTCTTTACACGCGTAGAAATTTCCAATTCTGCAATGCCCGCATTTGCCTATGCCGCAACTCATATTTTTTTCCATAGAAAGATATATCTGTTCGGGTTTGTATCCAAGTTCTAATAATTTAAGCGTTGCGAATTTCATCATTATGGGCGGGCCGCATACTACGGATAAAGAATTGCTATCTATCTTTATATCTTTTAATATTGTTGTGACAACACCCACATTGCCTTTCCATGCTTTATCGCCTTTATCAACAGTAAGTGTTATATCAATGTTTTTTCCTTTTTTCGGCCAATTGTTTATCTCATTTTTGTAAATTATATCATCAGGCGTTTTTGCTCCGTATCTTAAATCTACTTTTGCATATTCATTTATGTCATTAAAAAGCGCGTATAGGAGGCTTCGCAAAGGCGCAAGGCCGACTCCGCCTCCTACTATCAAAATTTCTTTTCCTTTAAACTTATCCAGAGGATAGCCCTTTCCGTAAGGCCCCCTTACGCCTAAAATTTGACCCTTCATCATATCGTGAAGAACCTTTGTAACCCTTCCGACATTCATTATGCTGAATTCAAGTTTATCTTTGTCTTTGGGGTTCGATGAAGGTGTAAATGGCGCTTCTCCAAGGCCCGGAATAGTTACCTCCATAAATTGTCCCGTTTCAAAGGAAAGATTTTCTTCCGGTTCTAATACAAAAGTTTTTATATTAGACGTCTCGGTAATAATCTTCCTTATCTTTGTCTTTATCGGCCTATACGGATTTTCCATATAAATCAATTTTAACGCAGATTCTCGCAAATCAAACGCAGATATACGCAGATATCTGCGACCATCTGCGTGCAATCTGCGACTATCTGCGTTTACTTATTTACTAACTTCCTTAACACTTTCCTAATATCTATCTTTCCGGGACAAGCTTCTATGCAACGGCCGCAACCCGTGCAGGCATACTCTTTCAATACATTAGGAAAGAAATCAAATTTCTTTTCGAACCGATTTCTTAGCCGTTCATGTAGATATCTTCTCGGATTTGCGCCGCCCGCAACCCTGGCAAAACTCTTATATAAACACGAATCCCAGATTCTATATCTTTCCATTCTATCTTTATCTTCTTTATCAAACAATAGAAAACAATGGCAGGTAGGACATACCGTATTGCATGCGCCGCATTCCACGCACGCGGATGATTCATCCATCCAGATCTTGGAGGCATATTTTTCTTTAACTTTGCCTTGAATTTCTTTAATGAAAGGTGTGTTGCTTTCTTTAACAAAATTTTCTACATCATGTATTACATTAAGCCTATTGGAATCTCTTTTGTTTAATGATTGTTTATCTGCTCCGTTGAATAAATCTTTGTTTTTTTCAAAAACTTCTTTTCCTTTTTCAGAACCTATCTCAACAATAAAACCTTCTTCAAGCGGAGACAGATTCAAATCAAACATATCCTCCGGATAAGGCTTTCTTTCTAAGGCGGTACAGAAACAGGTCAGTTTTGGGATGTTGCAGTCGCAGGAAATAATTAGATTTTTATCGCGCCTCTCCTGGTAGATAGGATCTATAAATGGTTCGTTTAGATAAACATAATCTTGAATCCTCAAGCTGTGTAAATCGCAGGCTTTTACGCCGACTATGGCAATAGGCCGGTGTTTGGATAATTCTACATCCTTATTGAAATATGAAGAGACTAACTCTTTTGCAGTCGTAAAGAAGGTTTTTAGAGGTTCAGTCTGTCGGGTGGTATCTACAACTAAAGCTTTATCACCTATGTCATTAAAGTTTATATAATTAAGCTGGTCATTGCGGCTTATAGGAACATAAACAGTGTAATCAGCTTTTAATATATGCAGTAATTTAAAAAGATTATTTTTGGAAATATATTTATCTGTGCTCATCTATTTCTTGTTAGCCAAAAAATAAGAGAGCGTCTCTAGCTCTCTTGAAAGATCAACATCTTTTACTTTAACATCCTCAGGTACATTAAGCGAAGCTGGAGCAAAATTTAGAATGCATTTTATGCCGGCGCTGATTAATTTATCTGTGACTTCCTGAGCGTTTTTTGCCGGAACTGCTATAACCCCAATGGATATCTTCTTATCTCGTATAATCTTGGGCATTTCGTCTGGGGACTGAACAATTATTTCATCGTGCTGTTTGCCCGCTTTTTTTGCATCCAAATCAAACGCTGCTACTATGTTTAGCCCATGTTCCTTAAACCCCGGATACGCCAGAAGGGCACCTCCTAAATGTCCGACTCCTACAACACCGACATTCCAGGTTTTGTTTTTTCCCAGTATTTTTTCCAACGCTGCCTTAAGCTCATTAGTATCATAACCTGAACCGCTTACTCCGAATTGACCAAAGTATCCTAAATCCTTCCTGACCTGCGCATCGCTCAGATTGGTCCTTTCGCCTAATTCAGCGGACGATATCGTGTTGATATTTATTTTTGTCAATTCTGTGAGCTCTCTTAAGTATACAAAAAGCCGCGAGATTGTTCCTTCGGGTACTTTTTTATGCATTGTTTGTAACAGGATTCACAGACTTTGTGCTATTTTTCACAAATATAGCACAAAAAAAAATTCTGTCAAGGCTTTTTTAAGTGGGGTTTTCCCAGAAAGCTTTCATTTTCAAAACTCTGCTTTTTTTGTTATTCTTAAACCCAAAATTTGGGTTAAAATATCTTTATGGAAAATCCCATTTGAAGCAATATAACCCTGCGTATCCGTATTCCAAGATTTACCCGTAAAATCTGTAGCCTTTCCTCCTGCTTCTTCAACTAAAAGAAGCCCCGCGGCAAAATCCCAAACCTTGTCGTTAAATTCTATCTCTATGTCGACTTTACCTTCGGCCAAGTAAGTCAGGCTCCTTACAGAAGAACCGAACATGCGCACATTAAAAACTTTATCTACAAGAGCGCTTAAACTCTTGAGCATTTGTTTTTTGTTATAACGAATGCTGCTGTCATAAACCATGGTGGCTTCCCTTAACTTCCTCCTGGATACAGTTATCCTTTTACCGTTACAATAAGCGCCTTTTCCTTTTTGAGCGGTGTAAAGCTCATCTGTCCAGGGCATATATATCACTCCTGCAACAATCTTGCCTTCAAATTCCAGGGCCACAGAAGTACCAAAGATTTCTATATTATGAATATAATTATGCGTTCCGTCTATGGGATCAATTATCCACCTAAAATTTGCGCCAGAAGACAAATAATGACTTTCTTCAGATAAAATATCATCTTCGGGAAAGTTCTTTTTAATCGATTTTATTATTATCTCTTCGGCCTTTTTATCGATATCCGTAACTAAATCCCTATCTCCTTTTTTTCTAATCTTGATAGTTTTTCCAAAATTATCCATCAATATTTTGCCTGTTTCTTTACAGGCTTTAATCGCTATTCTTTTTCTTTCTTCAATATCCATCTTTTGCATTAGGTCCTATCCTATAACAATCTTTGTGCCATTCCTAGAGCAATTTATAGGCCGAGAAATTGGATAGCCATTCCCGAAAGGCATATTGTAGCGCCGGCTAACGCATGGGTATAGCGCTCTAACCGGCGCAATGGAATGAGTTTTATGCCGAAAGAGGCAATTATTACGATACTAAGCATCGTAATAATTGTTATTGACCCAAATATACCTGTCACCAAAAATAAACCTGCAATACTCTTCTTGGCGGCCGGATACATCAAAATCGGTATCAAAGGTTCGCAAGGACCGAGAACAAAAATTGTAAATAGCACCCAGGGAGTGATATTTTTTGTCTTTTCATCATGAACATGAATGTGTTGATGAGACCCATGTCTCATTGCTTTGCGAAGGCCCCAGATAAAATATGCCAACCCGAACCCGATTAAGGCCCACGCAGCAAGATTTCCGCGAAACACCTCTAGTGCTTCTAATCGCATTATAGCGATACCAAAAATAATACCAACTAACCCTAAAATAACAGAACTCATTATGTGACCGATACCGCAAAGAAGTGTTATTAATCCAGTTTTTATTAAAGACCATCCCCTTGCTTTACTCATTACAACAAACGGTAGATAATGATCCGGTCCAAATACCGTATGCAAGAAACCTATCGAGGCAGCAGTAAAACATAAAACAATCAGTTCCTTACTCATGTTTTCTCCCTTGGGTTAGGAGTAGAGGAAAGACGATATCCGACATGCAACATGGAATCATAACAGCTAAAATCATGTAAATAAATACCATTCCGGCTACATGAATCCATTCTATAAGGCCAAAACTTATTAGATAAAGAATTGAAGCCATGCTGCTTATCAAAACGTGTGCGGCGTGTGAAAAAATAGTGCTTTTTTCTGTCGTATCCGACATAATAAAACCCGTAAATATGCCGGTTGCAACAAATGGGAGGATAAGGCCCGGATGTTCAATAATGCATATATGAAGATGCATCTTAACGCCTAAAAGAAAACCAGCGATATAAGGTATAAATATATCGCTTATTCCGCATATGCCAACCGCACCGATAAATCCAATAATAACGGCTTTTAAAAATCGTTTTTCATGGCGCCAGAACATAGCTGTTGTTGCCGTAGCGCTTAAAAGTATATGGATAGGATGGAAAACATGAAAAAGGCCTTTTGCCGGAGTTGAAATATTGCCGGAACCAAAAACGCGTACTCCAAAGGTAAGAAAACCCAATATTATCATTCCGGCAGCGACGCTAAATATGCTATAAGGAAAATGTTCTCTTAACTCACCGATAATATGCTTAATATTGTCTTGCATCAAACACCCTTTTATTTATAACAATTTATGAACGCTTTAATAGAACGGTCAAATGTTTTTTCTACATTAGCAGGAAAATAGCAGGCTGGCAGCGCACCATTGGAACGGTGATACGCAATACATTCACAACAAATGCCCTTTCTCTCGCAGGGTTCATATGTACAATTACATCTTGCTTTATTTTTTTTAATATTACATTCTGGCATATGGGCCTCCTCTTTTAAATCGGTACTTTATCCTTTGAAATAGATTCATATAATCGATAATTAATTTACCATTCAAGTGGTCTATCTCATGCTGAAGAACCCTTGCTAAAAGTCCTTCAGCTTTTACTTCTACAATTTTTCCGGTTTCATTTATTCCTTTTACAACTATCTTATATGGCCTTTTTATTTCGACATTTATATCGGAAATGCTAAGGCACCCCTCTGCCTTTTTATCCGCACCTTTCATTTTAACAATTTCGGGATTTGCCAATCTCACTATTCTATTTTCTACATCTGCAACGATTAGTCTTTTCAAAACACCAATTTGTGGCGCACCAAGTCCAATCCCAGAAAAGTGACGCATTGTAAAAAGCATATTTTCAAAAAGCTTTACTTCCCTTTCACCAACTGCTTCTACAGGTTTACACTTCTTTCTTAATATTTTATCTGGATATTTTTTAATCTCTAATGGTTCCATTAAAGCTTGATTTTCATCGCGCGAGGTGGGCAGGCTTTTATGCATAGTTCACAGGCTATGCACTTCTCAGGGTCAAATATAACCTTTCTTGTCTTTTTATCCAAATATAATGCATCGGTAGGACATATTGTAACGCAGGCACCGCAGTGCGTACATTTCTCCTCATCCCTTATAATATCCTGGCTCAAAGGTTGGACTGTAACACCTAAGTTTTTTAGATGTTTGATACCATCTGCGTAATTTTGTTTCTTACCTTGAAGTTCTATAACGAGTTCTCCTTCTTCCTTGGGCGTAACCCGGGCCCGAAGTATATTAAAAACCAGGTCGTATTCCTTGACCAGTTTGTATACTATTGGCTGATCGACTAACTTCGGTGGAAACTTTAGGACTATTCGTTTCGAAACCATGCGTTCCTCCTCTAAACCAGTTCTACCTCTCCTATGCTACCTATCTTATCGCCATATATTACCACACAACCCATAACACCTTCAATACTTTTCGATAAATTTAGGGCTTTTTGTATATCGTCTTTTGATTTTACGGTATTGCAGATTGCGGTTGCGGCAGCATCGGATAAAGCCGTATCTTTTGCCATAACGCAAACCGCATCAGCTTTACCGAAACTCAAACTATGACTCACTGTTCCGCTGGAGGTACATACGCCTAATGGTGTTTTCTTCGCTTCTACGAGTATTGCAATTTTACCGCTTAAAGGCGAATTTCCGGCAAATATTGAAAATTTTCTATCATTTTGAGATTTGATAAAAATATCTCCCCCATTTTCAACAATTGCCTCTTCCGAAAATTTTAATAAATCCCTCCCGATAAATTCAGCTATTGCGCCTGCAACGGCTGCCATGGGCCCTACGCCGGTTTTATTGGAGGCCGAAAGCATCCTTTTAATGATTTCGGGGGCATTTTTGTCAAATGTAAGCGGCTTAAGGGATTTTTCGAATTCAGGATAAGTCTTTATATATTCTTCTATATCAGCCCTGTATTTGATAACGGCATTTCTTGTCTCGCGCTCAAGATTCTTATCCGCGAGTATAAAAAGATCTGTCTCATCAACTTTTACCTCGAATCCAACCAAATCACTCTCCACCCAGTTTCTATAGAATCGATTGGTATACATATTCCTCGTTGATTAGGACCGTTTCTTGGGCTGAACGGAAAACTGTCCCCCTAGACGATGGAGTATATCGGTAAGGGACAGTTTTTAATTCAGCCCAAGAAACGGTCCTAGCATATCCTCGGCAATTGTTCCCCTGTCAGCATATCAACGAATCTACGTGTGCCTACCTTTGTCTTTAAGAGGACCTTGCCTTTGTTTTCTTTTGTTACCGCTCCTATGATAGCGGCTTTTTTGCCTAATTTGTGAGACTTTAGCCGGTTAAGTATGCTCTTTGACTTATTTCCGCTCACAACAAATATAACCTTCCCTTCGTTTCCCATATAAAGAGGGTCTATGCCTAAAATTTCACTCATCATGAGTACGTCTTTTCTAATAGGCAGTTTATCCTCTTCAATTTCTATACCGAAGTCTGAGCCTTCAACAAACTCGTTCAAGGTCGTAGCAATCCCGCCCCTCGTAGGGTCTCTCATAAATTTTAGACTTTGTTCAAGCTGCAATATATTCTCTATTAAGTTATTTAACGGAGCGACATCGCTTTTTAACTTTGCTTTAAAATCGAAATTTTCCCTTGCGTTTATGATGCTGAAACCGTGGTCGCCAATTGTGCCATTTATGATGATTTTGTCTGTCGGTTTAATTCTTTTTTTTGAGAGATTAGTTCTTTTGTCAATTATTCCTATTCCGCTTGTTGTTATAAATATTTTATCGCATGAACCCTTTTCAACAACCTTTGTATCGCCTGTTACGATTTTTACGCCTGCCTCTTTCGCTGCTTTATCCATTGACTTTAAAATCCGCTCTAAATCATTCATATCCAAGCCATCTTCCAGAATAAATGAAGAAGATATAAAGTCCGGCCTTGCTCCGCATACGGCTAAATCGTTTACGGTGCCGCATATTGCAAGTTTTCCTATATCACCGCCGGGGAAAAATATAGGATTTACCACATAAGAATCTGTTGTAAACGCGATTTTTTTATCTCCCAAAGCTAAAATACCGGAATCGTCCAGTTCATTAAGAACTTTATTACCGATTATT
>SDBU01004744.1_pt1 | contig 16555 bp, 13 predicted proteins | sample 2277071 | NCBI WGS metagenome assembly SDBU01 (sample SAMN10397929, study PRJNA504765) | marine sediment metagenome | isolation source: marine sediment core GS08_GC12, 126 cmbsf | place: Arctic Ocean: Gakkel Ridge, Loki's castle | collected 2008
GTGTCGTTTCTGTGACACCGCACTCTAACGCTTTACGGAAGGCATTTCGAGTCTTTTTTTGAAAGAAAGCGATCAAACTACGCTTGGCTTAGGACTAGAAACCACTGGCAGCCGTAGACTGATTACGGCGTAGGTCCCATCATCCTGCCAAAGCCGTGCTCCCCTTGGCCGCCGCTGACAGTGATTCCCTGAGCCCCTCAATTATCGGTATCCCAAGCCCCTCGGACAGGGCGAGGCAAGAGAAGACAACACTAACTCGACCACACATCCGGGCCGCCCGATAGGAAGCACGGGAGTTCCGCAAGCGGGTGGGAGAGCGGTAGCGCCCGGGATAGCCGGTACGGACACACAATGCTCGCGTGCGACGGCTGCAGCGACAGGGTGGAGAACGCGTGAGCTTGGGGGGATCTCCGCGAATCGGGCTTCCGCCAACGCGCTTAGCGGATCGCCGACCGAGCGCCTCAGATTATGGGACGGCAGTGAGGAACCATCGTCGGAACTTGGCACATCGCCTCGGCGTCTGCGGGTCATCTCGTGGGGAGAAGGGAGAGGAAGTTCGCAAGATGGAGAACACATGATGGAAGAATCCGCCACCTTCAGCCTCGATACTCAGCAACACCTTTCCTCCATACTGGGTGCCACGCAGAACAGAATCTCTGAGGCGTGCGACAACATGCAGGTCCTCAAGGACGCTCGGGTTCGGGCGGACGCCCGCATCAACGAACTCGCGGAGGAATTGAAGCAGGCGAAGCTGAGGGCGCAGCAGGCCGAATCGAGAATCCAAGGAGCGGGTGAACGCGAACGTTCACTTCGCCGGCAACTTGACCGGAAGACGAGCGACTTCGAGAAGAAGGAGGAAGAGCACAAGCAAGTCGCTTTCGAGCTGTTGTCCGCCCTGAAGGAGATCGAGAAGCTACGGTCCCAACTCAATCGCGTGTGCGCTGAGCGGGACGTGGCTGTGGATAGGGCGAATGACGGCGACAGCGTCCGACGCGACAAGCTGAATCTGGAACGTCAACTCGCCAAAGCGGAGGCGTCTCTCTCTGCGCAACAGAAGGCCAACACCGGTTTCGAAGAGAAACTGAACGAAGCCAGGTCTGAAAACGCTTCACTGAGAGAGGCGTTGGACGCCGAGAAGGGCCGCGCGGCGGCTCTGAATACACGGTTTACGAAGGAAGCCGCTGACGCTGCCCACACACTCGAGAGGCAGCGGGCGGAGCACGATGAGGCGCTGGCGAAAGTTAGAGAGGAGTGCGCGCACACCAAAGCATCACGCGATGAACTTGCCGCCAACCTGGCCCAGATGGACCAACAGGCGGATTCGCTCCAGAAGCAGTTAAGCGTTTCGCAGCAGCAGCAGCGCCGTCTCGAGGAGCAGTTAGGCGACGCAACGGAAAGTCGCAAAGCGCTTGATGAAGTGCTGTCCAGCGCTCGTCAACGCCTGGCTCAGACCGGCGAGGAAAAAGATCGCCTGGAGCGTCAGTGCGCTCAGGCACGCGAGGAGATGGAAGGCTGGAGCGTACAGCTCACAGAAGCCGTGGGGCTTCGGAAAACACTTGATGACGAACTCTCCAAGGCGCGAGAGGACTTGGACCGGTCGGCGGAGGAGAACGCGTCCGTGGAGCAGGAGCTTGCTGAGACGCGCCAGACGATGGAAGGTCAAGATGCTCGACTCGAGGAGGCCGCAGACAATCACAAGGCGCTTGCAGAACAGTTGTCTTCCGCCAACGCCGAGATGGCTTTCTGTGCAGAGGAGGTAGAGCGTGTGGGGCAGCAGCTTGCTGACAAGCGTGAGGAACTGGACATCCGGCAGGCTCAGCTCGACGAGGCTATGGAGAGTCGCAAGGCGTCTGATGGTGAGCTGACCTCCGCCCGAGACGAGGTGGCGCTCTATGCAGAGGAGGTAGAGCGTTTGGGCCTGGAGCTGTCTGGGACGCGAGAGACCATAAACGCCAAAGACGCCCAGCTCACCGCCGCGGAGGAATTGCGCGATGCCTTGCAGCTCGACCTGGAAGTCTCGCGGACTGCCATCTCGGAACTCAAGCAGACTCTTTCCGAGTCAGTGGGACAGGCCAGCTAGGAGGAGGTCCAGCATGGATGAGCGAGTATTCGTTGGTGACGACATCAGCCGCGGCGACGGTCACACGGCCGAGTTTGTGGTGCAGCCGTGCAATGGCCTGGTTCATTCATCCGATGGCCCGCCGATGGGCGTGCTGCGTCTTCGTCAGAGCACGGACACTCGTGGGCCTATCTCCGGACAAGTCTTCACAAGGGCAGGAATATGAACGATGACCGGTCGCCACAGGCTTCAGCCGGACAGGCGCCTGCAGTAGCGCCGAGTGAGGTTCCCCAGGACCACAATGAGAGTGCGGATGTCATCAAAGACAGGGTCGATGGTAAGATCACAGACATCAAGCAGCACTTCGACCTGATGGTAGACCGGCGGGATCGCCAGATCACGGAGCTGAAAGTGAGCAACGCAGAGCGCCGCATTCTGGTCATAGACGATGCCCAGAGCACGGTCGACATACTGAAAGGGTACCTGAAGGGCCAGCGCATAGAGCTTGTCGGGTGCAGCGGCAAACTCGCTCGAGATATCCTAGAGTCGGGGGATCATGACGCGATCATGATCGAGGAAAGCGTCGTCGTCGAAGCCAAAGTCGACGGCCTGGCCCTGTGCCGAGAGCTCTGTGACAAAGGAAAAGGCAAGAAAGTGATCGTCATGTCGTCTCGGCCCGGAAGGAAGGTCAAGAACTCGGTGGAGCGGATCGGCGCTCTTTTCCTGAGAAAGCCGTTCAAGGGTCTGGACCTGGCCCAGTGCGTACGCAGCGCCCTACTCAGAGAAAGCAAATGAGCACGAAACCGGAGACAACCACTCCAGGGCAACCGCCGGGGAAGGTCAGGATAAGCCCGGCGGTGATGGAGATCGAGAGAACGGGTGCCCTCCTTTATAAGGAAATGTCAGGTCTCGACCTACCACATCGGGCGCTCACCACCCTGCGTGATATGGTGGGGGCACTTGATAAAACACGGAAAGACATCGAAGCATTCGAGACCGACTATCACGCGGCGATCAGCACGATCAAGTCCCTTCGCAAAAGTGACCTCGATCAACCCAGTACCGGTGGTGGGTCTGAACCGCAGGAGGATGGATCCGCGGCTGCAGGGGAGGACCTCGACGAGGCTCTCGATAGCAAGGAGGTTTTCGGGCAGAAGATAGACGACCTGCAGGGTGAGTTTCACGGAGTTATAGGGCGCCTGGCCCAAACGGAGCACGTGCTCAAAGAGGCTCGAATTGAGAGAAACGAGGCGGCGGAAGCACTTACCGCGCTGCTGGCGGAGAAGGAGTCGCTGCTCTCTGATCTGAATAATGCACGGGTCGAGGCGGAAGAGGCAACGGCCGCGGTGACCGCACTCGAGTCTGACCTCGCCGCCGCCCAGAGCCAGCTTGAAGAGGCCCGCAAACACGTGGAAGAGGCACAAGCGGGGTCCTCTGGGGATGTCGCTGCCCTCGAGTCGGAGAAGGAGTCGCTGCTGTCCGATCTGAAGGACGCTCGGGCCCAGGCCGAGAATGCCCAAACCAAGGTGAAGGAACTGGAGTCCGATCTGGCCTCCGGGAAGACTGAGCTGGAGGACGTCCGCAAGCAGGCGGAAGAAGCCCGGTCGAAGTCCTCGTCGGACCTCGAGGCGGTCCGGTCGGAGAAGGAGTCTCTGGCCTCTGATCTAGAGGGCGCGCAGGGCCAAGCTGAGGAAGCCCAGGCTCGGGCAAGTGCCTTTAAATCCGACCTTGCCTCCGTACGGGATGAGCTTGAAGAAGCCCGCAGGCAGGCGGAAGAAGCCCAGGCGAAATCCACTTCGCAGCTCGGGGCGCTCAAGTCGGAGAGTGAGTCGCTGCAGTCTGACCTGCAGGGTGCTCAGAGTCAAGCTGAGGAAGCCCAGGCGCGGGCCCAGGCGTTGAAATCTGATCTCGCTTCAGTAAAGGATGAGCTGGCGGAGGCCCGGAAGCAGGCGGAGGATGTGCAGTCGAAGTCCACGTCGCAGCTTGGCGAGCTCATGTCGGAGAAGAAGTCGCTGAAGTCTGATCTCGAGGCTGCACGAGGACAGGTCGAGGAGGCTCGAGAGCGGGCGAACACACTCGAGTCTAATCTCGCTTCGGTGAGCGCCGAGCTCGAAACGGCGCGCAAACAGGCGGAAGCGGTCCACTCGGACTTCGCGGCAGAGCTCGACACACTGAAGTCTGAGAAGGAATCGCTGCAGTCTGATCTGAAGGATGCTCACACTGGCGCCGAGCAAGCTCGAGCTCGGGCGGGCGCATTGGAGTCCGATCTCGCCTCGGCGAGTGGCGACCTGGAAGAGGCGCGCAAGCAAGCGGAGGCCGTTCAGTCGAAGTCCGCGTCCCAGCTTGGCGAGCTCAGGTCGGAGAAGGAGTCCCTGCAGTCTGATCTTGAAGGTGCACAGACCCGGGCTGATGAAGCCCAGGTTCGGGCGCAGGCATTGAAATCCGATCTCGCTTCGGTGGGGGATGAGCTTAAAGAAGCCCACCGGCAGGCGGAAGAAGCCCAGTCGAAATCCACGTCGCAGCTCGGAGCGCTCAAGTCGGAGAATGAGTCGCTACGGTCCGATCTGAAGGGTGCACAGGCCGAGGCCGAGGATGCGAAAGCTCGGCCGAGGGCATTGGAATCCGACCTTGCCTCGGTGCGGGATGAGCTCAAAGAATCTCGCAGGCAGGCGGAAGCCGCCCAGTCGAAGTCCTCGTCGGACCTCGGTGCGCTCAAGTCGGAGGGGAAGTCGCTGCAGTCTGATCTGAAGGATGCTCACACTCGGGCCGAGGAAGTCCAAGCTCGGGCGAGCGCAATGGAATCCGACCTTGCCTCGGTACGGGATGAGCTTGAAGAAGCCCGCAGGCAGGCGGAGGCAGCTCAGTCGAAGTCCTCGTCACAGCTTGGCGCACTCAAGTCGGAGAAGGAGTCGCTGCAGTCTGATCTTGGGGCTGCACGAGGACAGGTCGAGGAAGCCCGAGACCGGGCGAACGCACTTGAGTCTGATCTCGTTTCGGTGACAGGCGAGCTCGAGGACGCGCGCAAGCGGGCCGAAGCGGCAGAGTCGAGATCGTCGTCCGAGCTGAGCGCGCTCACAGCGGAAAAGGAATCCCTGGTTTCTGAGCTGGAGGACGCCCACAATCGGGCGGAGGAGGCCAACTCGAGGCGTTCATCGGAGCTCAGCACGGTTGAGTCGCAGAAGGAGGAGTTGCAGTCTGATCTCGAGGCTGCACGAGGACAGGTTGAGGAAGTCCGAGACCGGGCGAACACACTCGAGTCTGATCTCGCTTCGGTGAGCGCCGAGCTCAAAACGGCGCGCAAACTGGCGGAGGCGGACCGGTCGGACTTCGCGTCAGAGCTCGACACACTGAAGTCTGAGAGGGAATCGCTGCTCTTGGATCTGAAGGATGCGTGGACCCAGGCGGAAGAGGCTAAGGCTGCGGCTGCGGGATCGGCGTCTGCACTGGCCTCGGTGAGGGGCGAGCTCGAGGACGCTCTCGAGCAGGCAGAAAAGGCTGAGTCGAGATCGTCGTCCGAGCTGAGCGCGCTCACCTCGGAGAAGGAATCCCTGGCCTGTGACCTGAGGGACGCCCAAACACGGGTGGAAGAAGCAGAAGCCCGGGCGAGCACGCTGGAATCCGCTCTCGGCTCGGTCCGAAGTGAACTGGAGCAGACCGCCAAACGGGCCGAGCATGCGGAAACTCGGGCGACGGCGCTGGAGTCTGAATTGGCCTCGGTAAGAGGTGAACTGGAGGACGCCCACGATCGCTCGGAGGAGGCCGAGTCGAGGCACTCATCGGAGTTCAGCACGGTTGAATCGGACAAGGAGTCCCTGCTGTCTGATCTCGCGGATGCGCGGGCCCAGGCCCAGGACGCACGGACCCGGGCGACGGCACTGGAGCCCGACCTCGCCTCGGTCAGAGCCGAGCTGGAAGCGGCGCGCAAACAGGCGGAGGCGGCCAAGTCCGACTTCGCGTCAGGGCTCGACACCCTGAAGTCTGAGAAGGAATCGCTGCTATCCGATCTGAAGGACGCCTGGGCCCAGGCCGAAGATGCGAAGGCCGCGGCGACGGTGCTGAAGTCGGAAGCGACCTCGATGAAGACTGATATCGAAAGGTCCCGCAGGGAGGCGGAAGCTGCCCAGTCAGTTTCGTCATCTGAACTGGACTGGCTTAGGGCGGAGCGGGAGTCCCTGCTAGCCCAACGGCACCGTCATGAATCGCGGATCCGCGCCCTCGAGGAGCACGCCAGCGAACTCCGCCTGCAGCGTGAGCATATGCAGAAGCAGATTGACATGGTAAGTGGTGCGATGAAGCGTGTTGCGACGAACGTGGATACCCTCTGTACTCTGCAGCGTCGTGCAAAGACGGACGCGAACCCCTGATCGCGCTTTGGCGGGCATGGCAAGAGATGTACCGGTTGCGGCGACTACGCTGGCAGGTCCATCGACCGGAATGAGCTGACGGAGACGACCCGGGGACACGTGCGACCCACGACCGTTCCCGCTTCGCCATAGTGTGCCGGAGGTATTCTTGCGATGCGTGAGCGAACGACCGCGCGGCAAATGGAATGTCACGCAACCGAGAGCACCACGCCGACAGCGCTCGATTATACAAGAACCGAAAACTCGCTGCGGCAGGCGCCATCCGACAAGACGCCTCCCCCGAGGTAAAGGGCACACTCCACTTTTTTGGAAAGCAGAATTTCCCCTTTAGCGTTCCGCCGGGCCCGGGACCCGGCCGTAACGCCGCTGCCGGCTGGCGAAGTCGCGAATCGCCGCGTTTAGCTCCTCGCCCCCGAACTCCGGCCACAGCTTGTCGCACACGTGAATCTCGGCATAGCTCAACTGCCACAGCAGGAAATTGCTCAGCCGACGCTCATTGGCCGTGCGGATCAGAAGGTCCGGGTCGGGCAGGCCCGCGGTGTACAGGGAATTGCAGATCAGTGACTCGTCTATGTCACTCGGGTCGATTCCGCCGGCTTGCACGTTGCGGGCGATCGCCCGAACCGCGTCGACGATCTCGTCGCGGGCTCCGTAGTTCAGGGCCAGACACAGCCTCAGGCCGGTGTTGCCGCGACTTGACTCGACGGTCCGGTCCATTTCGCTCAGGATCGACTCCGGCAGGCCCACGCGCCGGCCCAGGTGCAGGAAACGCACGTTGTTTCGCATGATCGTCTCACGCTCGGCAACCAGATAGCGGGCGTAGAGGTCCATCAGAAAGTCGACCTCCTCGCGAGGCCTGCTCCAGTTCTGAGTGCTGAAGCTGTAAAGCGTGAGCACTTCGATCCCAAGGCGGGCGCAGTGCGTGACGATCGTTCGAACGGTTTTGGCACCCTGCTCGTGGCCGCTGATGCGCGGCAGGTGACGCTCTCTGGCCCACCGGCCGTTGCCGTCCATGATGATCGCGATGTGCCGCGGGAGCTTGGGGCGCGAAACACCCAAAGCTTCCTGCGGATCAAGCGGTGGCTCTGTCATGTGCTCAGCTATGTGGCAGAAGGCGCCAACGTGTCAACGAGGCGTTGCAGAGTTCCGCGTACCAACGTCTGCGCTCGATCCGGACCTACCCCGACAATCGAAACCGGCACTCCCACCAACGCCTCGATGCGCCCGACGTACGCCCGGGCGGTAGCGGGCAAGTCTTCAAAACGCCGAACCGATCGAAGGTCCTCGTTCCAGCCCGGCAGGTACTCGATGCCCGGCTCGGTCCTTTCGAGTTTAACCGCCTGAGCCGGCGGGGTCGAAAGGGTTCGCCCGTCGCAGCGATATGATCCGCAGATGCCGATCCGATCGAACCCGCTCAGGGTGTCGAGATGCAAGACCGCCAGATCAGTCGCCCCACAAAGCCTCGCGCTGTACCGGCAGGCGACCGCGTCGAACCAGCCGCACCGGCGGGGACGCCCCGTGGTGGTCCCGAACTCCTTGCCCTGCTCCCTGATCCGGTCTCCGAGGGCGTCCTTTAACTCACTGATGAACGGGCCGGAGCCGACGCGTGTCGCATACGCCTTGCACACGCCGATAACACAGGTGACCCGCGACGGAGGAACCCCCGCTCCACCACCGATGCCGTGCGGCCCGGTGCTGCTCGAGGTCACAAACGGATATGTACCGTGGTCCACGTCGAGCAGCATGCCGTTGGCCCCTTCGAACAGGACCCACCGCCCCGCATCCATAGCCTCATGCAGCAGCGAGGTTGTGTCGCAGATACAGGGTTCAAGCCGCGGAGTGGCGGTGGTCAGATCGGCGATGACCGCCTCGGCGTCCAGCCCGCCGTCGTCGCCATACCTGGCGTAAAGCACGGCCTTGCGCTGCTCGACGATGCGCCTGATCCGCTCATGCAGGCCCGGCTCGTCGAGCAGGTCGCCGGCGCGCACCGCCGTGGTGCGTCTCATCTTGTCGGCGTAGCAGGGCCCGATCCCCCGGGCGGTAGTACCGATGCGTCCGCTCTTTCCCGCGGTTCGCTCGCTGAGCTGATCCTCGATCTTGTGGTAGGAGAGCACCAGATGGGCCCGCTCGCTGATCTTCAGCTTTCCGAGAACCTCGATCCCCCGCTCGGCAAGCCCGTCGACCTCCTTGAGAACCGTCACCGGATCGAGGGCCACTCCCGGTCCGATAATACTGGTGATGTTATCGTGTAGCACGCCGGTGGGCAGCAGGTGCAGGGCGAACCGCTCGTGTCCGGTACATACGGTATGGCCCGCGTTGGCCCCGCCGTTGTACCGCACGACGATGTCGAAAGCCGGGCAGAGCAGGTCGACCACCTTGCCCTTGCCCTCGTCGCCCCATCCCAGCCCGCAGACGCAGGCGTGCAATCCGGCGGTTCCAGTCATGCGCAACGCTCCAAGCCCCCGGGGACGTGCTCTTTACCCGCGGAGACAGAAAAACGGGGCCATCCGCGGCCCCCAAGAGCGTCCCGGCAACCTTTTTCGTAGGTTATCGCCACCGGTCGGCTCTGTCAACGCCACAGCGCAACATTACGTGGAGCTATATTTAGCATTAACAATCCCTAAATTATGATAAAAAGGACATAATTTAGTTGACGACGCTATAAACTTGGCGCATACTTCCCAGAGTCGGGACTGGTGGAAGCGTCAGAACACGGACTTTTTTTGGGATGGCCTGTCATGGAAGCCAAGCTGCTACGCAATTTCCTGGAGATTCCCTACGACGAGCTGGAGGAAATGAACCTCGAGGCCAAGCACCAGAGGCTCGAACGGGTCGACCCAGGCACCATCGAGGAGAAGCGGCGTAAGTACCTCACTGACGAGAAGCGGATCAAGGCTGTAACGGTTTGTTTCTCGGACCTCGAGGGCCGCTTCCACATGCTCGACTACGACAAGAAGCATATGCTTCGCTGCGGGGACCACCTGACCTTCGACGGCTCCTCGATAAAGGGCTTCGCCAAGATCTCGGAATCAGACCTGAGGCTGGCGATCGACTGGGCGGCATTCTATTGGTTGCCCGCCGACCTGTTCGGACCTGGCAAGGTCGTAGTGTTCGGGGAGGCCAGGTCGCAGGACGGCTCACCCTACAGCTCCGATTTCAGGTCTCGTCTGCGACAGCATACCGCTGAACTCTATCGCAACGATGGGTTGATGCTCTACGTCGCCCCAGAGGTCGAGGGGTTTCTGTTCAAGGAGACCGACGCGGAAGCCAAGTACTTCGAGACCGGCTGCTTCGAGTTCATCTCCAGCGGCGGGTACTTCAACGCCCTGCCACAGGACCCGCTACGGAAGTTCATGGATCGGGCCGCCGAAGCTCAGCGAGCCCTGGGTCTGTCCAACGAGAAAGACCATCCCGAAGTCGCTCCATCGCAGTTCGAGATGAACTTCGGCTACACCGAGGCGACCGTAGCCGCCGACCAGATTCAGCTTTACAAGCTCGTCTGCCGTCAGGTGGCCCGCACCTTCGGCTTCACCGTCTCGTTTCTGCCCAAGCCGGTGGCGGCGGTGAACGGCAACGGCATGCACTGCAACCTGTCGCTGAGCCGCGGCGGCAAGAACCTTTTCTACGACGCTTCCGGTGCGGACGGCCTGTCACAGCGCGCCTGGCGGTTTGTCGAGGGCATCCTCAACAACGCCGTGGACATCTGCCTGGTGCTCAACCCCAGCGTCAACGCCTACCGCAGGCTCGATCCCAAGTACGAAGCCCCCAACCAGATCAAGGCGTCAGCCACCAACCGGGCGGCGATGATCCGCATTCCCCTGGCCGACGAGCGCACCGCCCGCATCGAGTTCCGCTCCGTCTCCCCCGACACCAACCCCTACCTGCTGATCTACACCCTGCTTCGTACCGGGCTCGAGGGACCCCTCCCCGACCAGGCTGACGCCGAGGGAAAGCGGCAGCGAACTCGCTTCCTTCCGGACAACATCCACGACGCCATCCGGCTCTTTAAAGCCAGCCGCTTCGCCGTCGAGATGATCGGGGAGGATCCTCACTCGAAGTACGTCGAACTCAAGCAGGCATCAGCCGATCGCTGTCCGAAGGAACTCGGAACCCAGGTGAAAGCCGGGGAGATAATGTTTCACCACGAGGTGACCAACCAGTTTCTGTGGAATCAGTTTTAGCCGATCGTGGGCCATCGGCGCCGGTGATCCGAACCCCGACAGTAAGGGAGCGGCCTTTGGAACGCACTCTAAGTACGTTCTCCACCGTTCACTTCGCCTCCGCCGGGGCTGGGGTGGGCGGGAGACCAACTCATCCCCTTGTTCTTCGTTCGTTCCTACATTCGTTCGACCGTGTCGATCCCCAGCAGATGCAGGCCGAGCTTGAGCGTCCGAGCGGTCAGGTCGCACAGGCGCAGTCTGGATATGCGCAGGCTATCCGGTGACGCGTCGATGACCCGTACGCCCAGCTTTCGGTCGTAGAAGCGGCTGAAAGCCTTGGCGAGTTCATACAGATAATCAGTGAGGATGTTGGGACGAAGCTCGCGGCCCACCGCGTCGATCGTTTCGGCGAACCGCAGCAGCTTCAAAGCCAGGGCGACCTCCAGGGGATGCTCGAGGGCGATCGGGTCGCCGGTCGGCAGGGCCGCGAAATCCACCCCCGCCTTGCGCCCGATCGAGCGAACCCGGGCGTAGGCATAGAGCATGTACGGGGCGGTGTTTCCCTCCATCGCCACCATCGTATTGAGATCGAACTTGTAGTCACCGCTCAGCGAATGGGAGAGGTCGAAATACTTCACCGCCCCCAGCCCGACGGTCTCAGCCACCTCGGCGATCTGCTCATCCGTCAGTTCAGCCGGCTTGCGCGCCTGTCGTTCGATGGGCTCCAAGGCTGTTCCCCCGGGCTGCTGGTCTTCGATTACCTTGCGGGCCCGTGCGACCGCCTCGTCGAGAAGGTCTTTGAGCTTGACCGTGCCGCCCTCGCGGGTCTTGAAAGGCAGGCCGTCGGCCCCGAGCATGTGCCCGAAACCAAGATGCTCGAGCGAGACCTCCTCACCCACCCATCCCACGTGGCGGGCGGCTGAAAAAACCATGTCGAAGTGCAGCTTCGCGGGCAGGCCGACCACGTAGACGATCCGCGTCGCCTTGAGCTCCTCCACCCGGTGGATGATGGCTGCCAGATCAGACGTGGCATAGAGATAAGCGCCATCCGTCTTGCGCACCATGAGCGGCAACGGCTCGTTTTCTCGGGTCGTAAAGCCATCCATGAAGATGCACAGGGCGCCATCACTGATCGCCACCGACCCGTCCCCGCCTTGGGCCATCAGCTTCTCCAGACGAGCGACGACCTCATCCATCAGGTCGTTGTAGAAGCTCTCCCCTCGGTCAATTAGCCGGACCCCAAGCCGGTCGTAAATCGCATGACAATGTCGCAGCGACTCATCACAAAAGGCCCGCCACAGGCGCCGCGTGGTAGCGTCGCCCTTTTGCAGGGCAACCACGGTCTCGCGCGACTCGGTCCGGAAATCCTCATCCGCGTCGAAACGCTTCTTGGCCTCCACGTAGAAGGACTCGAGGTCGCTGATCAGAAGTTCGTTGGGCTTGTCGAGCACCTCGGGCCTGACGCTGCGCAGATGGGCCAGCAGCATCCCGAACTGGGTGCCCCAGTCGCCGACGTGGTTCTCCCGCAGGACGGTGTGACCCTCGAACTCCAGAATCCGCGACACGCAGTCGCCGATCACCGTGCTGCGCAGATGGCCGACGTGCATCTCCTTGGCCAGGTTCGGACTCGACAGGTCGACCACGACAACCTGCGGTGAATCGGTTGGCTCGATGCCCAGCCTGTCGTCCTCACCCTCGCAAGCCGGTGGGATCGCTTTCAGACACCGGGCCAGGTAGGCGGGTTTGAGCCTGAGATTGATAAACCCCGGCCCGGCGATCTGGGGCGGCTCGCATAGATCGTCGACCTCGAGGTTCTCACAAATGGCGGTCGCGACCTCCCGCGGCTTCTTGCCCACCTTTCGGGCAAGCCCCATCGCGCAGTTGGACTGGTAATCGCCGAACCTTCCTTCCTGGGCCGGGCGCAGCAGCGGATCACCGTCCATCCCCACTCGGGCCATGGCGTCCCGCACACGCTGGGCAAGCAGTTCAAGAAGCGATTTCAAGGCGTGGACGTCCTCAAAGTACTATATCTCTCCCTTGTGGGGTTTACAGCGCCGGTTTCTTGTCACTCGAGTTCTTCGCCAGAAGAACAACTACGGTAATCACGTTGAAGAGCGCCCCCAGAAAGAACCACCCCCACGCGCTGCGACCTGTGTTCTGAGCCCATAACGCGCAGAAAGCGCCAAACAGAAAAAGAGGAAATCCAATTCTGTTAGCCTCCTTGACTTTTGAGCTAAGCTGCTGGATTTCGCCGTCTCGCTGCTTGATTTCTGAGCGTAATCGCGCTGTCTCGGATTCGAGTTCTCCTACCCTGACGTCGAGGGTTTTCGCCTGGAAAGCAGCGCTCGACGGGACCCCCGCCCCCAAGAGTGGCACGGAAAACGCGATCAACACCAGCATCCCGGAAGGAACCGTTCTAACCATTTGCCTGTCCTTTACTTTCGCCCGTCCGTGTCGTCGATGAGTGTGCAACCAACAAAAACTGTGCGCCCCCCCCCTTGCTGCACGATTCACTAGGCAACCGCGCTCGCATGCGGCGGGGGTCTACGCGGACTCCGATCGCGCCCAATCGACTCGCGGGGCGTCGCCCCAGAGCAGTTCGAGATCGTAATACTCCCGTTGAGGCTCGGCGAAAACATGAAACACCACGTCGACGTAGTCGATGATGATCCAGGTGGCGGATTCATACCCGCACACGCCGTAGGGCCGCTCGCCCACCTTCTTGCCGTATTCGATGATGCGATCGGCCACCGCCCGCATCTGCCGTTCCGACGTGCCGGTGCAGATCACCGTGAAATCCGTCACCGGGCTGATCCCGCGCATATCCAGGGCGATGACGTCCTCCGACTTGTGATCGTGGGCGAACCGGGCGATCTCGATGGCAAACTGACGGGCGCGTCCGTTCGACATGCCGGTAGCATACCCGACCCCGGGTGCCACTGACAAGGACCGCCCTTTGACCATCAGCGTCGAACCGCCTGCAGGAGCCGTGCGCCGTGCTGCCCAAGCCAAGTGACCTTGCGGCGGATCATCTGAAGCACTCGATACCCCGCCCAGCGTCCGATGGAGCCCGTCTGGGCGATCGGGTGAACACATTCGGCGATCAGGGCTTCGATCATCAGGTGCGGAATGCACGGCAGCTCCGCGTCCGAGAGTACGTCGCGGGATTCGTAACCGGACAAGAAGGCGTCGAACCGCTCCTCGTCGAGGTGATCGGGCCAATCGCTCGGGGTGCCACCGGCCAACATCGAGAACTGAAGCACACCATTGGCCACGTCCACGACCCGTCTCGACAGGCGGGCGGAGTCAAAATCAACCGCCGCGACCACCCGCTTCTGATGTCTGAACAGCAGGTTGCCGGGATGCCAGTCCGAGTGAATTATCCGCTCCGGCTGCCCCGACATTCCCAAAGCATTGACCGCTTCCGCCGCCCGGTCGTAAGCCTCGAGCACAAACTGTATAAGCCCGGCTAACTCCGCTTCATCACCGGTGAAGCTGTCGTGCGAGCTGAGCGTCGACCCGATGGCACAAAGCCCCGTCCGCACCCCAGCCGCGTCGTGGTAGTCGCCGCGGGGCACCGCAAACAAGGTGGAGTCGCCGGAAGGAAACTGCTCGGTCACCTGGTGGAAGTGTGCCAGCACCGCGCCGGCATCCTGCGTCTCCGCCGGTGTCCTGCGATACGGCTGACCCGCGACAAACTCGAACAGCTCGTAAAATCGATCCCGGATTTGCAGTACCGTCGGGCCCTCGTCGTGGGTCGGAATGAGCCGCGGGGCCGGAAAGCCGGCGTCCACCAAATGGCTCTGCAGACGATGGCCGAACTGAATCCGATCGGGAGACACCCGTGAAGCCGCCTGCCGCTTGAGCAGAAACTTGCCCCGCTGACAAACGATACCCACCTTGGGGCTCCGACGGGACCCTTTGGCGAACTCGGTGATCGACTCTATAACGCCCAAGCGGTAGTGGCTGAGGACCACCGCCAACTCGTCGGCGTCGAACGTCGCTCGTTGTCGCTGCTCCAACGCCGGTCCCTTCTCGAAGCGACACGGTGGACAGTGTGCTACGTGAAGCTACGATCATACGGCCCGGTAAGGACACGTCAAAGTGTCGCCCCGGGGGTGCCTGCCGGGGCTGATGCGTTTCCGGGGACGCGTCCCCGGCACCGCTTGGCGATGGCCGGTGAATGTTGTTTGACACCCACAGGGGAGCGAAATCATGAATCGCGACAGAGCATGGGAAATCCTAAACGAGTACACCAAGGGCCCCGCCCTGATTCGCCACGCCCTGTGCGCGGAGGCGGCCATGGGCCACTACGCCCGGATCTTCGGGGCAGACCAAGACCAGTGGTCCCAGGCCGGCTTGCTGCATGACTTCGACTACGAGCGTTGGCCCGAGCCCCCCGAGCACACCCGCGAAGGGGCCAAGATTCTCCGCGACGCCGGCTGTGACGAGGAGGTCGTGGGGGCCATGCTGTCCCATGTCCCGTGGAACCTCGAGGACTACCCCCGCGATCGTCCCATCCGCAAGACCATCTTCGCGGTCGACGAGTTATGCGGACTGATCTACGCCGCTGCCCTGGTGCGCCCCCAGCGCCTGGCCGGGCTCAAGGCTAAGAGCATTATCAAGAAGCTCAAGCAGAAGGCCTTCGCCGCAGCCGTGTCACGAGAAGACATCTATAAAGGCGTAGACCTGATCGACCTGCCGCTAGGCGAACACATCGAGCACTGCATCGCCGCCCTGCAGGCAATCGCCGAGAAAATCGACCTGCGACCCACCGAGGAAAAAACGGTATAATACCGATTCTGGTTGGAAGTTGCTGACACCAGTTGTCCCGAGCCGCGTGGCTTTGGCCCGCGCGGAGTCGCCAAGCCGGTAATGCCCGGCACGCAAACGGCAGTTCTTTACTACGATTCGTGTAACTGGGAAAAGGCGTCAGGATGAACTCCTTGGCCACATAAGGCGCTTCGGTGCGCTTTGACACCTCGGGTCCCGCTACCCGCCGGCGCAAGAATCATCCTGACACCTTTTCCCCCGGCGGGCGGCGACGATGAACGCGTTGACTTTCGCCGGGTCCTTGCGGCCCGGCTGCGCTTCCACGCCTGAACTAACATCGACACCCGCCGGCAACACGGCCGCGACGGCGTCGGCGACATTATCCGGGGTCAATCCACCGGCGAGCAGCACCGGCGGCCAGCCGGCGAACCGGCCCGCTTGGCGCGCCCCGGCGATCACCGCCCGGTTGGCGGGCTGTCCCGTCCCGCCCAGGCGATCCGGAGTGGCGGCGTCAAACAGGACGAAGCTCGGGCGAGCGTCAAGACATGCCGCCAGAAACTCGTCCAGCAGCGTCAATGATGCCTCATTCTCGACCGGTTGAACGACAATGGTTTCAAAACCTTCGGCGCTGCAGCGGCCCACCGCCTCGGGGGTCACCTCCCCATAGAGCTGCAGCCGGCGGACGCCGTGGTCGCGCAGCGTTGCGGCCATCGAGGGTACAAACGCGCCCCGCTCGAGCGTCACCAGCCCCACGGCGCGCCCGGGATCGTCCAGGCGACTCAGGATACGTGCAGCCGTATCCGGATCGATTCTCCTGGGGCCGTCCACGAGGTTGAGGCCGATCCAATCCGCACCGGCGGCAAGTGCAGCCCGGGCGTCATCCACGGTGGTCACTCCACAGATCTTGACGAGCATACCGAAACTCCAGCGGCGCACGAACCGGCCCGCCCGTTTGGGGAGCGATTCGTACCGCTTAACGCTAGTCGTGGGATGATTGAAACGCCTCGGGGCTCCGCGTGCAAATCTCCCGCTCGAATGTTAGTCTGGTACCGCGTTTCATCGATAGTACGACCAAGAGTGGCGAGCCGCACGGCCAAGAAACGGAGTCGTGAACATCTCCGGACCAGCCGACACATCGCTGCCCCAATACCAGAGCCATCCACGCGGCTGGCGGCGGAATCACTATGTCTATCCGGTGA
>SDBU01004745.1_pt1 | contig 16554 bp, 10 predicted proteins | sample 2277071 | NCBI WGS metagenome assembly SDBU01 (sample SAMN10397929, study PRJNA504765) | marine sediment metagenome | isolation source: marine sediment core GS08_GC12, 126 cmbsf | place: Arctic Ocean: Gakkel Ridge, Loki's castle | collected 2008
ATTCTTATGGGGCTTCTAACCACCATTGCAGCCCATGGGTTTGGACGTATGTCTTATACCATCATCCTTCCGGCAATGAAAGACGGCCTCAAATTTAACTACACTCAGCTGGGACTTTTAGGTACGGGAAATTTTGTCGGTTATCTCATAATGGCAATCATCGGCGGGTTTTTTGCGGCTCGATTCGGAGCTCGCATAGTCATCACTTTGGCCTTGATTCTAATGGGCGTAACCATGATCTTAACAGGTCTATCTGAGTCATTTGGCTTTGCACTAGCCATGCGCTTTTTTACAGGCTTGGGTAACGGAGCTGCTTTTATTCCGGCTATGGCCCTGGGTTCGACTTGGTTTGCCGCAAAGAAAAGGGGTTTTGCCTCGGGGATTGTCGCCGCTGGTATCGGAGCAGGCACCTTGATATCGGGCTTGTTGGTTCCACCTATTTTAACCGCATATGGTCCAATGGGTTGGCGCTTTTCTTGGTATATTCTGGGTGGTGCAGTATTGTTGATTACAGGCGTGGTATTTTTGTTTGTACGCAGTAACCCGGAAGATAAGGGTCTTCAACAAATTGGCGCAGATGAAAAAAAGGTTGACTCGCCTGCTTCTTCAAATTCAAACAAGATTTCATCTTTTAAGTGGGCTAAGGTTTATAAAATGGGTTCTGTCTGGTATCTGGGCCTGGTCTACTTTTTTTATGGTCTGTCCTACATTATTTATATGGTTTTTTTTGCTGCCTATCTAGTTAAAGAAATGGGCTTTAGCCAGTCATGGGCAGGTGGTTTGTGGGCAATGGTAGGGGGATTAAGCGTTTTTTGCGGAGTGATTTGGGGAGGTATATCTGACAGACTTGGAAGAAGCCGGGGAGCGGCTCTGGCTTACTTGGTGCTTGGGCTTTCCTACATCATCTATGCGTTGATTAAGGTAAAATTCGGATTCTATTTATCAGCCGTTATGTTCGGGCTAACAGCTTGGAGCATACCGACAATTATGGCTGCGGCTGTAGGTGATTTTGTAGGGCCACGGTTGGCGCCTGCAGGACTGGGATTCATTACTTTGTTTTTTGGAATCGGTCAGGCTCTGGGACCGGCCCTTGGAGGGTATTTGGCAGACGTTAGTCACTCTTTTTCTATCCCATTTTTAGTAGCAGGCGGAATCGCAATGATGGGAATGATTTCTTCTATCTTCCTTAAGAAACCGGCCACTCCTACCGGGCTTTAAATAGTCTGAAAATATAGAAATCTGTTCAATTTAATGAAAAAAGGTAATATTTTAGCTGTTTGAAAACAAGACCGCTATAAAAATAATTAAATTTTAACCGTGTAAAACTCACTAATACCCTACTTTTTATCTCCAATAGAGAAAGAAATTTAGATGATTACTCGTTATCTGTTGTATAATAAAAGAGTTCTTCACTATTTTTTGTCTTCAGTACAAGCTTGTTTCGGCCAACAATATCCCGAGGGGCTTCCGTAAAATCAGATATTTTCTCAAAGACATCAAGTAGAGGTTCACCCGAGTCTGATCTCCTTTTCTGCCACAGCTCGAGTGTCCTTTTCGAATCCCAGTGTATGATCTGTTTTTTGGGTTCAAGGGGTTTGAAGACAACTGCAGGCCTCGTAATGGATTCCTTCGGCATTTCATCAAGACTTCTAGAATTGCCATATTTTTCCATGAGTTCATCCAACGGACCGAACTCCAGAGCCCTCATGGAGCAGCTTAACACACAAATTGGTTTCAATCCCTGATCGAGTCGGTCGATACACATATTACATTTGGACATTTTTGTACGCGGCTCATCCCTATCAAACTGAGGTGCCCCATAGGGGCAGGCCTTCCAGCACTGGTGATCTCCTTCGCATTTCTCGGTGTCGACCAGGACGGCACCATACTTGTCTTCCTTATAAAGGGAACCATTTGGGCAGGCCTTTATACAGACAGGATTCTCGCAGTGAAAGCACATCACCGGCAGCGCACGGAGTACCACATTTGGGAAATTGCCTCTTTCCCACTGATAGACGCGCATCCACTTGACCGGGCTTGGAGGAATGTCATGCCATTGCATACAGGCGATGGTACATTGATTGCAACCGATACACCGACTCTGATCAATAAAGAAACCGTATTGGGTCATTGGTACACTCCTTTAGGGACTTAACCCCTGAAAATGGGAATTTTGGCAGGATGTTCATCAAACTGAAGATTCTCTCTCATATTTAACGACTTGCACCAGATTTGAGGCTTTTGCGGCTGTGATACAGCTTTCAAAATCACCGCCAAGTAGTGTTGACGGCGATGCCCCAAAATCCACACCTGACGCATCAGGGATGTACTTGCCTCCATGCCGTATCACAATCAAGCCCGGCATGATTCTTGAGGTAACATAAGCCGGCATAACCACCGTTCCCCGGTCGTTGTAGGCCTTAACCAGGTCTCCATCTTTTATCCCTCTTGCCGTGGCATCCGCAGTATTGATCCAGAGTCTGTGTTGGTAGACATGATCTTTCAGCCAGGGGTGATCCCAGAATAGATAGTGAACCCTATATCGCCCGTGAGGGCATAGCAACATCAGCGGATAACGCTTCACCAGGGGATCGTCCATCCCCCTGACAGCAGTCTGATAAATCGTAGAGGGGGTGAGATCACTCCAATCGCCCGGGAGGTTATCATACAGACGGTCAAAAGGGTCATAGTGCTCTCCTTTGCCCCTGTTGGCTTCATCTGCCATATAACTGGAATAGAGCTCTATTTTACCGGATGCCGTGTTGAAAGGCTTGCCTTCCTTGATCTGTTCATTAAAACCCGTGAAGGGTTGATCATCCAGTTCATCACAGTTGATAAATTTCCCGTTAGTAAATTCTTCCCATGACGGAATATCAATATCCCGATCCCTGTAATAATCTTCCACTCCTTTATAACAATCCCTGAGGTATCTTTCCCAATCCCGGTCCCAATTCTCATCGGTTGTGTAGTACTTAAAAAATCTTTTTGGATCGATGCCGAGTTTTTCTGCAAGCTTCGTATAGACCCAAACCCAGGGTTTCACCTCGCCTGGAGGTTCAACAACGCCGGGGCAGAAATTGATGCATTCAAAGCCGCCATATTGCGTCTGGGTAATATTTTTTTCTTCCCACATCCAATCTTGGGCGGGAAGAATTATATCTGCGTGCTTGACCGTTGGGGTCATTCTGCTGTGCATTGTGACGACAAATTCCATCCTCTGCATGGCCTCCACCTGGGTATTTGGGGTGTCACAGGCCGTCACCAGGTGATCGGAGGCATGGGGTTTGCTTCCGCCTCCCCAAAAGAGCATCTTGGGGTTGAATTTTTTCACAAGGGAAGGATCAGCCCTCCAGCCAATCATCCTCATGTACTCAGCCTCATTGAGTTCCCCGGCTTTGACCTTATCAAGTAGCAAGACAGCCTGTGCCCAGTAATGGCTTCGATACAGTTTGGGCACCTCGTAATCACCGGCGGGGCCCCACGAAGCTTTACTCGGAATTGGTCGATAGGGGCCAATAAGGATCGCTGGTCCTGCTCCGGGAACCCCCCAGTAACCCAGCATGGCCTGGAGCGAGGCAAAGGCCCTTGCGGTTTGTTCACCATGGCTTTTTCGGCTTACCCCCCAATGACAGCAGAGCCAGGCGGGCTTTTTCGTCCCGATTAGCCGGGCGAGTTCTCGTATGGTCTTCGCAGGGATAGCACACTTCACTTCTGCCCATTCCGGTGTCTTTTCGACCCCATCCTTCTTTCCAAGGACATATTCCCTCCATAGATTAAACCCCTCTGGCTCAACAAATCTGGCGACAAACTCCTTATCCCATGAATCTTCCTTGAACAGGACGTAGGCCATGGCAATAAACATGGCGGTATCCGTCCCTGGTTTAATGGGTATCCACTGGTCAGCAAGGACTGAGGCGGCCATCGTATATCTCGGGTCGATGATGATAACGGACTTGCCCCTTTCCCGGGCAAGCTTGACAAACCAGGCGAATTGAAACCCAGGGCCGCAGGAGCCTATAGTCGGGTCAAAGCCCCAGAGGACAATGAGCTTTGAGTTTGCCAGCATATCGGCCGCTGAAGTCGAACAGTAACTATGGTAGTCCCAGCCTTTCTCACCAGCGATGATATGGGCCATCATCCTTGCTGCATCGAAAGAACACCAGCCCCAGCTATCAACCCCCGCCCCCCAAAAGGAGTATAGACGTTCCAGGGTGTCATTCGGCATATAAGGAGTTATGATGGAGTACGGCCCATAGGCTATCCGGATTTTCTTCATCTCATCGGCTATCGTTGTTAGAGCTTCCTCCCATGATATCCTGACATATTTGCCCTGGCCCCGATTCGTACCGGGAACCCGTTTAAGTGGATAAAGAATCCGGTCAGAGAGGTAAATATACTTATGAAAAGCCAATCCTCTGGGACATGGCCGCCGTTGAAGCCGGGTCTTTATAAGGTCCTCTTCTGACAATACCTCATCTTCCCTTCCCACACCGGTATTGTAGCGATCATCGGGCTCGACAGCTATGACAACACCTTCCTTAACATGAGCCTTTAATACACACTGGCTGGTGCTGCCGCAATTACAGAGGCAAGTAGTATAGACGGTTTTCACGCCTTCGAGCTTATCTTTATGATTTCCAGACATCGTTTAAACTCTTTCAATTCGGTGATTACACGATTTTCAGACAACGAAAGATAGAATTTGGCAAATAATAAAAAATAAGGAATAAGCTGAGATAATCCACCCAGGTACCCGAAAACTTGATAAATAATTGACTAAAGGCATAGAGGGGAGTCATTTTACTTTGGCTCACTCATTTTCAAGTGCGAATTTTACAAAGTGAATCATTTCTCTGATATTTCCGAAATGATAACAACTTCGTCCCTTCTTCTGATGGACGATGGGACAAGGGTACGGTTAGGTGATATTTAAGCGCCAATGGGCCTATTGTTTTTGAGCATAGAGTTGCTCCTGGCGACGCCGTAAAAAGGCTAACAACGACATCAAAAAGATTGTCAAAAAGATCAGTAGAGCTGCAACAGCTGCGATGGTGGGATTGATTTCGTCCCGAATTCCATCCCACATCTGTTTTGGCAGGGTCTTCGCTTTGACTCCAGAAATAAACATGGCGGTAATCAACTCGTCAAAACTTCGTATAAAGGTAAAAAGAAGTGCTGTTAAAATGGCAGGCCGGATAATTGGAAAAGTAATATTAAAAAAAGTCCGCACTCTTCCAGCACCCAAGCTCATGCTGGCCTGTTCCAGGCGCTCATCAAATCCTTTAAGTGTTGATGTCATGACGATCACTACATAGGGAACTGCCAGAACTGTGTGAGCCAAAACAAGACCACTGATAGTACCTATCATTTTGAGCTTGGCAAAGAAAAAATAGAAAGAGACAGCGCTTATGATCCAGGGGACAATGATAGGTAAAAGGAAAAGAGCATACAAGGACTGCTTACCTCGATATCTACCTCGAACCAGACTCAAAGATGCCAGAGTACCCAGAAAAGTAGCAAAAACCATCACCGGGATTGCCACCCGAAAGCTGTTCCAGGTTGCACGCATCCAGGCTTCTGATAAGAAATATCCTTTGATAAGACTCAGGCCCCACTCCCGGGGCGGGAAGTGCATAATGAACTCGTTGGAAAAGGCAATAGGCACAACTATTAGAACCGGTATTATCATAAAAGTAAATATCAGCAAACAAACAAGAGTCAATCCAACGCGGTACCACTGGATTGTGAGAAAGCATTTTGGAATTGCCCTGGATAAAGAGAGACGAATTTTACCAAGTTGATCCTGGAACCTCCAGAGCATCTCTTCAAAGGCAGAAGCTCTCTCTTCATTCCATAGGGTATTCCAGACCCAAGATATGACCCCTTCCTTTGGCGTTTTGCTTTCAGTGGCGCCCACTGAAATGGTTGTTAATCGTCTTTTCCCGTTTCCTTCCGAGAGTGTTTCTATGCCAAAGAAGCGGTTATATATAAAGAACAGGATCAAAATACCGAACAGGAGTAAAACACTCAGTGCACTGGCAAACCCCCAATTGGAAACTTCCTCTAATTGAGTTTGGATGCTAATCGCAATCATTGTATCCCGGGTGCTTCCCATCAAAGCAGGTGTAATAAAAAAGCCCACACAGACAATGAAGGTGAGTAAAAATGCCGCTCCTACGCCTGGAAGGCTCAAGGGAAAGAAAACATGTCTGAAAGATTGATAAGGGGTGGATCCTAGATTATCAGCAGCCCGCATTAGGGTGCGATCAATTCCCTGCATGACGCTCAGCATAGGAAGGATTGCATAAGGAAGCATAACATAGACCATCCCCACACAGACCCCAAAACGATTGTACATTAAGCGGAGCGGGTCCTGTATTAGGCCCAGGCTTCTCAAGAGATCGTTCACAACACCATACCGGCCAAGAATTATCATCCATGCATAAGTCCGGACCAACACCGAAATCCAAAAGGGAAGCACAACCGCAATCAATAGGATTGTCGCCCAATTTGATTTGGAGGCACTGAGATAATAGGCGACGGGATAACCAAGGAAGATGCAGATCAATGTAACGACAACACTAATTTGGAGAGTGTTCCAGAAAACCCGCAGGTAGACGGGATATTTGAACATGGCCTGATAGTGCTCAGTGGTGAATTCCGGGTCAAATATGCTCTGAATGAGTACGCCAATCAGAGGATAAACGAAAAACACACTCAAGTATGCAACAAGTGGGCCCAGGAGTAGAATATGCTTCCAGGATTCACCTCTTAACATAAAACCTTTGACTTGTGGTAAGGTAAATTCAGCCACAGGTGACAATTCCTTTTTCATGCAGATTGAATCCCCTAACCCCCCCTCCCCGGGGGGAAAGAGCCAATGATAGTGATATCACATATTTCGCCCCTTACGGCCTGACAGGGAGGGGATAGGTTAAGGGAATGGCCGGAATCAGCGCAGAAATTCCATGGAGACACTATTCCATCTTCCAGGCCTCCCACCTTCGTTCTATCTCTGCCTCGTGCTCCGCATACCATTCACCACTGATAAGTAACCCTTTTGCCAAATTTTCAGGGTAGGTGGGCATCAACATTGCTTTTTCCTTTTTGATAAAGTTGTAAGCTTTTTTATTGGCGGGTCCATAATTAGACCAAATGGAAAAAGCCGCTTGTCTATCTGGTAATGACGCAAATTCGATGAACTTCATTGCCGCCTCTTTGTTCTTGGTCCCTTTAAGAATCACCCAATAGTCAAGAATCACCATCTGGTCGTTCCACTCCCAGGTGACTGGAACGCCCTGATCAGCCAATTGGATCATCCTGCCACCTGGAACCCAGCCAAGATCTGCTTCTTTTCCCCGCATGATCTGTTGGCTTTGTCCTCCGCTTTTCCAGAATACCCGGATATGGGGTTTAAGCTCTGTCAGCTTTTTGAACGCACGTTCTATGTCGATTGGATAAATCTTATCCCTCGGAACCCCATCAGCCAAAAGAGCAGCCTCAAGGTTACAAAAGACAACTTTTCTCACCGTACGCGGACCAGGAAACTTCTTGACATCCCAGAGATCCTTCATGGACTTGGGTCCTTTCCCAGCCGGCCATTTATCCGTTCTATAACTGACATTGTAAGAATAGTAGTTAAACCCAACGCCGTAATCCTTCACCGAACCTTCCACGAAATCTTCTTTATTGATTTTGCTCAAATCCAAAGGATCAAAAATTCCATCTTTGACCCCCCGAGCATACATTCTATTTTCAACATCGACAATGTCCCACTCAATGTTATCGCTCTTTACCTGAGCCGTCATTTTGGCATAGCTAGGATAGGTTGTGAAAATAACCTTGATCCCTGTAGCCGCGGTGAAAGGCTTTCCAAAGCTCTTTTCTAAACCTTCGTTATAGGTTCCACCATAACTACAGACAGTGATAGTTGTCTCTGCCCAGGCACTTCCTGTTACACCGAAAGCTATTATTAGCAATAGAATTAAAAGAGTACGTTTCATTTTATAATCCTCCTTTCTTGGTTTTTTCCAAATATTTAGCCCAGCAAAGTAAACTTTGCAAAACTAAACAATCGTTGCATCCATTTCGTTCCAGCCAATCCTTACTTGATCACCCCGGTTATGCTTTTTGCTACCGAGGCGATTCTGCACTTTCATGATGACCACCCCCTCTCTTTCATCCTGTGGGACATCAACAAGCTGAACATAATACTTTGTTATATCCCCAAGATATATAATGTCCTTAACAGATCCCTCATAGGAGCAATGATTGCGTTCTTCTTCTCCAACAAATACAATCTTTTCTGGCCGGACAGCAAGATGAGCCTTTTGTCCAACCTCAACCTGTTTTAGTGTATTAGCCCGGATGCGTCGAATATAGGGGCCGGTGATGTATACTCCATCATCCTCAATTCGAAGAATCTCAGCTCGAAAGAAGTTTGTCTCCCCTATAAAGTCAGCGACAAACTGATTGTTGGGATTTTCATAAATATCCAGTGCTGTTCCGGTTTGTTCTGTTCGTCCGCTGTTCATGATGGTGATTCTGCTCGACATCGTGAGGGCTTCTTCTTGGTCATGGGTAACATAAAGGACAGTAATTCCAAGCCGATCCTGGATGTCTTTGAGTTCTAATTGCATATGCTCCCGTAATTTTTTGTCCAGGGCTCCCAGAGGCTCATCCATCAATAGTATCGGTGGATGAAAGACCAGCGCTCTAGCAAGGGCGACTCGCTGCTGTTGACCTCCAGATAACTGAGCTGGACTCCGTTGCTCGAAACCCTGAAGTTGTACAACTTTTAAAATTTCCTCAACCATCTGTCGGGCTTTTGCACGTGGGATGCGTCTCATCTTGAGTGGATAAGCAATATTTTCGTAGACAGTCATGTGGGGGAACAGGGCGTAGCTCTGGAAGACCATGCCGATATTGCGTCGGTATGGGGGAATTTCAGTAATGTCTTCTCCATCAACAAATACGCGTCCATCATCTGCTTTAATAAAACCGGCTATAGTCATAAGAATGGTTGTTTTTCCAGAGCCAGAAGGTCCTAACAATGTCACGAACTCATGTTCTGCAATGTCAAGACTAACATCGCTCACTGCTACGACATCGCCGTATCGCTTTGTAATTTTTTCCAGAGAAACATATGCGGACATCTTTTCAAAATCCTTTTAAGGCCTTATCGGCTTAGATTCTTCTTTTGAGACTTTACAAAAAATACCTCTCATATTCGCAGATCCCATTTCACGGTTAAAGGGAGGTTTGTTATCTAAAAGGATATTGATGTTAGATTCCTCCCAACCATATAAACTTGAAGGCCCCTTTTCAGGAAACCACCAGGCATAGTCGACCTCCACTACCCGTGAGTCGATCCAATCAACCAACTTTGCTTTCTGCCTTATCTTTCCCCTTTTGGTGGAAATATTAACCCAGTCCCCATCCTTAATTCCCAGTTTGCTTGCGGTCTCATGGTGTATTTTAAGGATTGGATCAGGTTTTGCTTCTCTCAAAGAGGGAATTTGCCTACCACCCGAATGACGATAAACATCCTCTTTCTTACTTGTTAGTATTAGAGGAAAATTTTCTGCCAGCTCAGGTTGGGAATAGGGAGTCTCAGGGGGTTCACGATAAGTGGGAAGTGAATCAAAACCCCATTCTTCAAGTCTTTTTGAGTACAATTCAACTTTTTTTGATGGCGTATTAAAACCCTCTTTTTCAAAATGTCTGTACAGTTTAGTCCCAATAAGTGCCCCAATCCTCCTGAACTCATCAAAGGTTATTCCTGCCGGTTTAAGGACACAGTCTAAAGGTTCAATCAGGTCTTTCCAGACATAGTCTTTCATACCAAGTTTTTTTGCCAGTTCGTTTAAGATCTTGCCATCTGACCAGCTTTCTTCCACTTCAGTAACCTTCTGTTGCACTGCCGCTATGGGTATATCCCATGGCTGTTCAATGCTATCGACCTCAAAATACGTTGCAGCAGGCAACACGATATCCGCCAACATCGCGGTGGGTGTCATAAAGATATCTGCAACTGCAAAAAAATCCAGTTTTTTAAGTGCGTTATAGGTCTCCTTTGCATTGGTGTAAGATGTGAGAAAATTCCCCCCCTGCAAATAACCCGCGTGTATCATATAAGGATCCTCATCTAGAATGGCCTTTACAATCCTTTGTGGCAGCACATAGTAGAGAATCGGCATCAGATTATCTTTTATGCTGAGCCTTTTAGCCCGGACATCGGGAGGGATACTATTTTGGCAGAGAAATTCCGGAGACCCCCTCGTTAATCCTCCCATGTTACGAAATCCCCCTGGTTCCGACCACATCGGTTCTCCTCCCGGAACCCCCAGATTACCCGTAATGGATCTAAGAATCGCAATAGCCCGACAGGTTTGAAAGCTATTGATATCTGTATCTATTCCATTTCCCCAACGTATACATCCCGGTGTTTTAGTCGCATATAATCTCGCCACCTGCCTGATTTTTTCACTTGGCACCCAGGTTATTTCTTCAACCTTCTCAGCCGGGTAATCCTGCACGTGGGTCTTAAGCTCTTCAAAACCAAACGTCCAATGCTCAACAAAGTCCCTGTCGTATAGGTTTTCATTGATGATCACATTCATCATGCCCAAAGCAAAGGCTAAATCTGTGCCCGGTCTCAATCGAATCCATACATCGGCCCTTTCTGTTATCTCATTTTCATTCTTTACCGGATCAATGACGATGAGCTTCGAGCCTTTTTTTAATGCATTAAGAATTTCGTCATAGGAAGGGATACAGGTTGCCCCCGGATTAGAGCCCCATAAGACAATACATTTGGGCGGATAGTCATAGTCAGGATAGGCATAGTACCCATAGGTGAGTTGCGATGCTTTCACTCCGGGGACAAAGCAGACAGGTGCTGGAGAGGAAATATTGGGTGTGCCAAATACATTTGCAAATCGGGCAAAAAAATCATCTGCAAGCCCTTTTGTTGCCCCCCTCATAAATACGACGGATAATACTCCATATCTCTCTTTTGCTTCGCTTAATCCTTCGGCTGTGATTTCAAGTGCTTCATCCCATGAAATCTGTTCCCAGTCACCCTTACCTTTTTCTCCAACCCGTTTTAATGGATGGAGTAAGCGATCAGGATGGTTATAATATTCCAAAGAAGCCAACCCCTTTGGACAAAGTCTCCCTTTGCTGATGGGATGAGAAGGGTCTCCTTCGACTCTAACCGGTTTGCCGTCTTCCATGTGAATCAGAACACCACAACTGTTATAACAGATACGGCATGAACTTTTTACGATCTGATTACTTAATATGTCCATAGTTATCAGTTCAAACTAACCATATATTATCTTTATTATTCTTATATTTTTAAAACGATTAAGTTAATTATAACTTGACTTTTTATATTATTTTGATATTATAACTGAATATATAACAATTATGTTTAGTTATACTGAACTTATTAGCCGGCGACGGCATTGTCAAGTAAATATTTACCACAATAAAAAATAAAAGTATACTGACCGGATTAGCTATTTTTAAAGCTGGACTCTTGTCACCTCGAAATTGAATCAAACGCATTTAGTATCTTCAAAACTTTAATAATGAATTTAGAATTTATAAAGTTCAATATAACGGAAAAGATTAATTGTTTAAAAAATCAAATTTATTTAAAAATATGAGAAAAATAAAGATAATTCAAAAAAAAATCAGGGAACTTCGTAAGAATAAAAAAATGACTATTGATCAGCTCGCTAAGAGAGCCGGCTGCACAAAATCATATATCTCCCAACTCGAAAATGGGATAAATGCCCCTTCGGTTTCAATGTTGGGTCGCCTAGCAGAAGCCCTTGATATACAGGTGGGCGATTTTTTTCGTAATGAAAATGGCGAAGCGCAAAAAAAATGGAAACTTTGTAAAACCGATCGAAGGACTATAAATTATCCCGATGAAAAAGTTTCAAGCCAGCTATTGACAAGAGCAATATTCCAAAAAAAAATGCAACCTTTAATCAGTATCATCGAACCTGGTGGAACCTCAGATGGTTCGGCCAAATTGCTACATCCGGAAGACAGCGAGGAATTCGTTTTTGTTTTAAAAGGTGAAATCGACTTTGAAATTAATTTAGATCACATAACACTTCAAGAAGGAGATACTCTTTACTTTAACGGTGATCAGCCTCATAGCTGGATTAACAACGGAAAGGAAACAGCCGAAGTTCTTTTCGTTTGGACACCTCCTGTGTGGTGAGGATTTTAAGTACCTTGTAAAGCATTTAAAATTAATCACGAAAACACGAAAGATTGAAATCACGAAATAAAAATATATTTTTCGTGTTTTTGTAATTTCGTGCTTTCGTGATAAATTTCTTGTGTATGCTTCAGGTTTATCAGGGATAGGGACACCAAACTTTATATTTTTAGGGTCTTAGCTTGTACAGCATAGGTGTCCTGGAAAAAATAACTTACCGAATTTATGAGATATAGTACTTAGTTATGGAAAAAAAGAAATTTTCAGCGATCGGACGGATTACCAGGCGCAAGGATGGCTATGCAAAGGTGACGGGTCGAGAAATCTATTCCTCAGATGTGTCCCTTCCCAATATGTTACATGCAAGGGTTCTTAGAAGCCCCTATCCCCATGCACGAATTCTTTCGGTGGACATATCCGCGGCTGAAGCGCTCGGAGCTGTCTGCCTCACCCATGAGGATGTCCCTGATATCGTCTACAACGAAAGGCAGGTCTCTATTCCCGAAAAGACCTATCGCGACCGTCGGGTGCTATCGGATACGCTTCGACATGTTGGCGAAGGTGTAGTGGCTGTCGCCGCCCGGACCCCAGCCCTGGCCGAAAAGGCCATGCAGGCCATTAAGGTGGAGTATGAACAACTGCCAGCACTTTTCGACCCGTTCGAGGCCATGGCCCCCGACGCGGTGCCCATTTACGATGAGATTCTTCTGGGTGAGAAGAAACTACCCATTGAGAACAACATCGCCTGCCACCGGCAGGTGGGTGAGGGCGATGTTGAAAAGGGCTTTGCCGAGGCAGACCTGATTTTTGAAAAGGAATTTTCCACCGGGAGAGTATATCATGCCCAGATGGAGACCAAGTCGGTGGTCTGTCGACCGGAAGCCGACAGCGGCATCACGGTTTGGCCTACGGCACAGTCGATTCACAATACCCGCCAGTTACTGGGGCGCATATTCGATATTCCCCTGAACAGGGTCAACGTGCATCGCGTCCCTATTGGCGGTTCTTTCGGATCCAGCATCCAGATGAACACGTGTGTTCCTATTTGTGTGGCTCTGGCACTCAAAGCCCAGAAGCCGGTCAAGCTTGTTCTCTTGCGTGAAGAGGATATGTACGATCACTGCAAATACCCCGCCATTATCAAGTTGAAATACGGTTTGAAAAAGGACGGAACCATTACCGCCGGCGAAATGAAAACGGTGGTGGATATAGGTGGACATAATATTCAGGCTTATCCCCTGTTGGGGTGCATGGCCGGATGGTTTGTCTCCCTGTACCGCATGCCCCATCTTCGCTTTGAAGGGACGACGGTTTACACCAACAAGGCGCCGGCCTGCGCCATGCAGGGCTACGGCAACCCACAGGTAACCTTCGCCGTGGAATCGTTGATGGACATCATTGCCGAAGAGATGGGGATGGATCCCATCGAGCTCAAGCTGAAAAACTATGTTGGCCTGGGGGAAACCTTCTGGGGGCAGGGCCCTACGGTCCGCTCGGTTATCCGCAGCTGCGGGGTGGAAGAAATGCTGCTCAAGGGTCGGGACATGATCGAGTGGGACCAGCGGATCGAGCCCCGCATGAAGTCAGGCCGCTATCGTCTCGGCGTCGGCGTGGCCAGAGGGTTTCATACTTCGGGCACCGGTGCGCCGACTCCGGGTGAAGTCATTGATTATTCAACCGCCATGGTCAAGGTCAATGAAGACGGATCGGTGGATTTCTCTACGGCCCTGATGTGCCACGGTGGCGGAACTCTTGAGGCAGGCGCTAAAATCGTTGCCGAAGAACTGGGGGTGCCCATTGACAAAGTGGGGATTTCTCCCTCTGATACCCAATCTACCGGTTACGATGTCTGCACTCACGCCACCCGCGGGGTGTACTGTGGTGGCGCCAGTATCCAGCGCGCCGCCCAAAAAGCCAAAAAAAAGCTGCTGGAGTTTGCCTCGCGCCTAAACGATGTAAATCCTGAAGCCTTAAAAATATTTCCTATAGAGGGATCGGACCAGGGGATTATCCACCTGCCCGGCACTCCGGCCAAAAACATTTCCGTGGGCGAGGTGGCCAAGATGGCTCAACTCAAAGGCTGGGGCACCGCTATCGGGGTGGCCAGCCATCGTCAGGTCAACTGCCCCCCCTGTTTTGTTACCAATTTCATCGAGGTCGAAGTCGATACTTATACCGGTGAAATTAAAACCACCCGGGCCGTGGCGGCGGTGGATTGTGGAACACCCATCAACCCGGATCTAGCCGCCGGCCAGCTGGAAGGCGGTCTTTGCCGGGGTATCGGACTGGCCCTCCTGGAGGATACGGACTACGACCCCGAGAACGGTAGACTCACCTGCGGGGGGACCTTTGTCGATTACAAGCTATATACTCCCGTTGATATGCCGCCCTTGGATAACGTTAAAACGTTTTTTGCCAACACCTATGAACCCACCGGGCCCTTCGGCGCCAAAGGAGTTGGCGAGGCCGCCAACAATGCCACGGCGGCGGCGGTTGCCAATGCCATTTACAACGCCATTGGCATCCGGTTCCACCATACGCCCATAACCCCTGAAGTCGTCATGGAAGCTTTGCAGAAAAGAGAGAGGGAAGAGAATTAAACGATGAATACACGATTGATAGCCCATGAATTTGACTACCATGCTCCCGAAACATTGCCCCATGCGCTCGAATTGCTGGCCCGCTTTGGGGAAGATGCTAAAGTCCTAGCCGGTGGAACCGATCTGGTGGGGCATCTCAAATTCGGCAAGCGCACCCCGGCTCACGTGATCGATATCAAGAAGCTGCCAGAGCTGAAGTTCATCCGCGAAGGATCCGTGGTAAGCTTCGGCGCCGGGTGCAACTTTAAAAGTGTGCAGGACTTTTTCGCCCCCAAAACCACCTATGCCGGATTATACGAATCGATCTACTCCATCGGCAAAACCCAGGTGTTGAACATGGGTACGGTGGGCGGTAACCTGGCCAACGGCTCGCCCAAAGCGGATACCGCCCCGCCGCTTTTGACCTACGATGCCAGGGTCAAACTGGTCAGTCTCAATGGCGAAAGGACGTTGGAACTCAAAGATTTTCATATAGGACCCAACAAGACCGTGATTAACGAAAATGAAATCCTCACGGAAGTTGAATTCGATGCACTGCCCCCCAGCACTTCCAGCGCTTTCGAGAAAACCGCCCGGGTGGGCGCCGATATCTCCAAAATTACCTGCGCCGTCACCGTGGTGCGAGAGGATGATGTTTGTATCTCCTGCCGTATCGCCTGTGGTGCGGCTGGCCCGGTACCCATGCGAACGCCCCTTGCCGAGGAGATGCTAAATGGTAAGACGGTGGATGCAGATTTGATCGATAGCATAGCACTTCAAGTGGGAAAGGATATCGACCCTCCCTCCTATGGCCGTACCAGCCAGGCCTACCGGCGGCACATGGTGGCGGTGATGTTCAGGGATTGTTTTTGGCGGGCCTGGAAGCAGGCTGGAGGAGAAAAATAATGAAGAAACATGCCATTAATGTAACGATCAATAGGGAGAAATACGAATTACATGTGACCCCTAATGAGCTGCTGGTTAATGTGCTTCGCGAGACTGTGGGACTGACGGGGACCAAATATGCCTGTGGCACGGGCCAGTGTGGTGCCTGCACGGTAGTGGTCAATGGCGAACCGATTTTGGGATGCTTGACCCTGGCTGTTACCGTGGATGGCGCCGAGATGACCACCATCGAGGGTGTGGCTGCGCCGGACGGTACTCTTGATCCACTGCAGGAGGCTTTTATGGATACCAATGCCATCCAGTGCGGCTTCTGTACGCCCGGAATGGTTCTGGTTGGGCGTGATCTCCTGGAAAAAACATCCAATCCCAGTGAAGACCAGATCCGCCACCATATAAAAGGTAATATCTGCCGCTGCACCGGTTATAATGGGATCGTCAAAGCGATCAAAAGCTGCTGCAGGCACTAAAGATTTTGGCAAATCATCTGCAATTCCATATGAAGCTTTTGGATGATTAAAGCCATGACAACATAATGGAGGAAACTCTTGTTGAAAGACAGGAGGCAAACATGAAGGCAGTGACGGGAAAACTATTGAAACTCAATCTGGGCATCAAGGAAGTAAAGGTCAGCAGGTTTCCGGAAGTCCCATATAGAAACTAACCTTGGCGGATAGGGGCTTGGGGTTCGCTTGCTGATGAAAAAAATAGACCCCGATACGGAACCATTATTAAGGCAATAATTTTAATAATTTCAGGAAAGAAACATTATGGAACAACTTACTCCGCCAAAGTGTGAAGAGAACCTGACAGATCAGATTTCAGATA
>SDBU01004746.1_pt1 | contig 16552 bp, 26 predicted proteins | sample 2277071 | NCBI WGS metagenome assembly SDBU01 (sample SAMN10397929, study PRJNA504765) | marine sediment metagenome | isolation source: marine sediment core GS08_GC12, 126 cmbsf | place: Arctic Ocean: Gakkel Ridge, Loki's castle | collected 2008
CAACAAAGTTGCTCTTATCACAGGCATATGACGGGGCAAGATGGTTCTTATCTTGCAGAATTACTTCTTTCCAAAAATTATATAGTACATGGAGTTGTAAGGCGAGCAAGTTCTATTAATACCGAGAGAATCGACCATATATTTGACCCAGAAGATAGGGCATATATTCATTATGGTGATTTGGGAGATGGACTTGATGATTTATTATATAGGATAAAACCAGATGAAGTATATAATCTCGCTTCAATGAGCCATGTTTCTGTATCATTTAAAATTCCTGTATATACTGGTAGAGTGACGGGAGTTGCGGTTACTCGTCTTTTAGAAGCTATTAAACGTGGAATTGATAATAAAATTCTTAGCCCAGATATTAAATTTTATCAAGCTTCTTCAAGTGAAATGTATGGTTTAACTCCGCCACCGCAAAATGAAGCTACAAAATTTACTCCAATAAGTCCATATGGTTGTGCAAAATTATATGGTTATCATATGGTTAAAGCTTATAGGATGCAAGGAATCTTTGCGGTTAATGGTATCTTATTCAATCACGAAAGTCCGAGAAGAGGAGAAAGATTTGTGACCCGAAAAATCACAAGAGCTGCTACTCGTATTAAATTGGGTTTGCAGAAACAATTGGTATTGGGTAATTTAGACGCTAAAAGAGATTGGGGTCATTCTAAAGATTATGTCAGAGCGATGTGGATGATGATGCAATACAAGACTCCAGATGATTGGGTGGTATCTTCTCAAGACCAGTGTTCGGTTAAAGAATATCTTTACAAAGTCTTCGAAATGCTTGGTTTGGATGTAGACAAATACGTTACTTTAAGCAAGAGTTGTTATCGTCCAAATGAAGTTCCGTCCCTCTTAGGGGATTCTATGAAGATTCGGAAAGTATTGGGGTGGACACCAGAGTATGATTTTGAGGCATTAGTGAAAGAAATGATTGAAGGGGATATGCAATTAGCAATAGAGGAAAAATTGATAAAGGAAGGAAAAAAATCAGAATTACATGAATGTACTTGTACCCATTGCCATAAAATGATAGCAAAAGAAGATAGTCATTGTAATAATTGTGATGGAATGTCTACGCCAGACGAGGATAAATAGTGTTATTGCTTAAAATTTTTTTATTGGTTATTTTTCTTTGTAGTTCTCACAACTATATGAGGGAAACTATACAATATAGAAATGAATCTGGTTATGGCAAATGTCCTGAATGTAAAGGATTGATGGTATACAGTATATATTGGGACGATGAACATTGTGTAAATTGTGACTATCCAATAATAACATAAGAGGGAAATATGGAAAATCAAGAAACTGAAAAAATTATATGCACTCTATCCAGAATGAGAGATGGAAAATTTGCAACTCCAGAGGATATGGAGAATTTATTTAAAGCAATGGTATTGATACGCAACTATGATTATTTAAAAAAACAATTCCTGGAGATAATTGAATGAAATCATATTCCCAACATCAAGAAGATACTCATATCTTCGATTTTATAGAAGAGAAAGAGAACGGTGTTTATATAGATATAGGAGCTGCATTTCCAAAACATATAAATAATACTTATGGACTTTATGAAATGGGTTGGCGAGGATTACTTATTGAACCATGTCCAGTTTTTTATTGTATGATAGACCAGTACCGCCCAGAAGATATACTTTATAAGGGAGCAGTATTAGACCGAGAAGGTACTGTTGATATTGTCAGTAAGGGACACTATGCGGTAAACAAAGATGCATGGATATATGAGAGTCATAAAAAACGAGCCATTGAAGAAGGGCATCCAGTTCTTGAATTTACTGTTCCTTGTACTACTTTGCCAAAGTTACTTGAAAAATTGAATAGACCAGAATTATGGACTCCAGATTTTGTAAGTATTGATATAGATGGTAGTGAGGGGGCGGTTTTAAGTACATTGGATTTTAAAGTTTTCAAACCGAAATTGATTCTAATCGAAGTCCAATTGAGAGGGGAAGACCAAAGACCAAAATGGACTAACGATTTAGATAAGTATTACAAAGAAGTTTGGAGTAATGGTTCTGATGTTTTTTATAAAAGAGTGGAGGAATAATGAAAAAATCAAACAGCCAATATTTATTTGAAGCTGGCGCTTCAAAAAAAAGACCGATTGATGCCAAAGCAAAAAATCCTTTTGTAGAAAAATCTAAAAAAGAGGAAAAAATGAGACTTGAAGAAATACACGCAGATGCAAGAGGCAAAATAAATCTCCTTACTGGGGATATGAAACTGGACGAAATAACAGTCTTCACAACCAATGCTGGTTATGCTCGAGGTGGATGTATTCACGAAATCAATGATGAATATACGGTAATAATAGAAGGGGAGGTTTTGTATTGTATAGGAGATAAATATTCTATATTAAAAAAAGGTGATAGTTGTATAATTCCAAAACTTACTCCGCACTATTTTCTTTCTATCACAGATTCGATTGTTTTAGAATGGGGGGCTATCCCTATAGAAAAATTAAAGAAACATGCGAAATATAGACAAATTGTTGACAATATTAATGCAGGAAAATAAAATGTTATCTAATGTAAGTAGACCAAGATTGAAGGAGTTTATATAATGAAAAAAATTGACCCAGTATGTTTAATGCATGGTAAGAAAATGTCAGAACATAGATGTTTATATTGTTGCATATGTTTTAAAGAACTTATTCCAGATGAATGTGCAATAGATAAAGATGGTGTAAAATGGGACATTTGTAAAGAATGTGGAAAGAAGGAATTGATATAATGGACACTTCAAAAGAAAATGTTAAGATGTTTGCGAAGGCAACTGAGATTCAAGCCTTGCGTGGAGAAGGCCTTTGGCAAAGTGGAGATTTTTATACGGACGATGTTTTGAAAAGACCAACAGTCCCTGTAGATTTTGGTGTATTTGTAGAAGGAGAAGATGAACCTTACGAAATGTACCACCCTGTTTGGCTACCTCTTCAACACCAGTTGCAGGAGATGTTAATGAGTAGTTGCACATTAGGCTATCTTATAGCAGAGAGTGGAGAAGTTTTAGAGGTTGTTGGAAAAACTAATAGTCGGGGATTAGATTCCTCCAATCCAGAAACATTCTGCACAGATAATAATGACCTTCTCTATAGTTTTTATGGATGGTATTTCAATTCAGATATTTCAAGGTATAACACAATGGAACAACTCTGGCTTGCTTTTGTGATGAAAACTATGTACAACAAAATATGGGATGGAAACGAATGGATAAAAGAATAATACCCCAATATGAACCGATGTTTGGTCAAAAAGAAGCAGATGCGGTTTATGACTACATGAAAACAGGTGCATGGTTGACCGAACATACAAAAACCAAAGAGTTTGAAACACAAGTTGCTAAATTTCTTGGAGTGGAACACTGTATTGCAGTTAACAATGGTACTATTTCGTTGAGTTTGGCTCTTTTAGCTCTTGGAATCAAAGCGAACGATAGTGTTATTGTACCTTCTTTATCTATGATTGCCACAGCGAATGCTGTCCGATTAATCGGAGCGAAACCTATATTTTGCGATGTGGAAAAAGAAACTCTTTGTTTAGATACTGAAAACACAATAGATTTGATTGAAAAATATTCTCAATACTATCCTAATCTCAAAGCGGTAATTTATGTTTCGTTGAATGGTCGAAGAGGATGTACTTGTAAATTAAGAAATTACTGTAAAAAACATAATATTGGATTTATTGAAGATGCAGCTCAAGCATTTGGGTCGAGTCATAAATGTTGCGGTATGATAGGAAATATGGCAGAGATAACAAGTTTTTCCCTTTCTCCGCATAAAATAATAAGCACTGGTCAAGGCGGATTGTTAACTACAAATGATAGGGAATTAGCCCAGAAATTGCGAAGATTAAAAGATTTTGGCAGAGATAGAGGAGGGGCTGACATTCACGACCATTTTGGGATTAACAGCAAATTCACAGATATGCAAGCAGTAGTTGGTATAGAACAATTAAGTCAAATAAAACAAAGAATGGATAGGAAACGAGAAATATATGCAATTTATAACAATCAATTAAAAAATATACCAGAAATTGAATTTATTCATACTGATTTGGATTATGTTGTTCCCTGGTTTTGTGATTTATATACTAAATATCGGGAGGAGTTAAGTAATTATTTAACCAAACAAAAAATAGGAACAAGAAAATTATATCCTCCAATCCACAAACAAAAATGCTATAATATGATTGATTCTTTGCCAATTACAGAAGAATATTCGTCAAAAGGATTATGGTTGCCTAGTAGTTTTGCATTAAGTAATCAAGAGATTGTAATGATTTGTAAGAAAATCCAAACTTTTTTTAATTTTGAATAATATGAAGAAAAAATTTATCAAAAAATCATTACTAATTAAATTATATACAAAACAAAAGTATTCTATTGGGAGAATTGCTAAAAAATTGCATTGTAGTAATTTAACGATATGGTTACGTTTACAAGAATATAATATTGTTATTAGAACTATTTCTCAAAGTTTATTAGGAAAAAAACAAAAACGGCAAACTATTAAAAAAAGAGTTCTTTCTCGTAAAGGCTATAAACATTCAAAAGTTGTTAAATCACAAATTGCTCAATCTTTAATAGGACATCGAGTTTCTCCAGAAACTCTTAAGAAGCTGAGTTTGGTTCTTGGTGGTACTGGTATTCCTTATGAATTTGCGAAATATCCTGCAGAATTTCGGGCAATAAGGAAATCGATTCGTGAACGAGATAATTTCCAATGCCAAATGAGTAACATGACAGAAAAAGAACATTTGAAGAAATATGGAAGAGTGCTAGATGTTCATCATATAGATTATGATAAAGAAAATTGTAAAGAGAATAATTTGATAACTTTAACTGATAGTTGGAATAAAAAAGTGAATTACAATAGAAAATATTGGACTAAACACTTTCAAAATAAATTAAAAAATTAAGGAATTTTATAGTGATAAATAAACGAGAAGAAAAATATAAAAATGGTCAAATAGTGCCAATGAACGAACCTGACTATCCCCCTTGGGATTATGGGGTTCGTAAAGGTGGTCGGCTAAACGAACCAGTTATGAACCAGAATTTAATTGATTTTAAAAAGGTTATGGACGAATATAGTATTCCATTTATTTTCATTTTTGGTTCGTGTCTCGGATTGATGCGAGATATTGGAAAACCTTGGGCTCATCCCGAAGATACAGATACCGATGTAATGTGTTATGCAAAAGACCATCACAAAATGAAACCCGTTATTGATAAATTACGAAAGATAGGATTCTATGTTCCAGAAAAAAACGCTTGTCCAATGAGAGACCATTTTATTACACGGTGGGGAGAAAAGATTGATATATGGTGGTTTGAACAAATTAGAAGTGATTATTATTATTCTTCGAGAGTGTGGTATCCTGTGGAATTTTTTGTGAATCCTCAGATTGTAAGGTATTTGGATATGAAATGGTTAGTACCCAACAAGCCAGAGGAATTTCTGCGTAGAACATATGGGAAAGAATGGAAAACTCCAAAACCAGAAGCAAGTTATATATTGAGAAAAAAATGAAATCTGAAAAATTTATAAAAGATTATATACATCATTTATTTGGAAAAGATATAAAAGTATCTTTTAAGCGACATTTTCGTAATGGGTGTGTAGGATATGCTAATCCAAAAACAAATTCGATTTGTTTGGTCTATCGTATAAGGCAACATTGGGAAGAATATCAAGGGGTTATTTGGCATGAATTGGGACATTTAAAAACTATGAAAGACAGTCCAAAAGTGAGTATTCGAGGAGAAGTGGAAGCTCACTTATGGGCGATAAATGAAGCTAAAAAAAGAGGATATGCAAAGATATATGAACTACTAATTGATATGGTTTATAATTGGACTCAACTCCAAAAAGGAGATGGCTATCGTTGGTTAACTTATAGAATTGCAGGGCAAAGAATTTTAAAACAATTGGAGATATAATGAAATTTACTATTGTCATACCAACATATAAAAGAGATAAGAAATTGAGAAGGTGTATTGATTCTATTTTGAAACAAACACATCAAGATTTTGATATTTATATAGTGTTTGATAATAATGACGAGGAAACATACATATCTATAATGGATGAATATTATGAAAATAATAAAATATCTGTAACATTAATGGAAGAACAATTATTTTCTCCAGGAATTTGGAATTGGTATACTCGAAACCACTTTGACAAAATTCAAGATGGTATTCTCTGGTTATGCGATGATACCGAATTGTATCCAGATTGTTTAGAAAAATTAAGTGAATTTTATGAAAAACATTTTCCGAATAAAGATGGAGTTGTGGGGTTACATCAAGAAGTTCCTGGATTTCCAAATGCAACACCGACACAATATGGACAATGTGTATTAGGGAAAGAATATATAAAACAATTTCCAAACTATGAAGTCTGTTGCCCAGACTATACCTTTTGGTATCAAGACCAAGAGAATTATTTATATGCCAAATCTATTGGCAAATTTGAGTTCTGCGAAGATGCGAGAATAAAACATTATCATCCATGCAGAATTAAGTCTGAAAAGGACGAGACTCACACACTTTCCAGAGGTGAAGTGAAAAGAAATGATGATGTTATATATAAAAAAAGACAAGAACAAAGACTCATTTGGGGGCAAACATGGGAGAGAATAAATGAATAATTTCACAAAAGAACAATTATTGAAGTTACAGGAAGAAGTCATAACAATACCAGATGGTTCAATATTGCCAGAAGAATTTGTAGAGTTGAAAAATACTGTAAGAACCACTTCAAACCATTATGATTTTTTGTATTTGATTGCAGAGTGGTATGAACCAAAAATAGTTGTAGAAATTGGAACACATGATGGAGTTTCTGCTTGTGCGATGAAATACGCTTATCCCTTTGTGAAGTTATATACCATTGATATTAATCCAGATTCAGGGAAAGTATTATATCCAACTATTATTCGCATAATTGGAAATAGTGGAGCGGTTGCTGACCAAGTACCAGATGAAATAGATATTCTCTATATAGATGGAGACCACTCGTTTAAAGCTGCAAAAAGAGATTTTGAAACTTATCTACCGAAAATGAGGAAAGGTGGGCTGATACTCATAGACGATGTAACAAGTGTTCCCGAACGAGGAGTTCGAATGTTTTGGAATAAATTGAAAAAAGGAAAGATAAAATTGAGTAGACCAATTCAGGAAATTATTACTTTTGACAAGATACATGGAGAATGGGGTTTTGGAGGGGTTATAGTATGATTAAATTAAGTGTAATTATTCCATATACTCATGGCGATGCATTGAGAGCAGGAGCATATCTTCAATTAACCCGTTGTATTCAAGCACAAACGATGCAGGATTTTGAAGTAATAGTAGTTGAGCAGGATATGGGTAATTGTGCTATTCCGAATTTTTTTTCCATAAACAACCAACGCCATATTGTTGTAAAAGACCCAAAAAATCGAGCATTTAATAAAAGTTGGTTAGTTAATATTGGCATCAAAAACGCACAATCGGAGAATATCTTAATGGTAGATGCGGATAGTTTATTTGGGAAAGATTATTTTCAATATGGTTTCGATGTAATGCAAAATGGCAGTTTTGGATTTTGGCATGGATATAATTGGATAATATTATTGCCTGGCAACGATAATCCAGTGACAAGAGTGGTTCGTCATAAAAATATTCAATCTTCTGGAGGGACTTGGTGGACTACGAAAGAATATTTTTGGGATTGGTTGGGAGGAATGAACGAGAATTATTTTGGTTATGGAAGAGAAGATAGTGATTTGTGGATAAGAGCCGATGATGTCAATGAACATTCTGGGATTCCAGAACTTAATTATCCATTAACTCATCAATATCATCATTGGGTAGTGAACGATGTTAAAGATGCTCCTGAATATAGAAAAAACTGCCAGATTTGGAAAAACACTAAAAGAGACCCACAAAAGATTATTGACAAACTCAAACAAGCAGATTTAGGGAATAAAGAACATCCAACTTTAATTGATGTGGAGATATATTAATGACCGAAGAAATTTTTGCATATTTTTATGGAGTACCCAGAAGTGGAAGTACACTTGTTAGGAGAGTTTTGCATATGCTTTTTGCTGGGGAGAATATTCCAAGTGACCACAGTTGGGTCAAAACAACAAAGCCATTGGTTGTAACTTACAGAGATTTTCGAGATATAGCGGTTTCTTATTGGAGAACTTCTTGGGGAAAGTATGATGAATATGGAAATCTTACAAACAAAATCGATACCCAATATTTTTTGAGACAATGTGCTCACATCTCTTACAGTTTAGCGAACACACTCAATGAATGTAAAATTTATTATTCTGGCAAAGGAAATGTACTGTATTTACAATATGAAAAATTTTATAATAATTATGAATATTTATTTGGACAATTGGAAAAGTTCTTTAATATAGAAATTACAAAAGAACTAAAAGAACAAATTATAAAGAACACTAATATAGACTATCATAGAAAAATAGCAGAGAATGTAAAAATTCTTAATCCCAATGATTTCTTTGCCAGTTTTGACCAACAGACAGGAATACATCCTCACCATATTCATACTGGTAAAGTCGGTACTTGGAAAGAATTAGTAATTCCACAATACCACAAGTTTTTTACTATGCTATTGAGAAACGACTTACAAGAGTGGGGATATAAGATATGAAAATTTTATGGTTTTATAGATATAATCGTTATTATAATAAAGACGAAGAACTTCATGCTGGGTTTATAAAAGCGGTTAGTCAACATCCAGATGTAGAGGTCAAGGTTTATGGGCCTTATTTGGAGGATGTTTTGCCAGAACTTTTAGTCAAAACTTATAAACAAAGTGAACATATAGACGATGTGACAAAAGATTTCAAACCCGATGTTATTTTAATGACAACTAAAAGTCGAATGTTTAAAGATTATAATCCGCACAATGGAGAAGAGAGTACCTGTTGGTTACCTTATGAATGGAACACACTTCAAGTGCCAAGAGTAATATTAGAAGAAGATTTCTTTTATGAAAGGAATGATGATTGGTATTTTAAAAACAATATTGCTATCATTTTGAATCGGCATTATTCACAATCGAAAAGAATAACCAAATGTAAAAATATCTGGTTTCCATTTTCTGTAGATATTAATAAATTTAAACCAGATAACTCTATACAAAAGACAAACAAAATATGTTTTGCAGGAGCATTAGGAGCTGAAGGATATATGTATAGGAGAATGGCAGTGGATAAATTAAAGTCTACTGGGATGATAGACGTTTTCAGTAATGGGGAGAAACAAGGAGAAGATTATATTAAATGTTTGCAAGAATATACTTGTCAATTAGCTGGAACTTTAAAATATAATATAACCCCTGCCAAAATATTTGAGATTATGGCGTGTGGTGGAGTTCTTTTAGTTAATGATGCTGACAATGGAATGTATAAGTTATTTCCTCGAGGTGGATATGTTCATTATAATTCAAAAAATATAGTACAAAAAGCCTATAATATTTTGAATGGACAACCAATAACACAATTGATGGCTAATGAGGGACGACAAGACATTTTGGAGTATCATTCCCATTTTGTGCGTATACAACAATTAGTAGATTTAATAAAAAAGGAGTTTAATTGTGCTTAGGTTTATAAAAGAATGGACAGATTTTTATAATAAGATAAAAGATGATTCTGAAAGAAGTGGATTATCAGAACAAGAAGCTTATGCATTATATGCTTGGATTTATGCAACTAAAAATCTTGAAGGCGAAATTGCTGAGTTCGGGGTTTATCGAGGATGGTCAGCAAAAGTAATGTGTGAAGCAAATAAAACCAATAAAAAAGTCTATCTATTCGATACGTTTACAGGGATGCCTTTAAATTTAGTAGATGCTAAATTGGATAGTCCTTATTGCAATACTGGTAAACACCATAATCTGACTTCAATATATAATGTTGAAGCATATCTCCAGAAATATAAAAATATTTACTTTATGAATGGTTTATTTTCAAAAACTATTAAAACTCTGAACTATGAAAAATTTTCTTTTGTTCATTTGGATTGTGATATATACCAATCTACACTGCAAGGATTAGAATATTTTTATCCAAGACTTGTTAAAGGCGGAATTTTAATTTCTCATAATTATCAAACCCCAACTTTAAAAACTGATGGGGTTAAAGCTGCTTTTATTGAATATTTTGCCAACAATAAGAATATTGTAACAATAAATGAAACACAAGGAATGGTGGTCAAATGAAATTACATTTAGCGTGCGGTGATGTTTATTTAAAAGGATTTGTCAATATAGACATTCAAGGTATTTATGCTAAGAATTTGAAAACAGAAAATCCGAATGAGACTACATTGGAGAAGTATTTTAAATATCCTTTTGGTAGTCCTCGTAGAGAAATCATAATTGATAGGCGTATGAATCTACTTCAACCTTGGGATTTCGAAGAAGAGTCTGTTGAAGAAATTGTAATAATAAGTTGTATTGAGCATTTTACAAAGACCCAAGCTGAATTTGTGATGTCAGAAATAAAAAGGGTGTTGAAACCTTACGGAAGATTGATTTTCGATTTTCCAGATATTAAAGAAACCATAAAAAAATATTATGATAGCGACCCAGAACATATGATAAGACTTATTTATTGTAATCAGAAGGATGAATATTCTTTGCATAAATGGGGATATACGCCAAAGACTATACGAGAATTGTTGGGTGAGGGTTGGCTATGTATTCAAGAAATGACAATAGTAAAACATGAATATCCTATGATTGGGATGATATGCACAAAAAAGAGGAATAAAAAATGAAAACAGTGAAAATGGTAATTTGTCAGACTGAATGGAGTTGTGTTAAAACTTTAAAAACATATAAAAAAATGACTCCCAATAGTAGTGGTATTTGGAAGAATATGATAGGAGTTTCCGACCCCAAAGAAGCTGATGTAGCCGTTATTGTTGATTACACTGCTTTAGATTTACCACCCGATATGCCAAAAGTTTATATAGGCGCTCACCCATATGGACATCACGCTGGTTATCGATGCTATGATGATAAAAAAGATGCGATTGGTAAATTTGATAGTAGGGACACTTTTGGATTTGGGGAATATTGGCTTGATGAAACTTATGATGAACTTATGGCACTGCAACCTCCTGAAAAAACACAAAATTTTATTAGTATTATTAGCGAAAAACGGGCAACTCTTGGACATCGGAATAGATTACGATATATGGAAAATTTTTGTAGGAATTATTCAGACCAAATCAAAATATATGGTAGATTGATTCCAAGGGACGATGAGAAGTATATTAAACAGTCTTATCAAGGCCCTTTAGGATGTTCTCGAGCTGACTCTCGTTTTCCAGAACTATTCCAAACAGGAAAGAGTGAACTTTTAAAAATATCCAAATATATTTTAGAACACGATGATAATTTTGGTTGCATCCATTATTTTAGTGAAAGGTTTTTTGACGACTTATTGATGTGGTGTATGCCTATTTATAGAGGTGGAGGAGAAATTTATAAATTTCTTCCCATTAATTCATTTAGAACTTTTAGCTATGATACCGAACCTGGAGATATAATAAAGATAGTAGATAGTAATTTTTATGAAGAACACCTCGGAGATATTGCAGAAGCCCGACAATTACTTTTAAATAAGTATCAATTATGGCCTCGGGTATATTCTCCGATAGCAAAACATTTTGGACTGGAGGAATAAATGAATGTCAATATGAAATTAAAAAATTGTAACGGATGCCCCTTTTTTTTCTATGGGAGGAGAAAGAGTTCATGGACTTTATTTTGGTCGAGTTTGCGAAAGAGGATATTGGACTCGCAAAAATCCAAGAAGTGATTATTGCAAGTATATTCCTAATTTATTTACAAAAAATGGAGAATAAAATGAAAAAAATAACAAGAAAAGAATTAGAAAAAAAGTCAAAAGAAGAATTAATTGAATTGTGTTTCAAACTATCTAAAACAGGAGTATCTACTAACGGTAATTATGTTGGTCATAATACTAAAACCATCATTGCAGATGGCAATGACGGAATGGTGAGAGGTTAATATAAAATAAAAAAGGAGGAAACATTATGGAGAAAATTTTAGAAATGTTTAAATATAAAAGTAAAAATTATAAAATAATTATAATTAATTGTTCTATGGATAGTCCTGGGCGTTATTTATTAAAGGGAGTCTATGGACAATATAGAAACAAAACTACTCCGACTTTTTATAAAAAAGTTATTCTTTCAACTCCAAGTATAGAACAATTGGCAAATCGGGTAAAAACTGCTATTAAAAAAGGGAATTTGAGTTGATGAATCACTCATGTCCACGATGTAAAAGAATTGGGGTATTTCCAAAAAAAGATAAAGATGGAGTTGTTAGACGGTGGAAGTGTCCATATTTAGATTGTAAATGGGAAGGGCTTGATATTATCCCTTTTACGCATAATGCGTTACGCAAAGTGCGTAAAAAACAACAAACGGATATAAAGTTGAGTTGTATTCTTGCTTATGCTAAATCTCCAGACCCACAGAGAGATGAAGCTCTATTACGTTTAATGCATTGTTTTAATAATCAGACATATTCATATAAAAACTTTGAATTGATTGTGGTCGAACATGTAAGAAAAGAAGAAATGAAAGGTGAATTCCCTTATAAACAAATAGTAGATAAATATATTCGAATAGTAGATGATAGACCATTTAATAAGAGTTGGGTTATGAATGTTGGAGCAAGAGAGGCAAAATATGACCATTTAATTTTTCACGATGCTGATGTTTTATTTGGTAAGAATTTTTTACAAGAAGTAGCTAATATGACTCAAGAATATAAAATATTTAGTTGTTGGTCAACATTCAGATGTATGCCTGGCAGAGATAATCCATATATGAGGATACATGTTCCAAGCACTATACGTTGTTTAATTGGTGCGTGGTATTGTGAAAAAGATTATTTCTTTAATATATTAGGTGGTTATAATGAAGATTATTTTGGTTATGGACGAGAAGATAGTGATATTTGGCATAGGGCTCATTATTTAACAAAGGCAACTGGTGGAATTCCAGTAATGGATTATCCATTAGTACATTATTATCATAACTGGCATCCAGATAACGGAGCTAATCCATTGGATAGGCAAGATAAAAGAGCCAATGCAATTTTAGAAAAAGTAATGGCAAATCCAGATGAAGTAAGACAAATGTTGTTAAAAGTTAAAATCGGGAATAAAAAACATCCAACTATAATACACGATATGGATTATGGTGTGGATAAAGAATGTAACACTATTTAAGGAGTAAGATGAAAACAAAAGAAACAAAACAAACCGAAGCTCAAGAACGACAAAAGAAGTATGACGCTCTAACATTAGAACAGAAAATACAAAGAGCTGGGAAAAAACAAAAGGTGAAACTTCTAAAAAAGGTAAATCATAGTGAAAAAAACAATTAAATGTTATACAGCGGATGATATTGAAAAATTATTGAGAAACCGATTTGCTCCTCCAGAGTGGGCATTTTTGCCACAAGTCAGGAATGGCACAGGGTATCAATATACAGCGAGAACTGCTGATGCAATTGCGATGGGGTTATGGCCTAGTAGAGGATTATATCTTAATGGATTTGAAATTAAAGTTAGGCGTGGCGATTGGCTTAGTGAATTAAAAAATCCAGCCAAAGCAGAAGCAATTGCTGAATATTGTGATTTTTGGTGGGTAGTAGCCCCAAAAGATATTATTAAAATAGAAGAAGTTCCTCCAGCTTGGGGATTAATGATACCTCATGGAACAACTGTTAAAATAGTAAAACAAGCTGAAAAACAAATATCACATGAACCTGACAAATTATTTCTTGCAGCTATTTTAAGAAAAGCTCAAGATATAGTAACTCCTGAAGCTAGATTTACTGAAACTTTTAAAGCTGGAAAAAAAGAAGGTATTAAAAAAGCAGAAAGAGATTTTAAATATGCACAAGAAAACCATCAAAGATTACAAAAAAAAGTTTATGACTTTGAAAAAATAAGTGGAGTACAAATCGATACATGGAATACTGGCGATGTTGCAGAAGCTGTAAGAATGGTTTTAACTGGAGAACATTTAAGAGTTAAACAACAATTGAAAGGATTGTTAGAAACATCAGAAAAAATAACCGACAGGATAAAAGCAGAATTAAACAAAAAGAAGGAAAAATAATGTCACAGAATAAAGTAACCATTGTAGTCGGAAGTGTAGACAAATATTCTCAAGCGTGGCCTGCGTTCAAACATGGGTTCAAAAAATATTGGCCTGATTGTCCTTGGGAAGTGGTCGCTATCACAAATTTTAAAGACTTTCCAGTGGGTAGAACTATTAAAATTGGAGAGGATAAATCTTGGGCAGATAGTGTCCGTAAGGGAATGGAACAAATAGATTCTGATGTAATCTTATGGATGATGGAAGATTATTGGCTTACAGGTCCTGTAAACACCGAGTATATGTTGAAGTATGCGAAACTCTTATTGGAAGATAAAATAGACCATATTAGACTATTACCTCCAGCTCCAGGTTTAGATGTGGGAGCTCCGATAACTCCAGATTTGGAATGTAAACATCCTTATTGCGCTGGTTCAGATTTATGGGTATTTCAAGACGATGCGGAATATAGAGCTTCGCTTGCGTGTTCACTATGGCGGAAAGATGTATTTTTAAAATTTTTAAAGGAGGGAACGACTCCTTGGGAATTTGAACATAACGCAGGTATTATGAGTAGAGGAAATGATAGACATCTTTGTTGCATAAATCCAAAAGTAATATCATGGCCTTGGAGAACTAATCCGTATCCAAATGGCAAAGAAAGTCCGATTCGGAAAGGGCAATGGACAGGAGCTGCTCACCAATATAATAAATATGAAAGTGTTGGAATGAATTTACAGTGGCATCCGAACAGAGCCAGAGTATCTGAAAATGTTAGGATAAGAAATTGGAAACATTTTTATATTGGAGCTCATTCTATCATAGATGACTTTTGTTATATCTCTACTAAAATTGAAATAGGAAAATATACCCACATATGTCCTGGTTGTACTATTGCAGGTGGGCAGGATTATATACTTCAAATTCGGGATTATTGCAGTATTGCAAGTGGAGTTAAAATATATTGTGCAAGTAACGATTATAAAAATGATTTGGTTATTTTAAATCCTGGATTTGATTATGGCGAAAAAGTTATCGCTGGCAATATTGATATAGGCAACTATGTCGGAATTGGAGCGAATACCGTTATTATGCCTAATTGCCAAATAGGTGAAGGGGTTGTAATTGGGGCTCAAAGTTTTGTACCGCCAGGGGTATTTCTTCCACCTTGGACTGTTTGGGCAGGAATTCCTGTGAAAAAAATTGGTGAACGAAATAAAAAGAACGTATTAAGACAAGTAGAAAGGATTAAACAACATGAAAATCGGGGATAAATTATATTCTTTAACATATGGAGAAGGTGATACGAAACTGAAAAGGGAAATGAAGGTTTTTACTATTGAGGAGATAAATAAAGATACTATTAAGTTACAGAATTGTCCTTGGAAATTCAAAAAATCTTCCGTAGGAATTTTATATTTTTTATCTAAAAAAGAAATGTATAAATATTCTTTAAAACGATTTAAACGACTTTATAAAAAAGTAAGTGACCCACTATTGAAAGAAATTAAATATTTAAAAAAGAAAATAAGATGAAAAAAATTAGAGCAATAACATTTCCTAAAAGTGGAGTACATTTGTTATCTGAAATATTGATAAAATATTTTAGCAATAATGCGAGGTTACCTCTCAATTTAATGTTTGAACCAAGAACCGAACCATTAAAAGCTGGAAAAATGATTTTTTGTTCCAAAGACCACCATTGCCAAGTAATGCCTTGTCCGAATTCGGATGTTACTTATCAAATAGGGCATGGAGACCACGTTCCGATGTGGAAAGAAAATGACGGTATAAATTATATTTTCCAAATGCGAAATCCTATTTATTCAACAATTGCAATGGGTTCTTGGAATGGATGTAGTAAGAAACGTAAAAATTGGACTGAAAAAGAATATTATTGTGAACTGGTTGCTAATTTTAAATGGTGGAAACTATGGATTGATAAATGGGTGATTGGTCACGAAGGGCCTAATGTTTTAAATGTAGTATATGAAGATTTAGTTAAAGACCCAATGAAGAAAATGCAGGAAATTGTTAAGTATATAGAACCTGAAACAGAACCAGATAAAGTCAATATTAACAATATCATAAAAAAAGGTTTTCTGCCAGATATAAATGGAAAAATAGGAATTTCTTTCAAACACAAAATAGAAGAATGGATTATGTATGATAAATTAAAAGAACAACTTAAAGAACTTGAAGAGTCGGTCAGTGATATATTGGAACTTTTAAATATACCAAAGGTAGAGTGGAAATGAGAAATATAAGAGCTATCACATACCCTAAAAGCGGACAACACTTACTATATGAGACTTTGTTAAAATATTTTA